>Ga0209156_10003046_pt1 | contig 12814 bp, 9 predicted proteins | sample GraSoiAngelo_124_FD_185881 | JGI IMG/M metagenome (GOLD analysis project Ga0209156, IMG submission 185881) | Grasslands soil microbial communities from the Angelo Coastal Reserve, California, USA - 14_0927_05_20cm (SPAdes) (version 2) | ecosystem: Environmental > Terrestrial > Soil > Grasslands ...
CCTGGCACTCGCTGGCGGCGGCGACGCTCTCGGCCATGCCGTAGGTCTCGCGGACGGGGCACCCGAACGCGGCGGCAATCGCCTGCCGTTGGTAGTCCTCGACCGGCTCGGCGTTGGGGATCGCGACCACCACCTGCAGATCACGCCGGCCGAGGCGCAGCGCCTCCTGGGCGAGGGCGTACAGGGAGGAGGTGTACCCTTCGAGATACGCGACGCGGTAGTGCGCCAGCGCGTCGAGGTAATACGGCAGCAACGCCGGGGCGAGATGGTAGGACGACATGTACAACTGGTTCAGCGCGGCGTTCCAGACCCAGAACGGCGGACGCCGCTGGGCCGTCGGCGTGACGAGCTGTCCCCCGATGAGCGCACAGCGGTCGCCGCGCGACAGACCGTACCAGTGGCGCCGCCGGGCCGCCGCGAGCGCGTACAGCGCGCGCTCGGTCTCCCGGCTCCGCCAGATCGTGACCGACGTGCCGGTCGTCCCGCTCGTGTGCACGCGCCACATGCGGCGCGGGCGGCAGCCGTCGGCGAGGAATGCCTCCGGCCGGGCGCGGACGGCTTCCTTGTCGAGCAGGGGCCAGTTCGCGAGGTCTTCCCAGGAGGAGCGGTCGCCTAGCCGCCGGCGAGCCTGCCACAGCGCGCGGTAGTACGGCACCCGGGTGGCGGCCCGCTGCAAGACATAGACGAGTCGTTCCTCCCGGAACCGGTCCCACTGGGCGGCCGTCCACAGCTCACGGTCGAGGGCCTCGGCAATCAGCCGGTCGGTCTCGGGGCCATAGCGCCACCGGCGCAGGTAGTAGCCGCGCAGCGAGGCGGCCGCGGACCGCGCGGGGGCGGGCAGACGGTGGTACAGCCACAGCGCGGCGTCGCTCATCGCACCCTCGCGTGCGACAGGCGGCCCAGCGTCGTCGCCACGCCGAGGAGCGGCACGAGCGACAGGCGGGCGGCGCCCGCCCAGTCACGGCGCGCGAGCTTGGCCTCGAGGCCTCCGACCGAGAGCCGGACGTTGACGCGCAGGGCCGGGAATCGATACCGCCCGTTGCGAAATTCGATCGTGCCCCAGCCGCGGAGCGGCAGGTGGCGGCGCACGGTGGTCGGCACCAGCGTACCCGAGAACAGCCGACCGTGAATCTGTTCGACGTAGCTCAGAAAGCAGCCCAAGCCCTGTGTCACGCCGATGCGCTGCGCCGTGCGCACCACGTAGTCCCAGTTCAGTCGCCCGCGGGTCAGCGCGCCGATGGCCCAGGTAATGTCGGCGAGCCGGAGCGACAAGCGCCCGAAGATGCGCTGGACACCCTGGAGGAGCAGCTGGTCGTCGACGGCGGGGACGACGACGGTGGCGTCTGCGATGACCATCTGGGCGCGGTTCGCGACCAGTTGGGCCGCATAGCCCGCGTGCTCCCCCACCAGTCCCAGCGTCCCGTACTGGACGTCGAGCGGTCCGGGACAACCCGGCAACACATGGTCCCGGACAACCCGGCAACACATACCGGACGGTCGCGGCCACCCAGTCGGAGAAGCCTCCGGGGTGGGTGACGGCGCCCAGGGCGGCCAGCACAGGGACGAGCTCGCCGGGCCGCGCCAGGACGAGCAGGTCCGCGTCTCGCCCCATGTCCGGATAGTGCTGGAACGCTTTGGGGAACAGATGCGCAATCCGATACTCCGAGCAGACGCGGCTTACGCGCTGAACCCCCGCGACCAGCGCTTGCGCCCGCTCGCGCTCGATGGCGACGCCCGCGACAAACCGCTCCGGACCGTCGATCCCCAGGCGCTCGAGGGAAGCGGCGGTGCGGAGCAGGACGGCGTTCCCGCAGGCCACCTGCAGCAGGGAATCCCAGAAGTCGGGGGACGCACTGAGCGGCGCAGCTGCGCCCTCGAGCAGCAGCCGCAGCAGCAGCTCGCCGACCGCCTCGGGCGCGCTGCGGGGATCAGCTCGCCGGCGCATGGGAATCCTTCCGCCCCCGAGTTCGCAAGCTCGCGAGCGCCCAGTGGGCCAGCATGCGGAGGTGGTGCCGCCGGACCTTGGTGAACATCCGCCACACGCTGCCCCACTCGCCGTGCACGATGTAGAAGCGCAGCATCCGCAGTACGTGTTTGGTGTTGCGCTCGGACCGCTGGCGCCAGAACGCCGGGGCGTAGTTCCCTCCCAACGGCCGGCTGATCCGTTGCAACCGATCGAGAATCGCGTCCCCGCGGTCTCCGCCGGCCCACCGCACGCGGCAGGCCTCGTCGCTCCGTGTCGGGACCGCCGCGGCTCGCGCGACCCCTGACCGGTCGAGGTCGAACACGAACACCGCGCCCTCGTTCTGCTCCTGCACCATCACCTGATTGGTGATCAGCCCTTCCTTCCAGTCGAACAGGAAGTTGCCGAGGCTGTAGCAGACGATCTTCCCGTCCGGTGTCGTCTCGATCCCCTGGAGCACGTGGGGGTGGTGCATGAGGACGATGTCGGCGCCTGCCGCCGCGCAGCGTTGCGCCATCGCCCGATGGTCGGGATGGGGGTAGTCGAGGTACATGAAGCCGATGTGTACGGACGCGATCAGGACGTCGACCGACGGACGCGCCTTGCGAATCGCGCTAAGCAGCTCCTGCTCGTCGAACTCCCAGAAGCGGGCCCCGGTGTCTTGGGGAAGGAGGGTCCGGCCACAGCCCAGCCACCCGACACGCACCCCACGGCACTCGGTCCGCACGAGTCGCCGACTCGCCGCGGCATCATCGCCGGCGCCGAGTGCGACGAGATTCGCGCCTGCCGCGGCCGCCAGTGTCGAGGCGAGGCCGGTCGGACCGAAATCGTACACGTGGTTATTGGCCAGGTGCACGATCGTCACGCCCGCCTGTCTCAAGGCTTCGGCGGCGGCCGGAGGCGCCGCGAACAGCGCGTCGCGGGGGCGCTCGATCAACGTCCCCTCGAGGTTCGCGAAGGCGGCCGCCGCGGATTGCAGCAGAGGCGCGACCTCGCGCAACAGTGCGCCGTAGCCGAGCTCGGAGCCCGTGCGCCCGACCTGTCCGGAGAGCCCGCTGTCGCCCACGGCGCATACGCGGACGGTGTGGCCGACCGGCGCCCGCTCGTGGAACAGGATCGCGGACAGGTCGGCGGGGAGCTCGGGGAGGAGCGCCCGAGCCGGTACGATCCGGAACCCGGTGCCGGCATCGACGAGGAGAGGCGCGGTCGTCATGAGTTCAGCCGTTCCAGGGCCAGCCGCTCGAGCGTCCGGGCGGTCGCGTCGAAATCGACGTTATGCAGGGCCACCACCCGCGGCACTCGCTGGAAGACCTGACGGTACGCCACGGCACGCCGCTGCAAGTACGGGACGGAATACTCGCCCTTGCGGGCAAACGATTCCTCGGGACTGATGTCCAGGAACACCGCCAGATCGGGGGTGGGCGTGAGCCGCTGCAGCAGCCGCAGCCAGCCCCAGGCCCGGTCGTAGGCCACGTCCACGAGCGTGTCGTAGAAATACCGGTCCATGACGAGCACCTGCTTGCGCAGCTTTTCGACGTAGACGCGGTAGACGAGAAAGACGAGGAGATCCACCGGGTAGATGAGCCGGCGGAGTGGCTTGTTCCACAGGACCGCATTGCGGACCCGCCGGTAGGCGGCACGGAGCCGGCTCGAAGGAGCGGGGGGGGCCGTCGGCGGCGATCCGTTCGACGGGACGGCGCCGCCGCCCCCGCGGACGCGATCCCGCAGGGCGCGCAGGTAGGCGTACACGCCGACGTGATCGTTGATATGAAACACGGCCACGCGGCAATGCTGTTGCTCGAGCGTGATCTTGAGACGCTCGATCAGCGTGGATTTGCCGGCGCCGTCGAGGCCCGAGAACGTGATCAGCATTGGAGGGCCGCCTCCGCTCCACGCGTCCGCCGCAGGGCGCGCAGATGGTCCGCGAGCCGGGAGCCGTTGCGCCACGCGTCGAACAGCTCTTCGGTGCGCCGGCGTCCGTGCGCGGCGAACTCGCGCCGGCGGCCCTCATCGGCGAGCATCCCCGCTATGGCGTCGGTGAGCGCTGCGACGTCGGCGGGAGGGACGAGGACTCCACAGCGGCCGTCGTCGAGCGCCTCCGGAATGCCGGCCACGCGCGACGCGACGACCGGCGTGCCGACCGCCATCGCCTCGCGCAGCACGTTGGGAAGTCCGTCCCCCAATCCCGGCGACGGATGGACCAAAATCGTCGCTCGCCTCATGGCCTCGAGGACCTCCGCGAACGGCAGCCAGCCGCGGAACCGCACGCGCTCGCCCAGGCCTAAGTCCCGAGCCAGGGCGGCGAGCGCCGCGCGTTCGGGTCCGTCCCCCACCAGCTCGACGTCGATCGGGGTACCGCGGGCGCTCAACGCGCCGGCGGCGCGCAGCAGATGGTCGAAGCCCTTGGCGCGCGCGAAGCGCCCGACGGCCAGCACCGTCCGGGCCGGCCGGCCGTCCGGTCGATAGGGGAACGCGGCGAGGTCGAGCCCATGGTAGCTGACGTACACCTTCGCGGCGACGCCGCCCGCCGCGTCCGCGTAGCGCTCCTCGAGGAACCGCCGGTTGAACTCGCAGCAGGTGATGATCCCGTCCGCGTAGCCCAGTTTCTCGCGCAGATAGACCGGGGAGCGGTACAGGTCGGTGCCGGCGTGGAGCCAGATGGAGAACGGCACCGGCCGCTCCATCAGGCGATGAAACAGGTACGCGCAGGTGCCGGCGTAATTGCCCCAGTACGCGAGGACGTGATCGTATTGGTCGGCATGCTGCGCCGCCCAGGCCCAGGCCTTGGGGAAGACGTAGACACTCTTGGCGAGCGGTCCCGGCCCGAATCGCGCCGCGGCCAGGCTCACGGCGGCCGCGTCGCGCACGAACGTCGCGACCTTCCGCAGCGGCCACGGTCGCGCGTGCGCCAGGCTCTCCAGGAAGCGGAGGTGATGCACCCGGTGCCTCGGCAGGATGTCCTCGCCGAGGATGTCGAGGCGGTAGCGCCACAGGCGCGGATCGAGGGGCGCGACCGCGAACACGTCGATCGCCACGCCGGCCTCGAGCAGCGCCCGCATGTCACGCTCGAAAAAGGTGGCGACCCGCGCCGGGTACGTGCTGGTGAACACCGCGAGCCGCAGCGGCGAGGGCGCGCTCACCATGAGAGGTGATGCTCCCGCATCCACAGCTCGAGCGCGAGGACGATGAACACCCGCTGGTACAGGCCGCCCCGACTGATGGTGCCGAGGTAATGCCCGTCCCGGGCGCGACGGAATGCGTACAGCCATTGCCGGACCACCTCCGGGGCGAGGAAGCCGCCGGTGCGCGCGTCCCGCGAGAGGAGGAAGTCGGCGAGGATCTCGTAAAAGGCGTCGGGCACCATCACGTCCACGGGAATCGCGAACCCGTGCTTGGGATGCGCGGCGACGACGGGCGGGAGCCACCGGTGGGCGAGGGCGCGCAGTACCTGCTTGCCGGTGGTGCCGTCGGTTTTGAGGCGATGCGGCAGCGTGAGCCCGAGGGCGACGACATCCTCGTCCAGCATCGGGACCCGGACCTCGATGCTCGCGCGCATGCTCATCATGTCCACCTTGCGCAGCATGTCGGACGGCAGACTGATCTTGAACAGCGTCTCGGTCAGACGCTGCGACAGCTCCTCGAGGTCGGTCACGCCGGGCGGGTCGTACTCGTCGTAGTGACGCCAGGCGGGCAGGAACCCGTTCCGGGCGATCGGGCGCACCAGGTCCCGTTTGTCGTCTTCGCTCAGGTAGTTCGAGAGCCCGGAAATGAGGAACGCCCCATCGCGCGCTCCGACCTGGGCGAGCTCCACCGCCTTCGCGACCTGACGACCCCAGTCTCGGGTCCAACCCGCGAGCGCCCTGCCTCCCAGGCGCACCGAGTTGCCCAGCCAGGGGGGGAGCCGCATGAGCTGGACCAGCCGGTTGGCCCGCCAGAACCGCGGGTACCCGCCGAACGCCTCGTCGCCGCCGTCGCCCGACAGCGCGCAGATGATGCCTTGATCGCGGATCGCCCGAGAGATCCAGTACATCGGCAGGAGGCTCAGGTCGGCGAACGGCTGATCGAAGTGGCGCAGCAGATCGAGCACCGCGTCGGCGCTCATATTCCAGTCCCCGAGATCGATCGTGCGGTGGGCCGTGCCGCAGTGCCGGGCGACCGCGACCGCGATCGCGGTCTCGTCGTGGCTCTTGGCGGGGAATCGCACATTGAACGTCGCGGTCGACCCGCCGGTGGCCCGGCGGTGCGCCGCGACGACGAGCGAGCTGTCGATGCCGCCGCTGAGCAGGGCGGCCACCGGCACATCGGCGATGGCCTGCCGTCCGACGGCGTCGAGCAAGGCGTGTTCCACGTCCGCGGCCGCCTGGTCCAGCCGGCGGGCGTGGTCGGGCCGGGCCGCCACCTCGTGGAAACGCACCCAGTGCGGTCCGGCGGCGTTGACCGTCAGCGCCGCCCCCTTGGGGACGGCCTCGACATTGGCGAACCCGGTCGCCGGCTCGGGCACGTAGCCCAGGCCGAGAAAGTCGTAGCACGCCTGGCGGTCGATCGCCGGGCGGAACCCCGGCAGGGCGAGGATGGCTTTGATCTCACTGGCGAACACCCACTCGCCGTTGTGGAGCGCGTAGAACAGGGGCTTCACGCCGAACCGGTCGCGCGCGAGGTACAGCGCCCGCCGACGCGAGTCATAAATCGCGAAGGCAAAGATGCCCCGCAGCCGGCCGGCCATGCGCTCGCCGTGCTCCTCGTAGAGGTGCACGAGCACTTCCGTGTCCGAGGTGCCGCGGAACCGATGACCCCGGCGCTCGAGCTCGCTCCGCAGATCTCGATGGTTGTAGATCTCGCCGTTGAAGACGACGTAGACACTGCCGTCCTCGTTGGCCATCGGCTGGTGCCCTGTGGGCGAGAGGTCGATCAGCGCCAGCCGGCGGTGGACGAGCTCGCACCGGTCGTCGCTGTAGTGCCCCTCGCCATCCGGACCGCGGTGAGCGAGCAACGCCGACACCCGGGGGGCCCAGCCGGGCGCGCCGCCCAGGGCGACGGGGTGGAACCGCCCCGCGACGCCGCACATATCAGGTGGCCACGGTGGGCTGGCGACCGCTCGCCAGCGCGTACGCGAACGTCAGCCACAGGAGCGGCGTGGCGATCCAGTTCCCGCTCATGTTGACCACCAGCACGGCGATGAGCAGGGCGAAGGGCGTGATTCCCTCGACGCCGCGGCGCGCCCGCCAGGCGGCGCGCAGGCAGAGCCACGTGCCGAGGGCGAAGGGGACCATTCCCAGGAGCCCGGTCGACGTCAAGACCTCGAGCGCGAGGTTGTGGGTGTCGCGGCGGGGCACGTGCTGCTCCGGGAGCCGGTTGCCGAGCTCGTACATGTTGGTGAGCGGCCCCCAGCCCGTGAGCGGGTGCTCGAGGACCATCCGCAACGCGGTCGGATAGATGCGCTCGCGTCCCGCCATGAACCCGGTTTCGGCCGTCTGGAGGAACCGGTTGCGCGTGCCCACGAACTGGTACGACACCCAGATCAGGAACCCGAGGGCGACCAGCACGGCGGCGGCGTTGCGCAGGCGAGTCGCGACGCTCGCGCCACCCAGCGTGAGCGCCAGGAGCCCCGCGCCCAGGGCGAGCACTCCCCCACGGGACCCGCCCTGGACGATGGCGATGGCGATCGCCCCCACGACGGGCCAGGCGAGCGCGCGGGCCCACCGCGTGCTGTGCGCGCGCCCGTAGGCGAGCCCGAGCAGAGCGATGATGCCGCCGCTGAGAATCATCGCGGCGTGATTCTCGTTCTGGCCGAGGGCGGTGATCCGCACCCCCCCGGTCCACTCGACGATCCGCTCCGTGCCGATGCCGGCGAGCTGGATGGCGGCACGGAGCGCGCTCGCGACCCCCAGCGACACCAGCGCCCCGCGGGCGACATCCTCGTAGTCCAGCACGTTGGAAGCGACCCAGAGCAGGAGCACCGCTTCCAGGAGCAGAGTGAACAGCTTCTGGACCTGGTCGCCGTAGTGGCCCCCGTCCACGACGAACGCGCCGAGCAGGACGTACAGGTACACGCCGAACCACCGCACCGCCCAAGGGAGGCGGGCGAAGCTGGTCCGCGGCTGGAGCAGTGCGGCGAGCAGAAAGGCGGCGCAGGTGAGCGTCGTGACCTCCCAGGGGATCGTTCGCTTGGGATACTCGAACGGCAGGGAGAACACGAACAGGTAGAACGCCCAGCGGACCACCGGATGCACGACGCGCAGCGGCGGGTACGTCCGCGGACGCCCGGCAAGGGGCGCGCGCGTGAGCGCGGCGGCGGTCGGGGAAGTCAGCACCGGGTGGTCTCCCGGAAGAGCATCCCGAGGACCCGCTCGGCGACCTGCGCCGGCGGCGCGTCGTCGGTGCGTACCGTGGCGAGGCGCGCAGGTGAGCGTCGTGACCTCCCAGGGGATCGTTCGCTTGGGATACTCGAACGGCAGGGAGAACACGAACAGGTAGAACGCCCAGCGGACCACCGGATGCACGACGCGCAGCGGCGGGTACGTACGCGGACGCCCGGCAAGGGGTGCGCGCGTGAGCGCGGCGGCGGCCGGGGAGGTCAGCACCGGGTGGTCTCCCGGAAGAGCATCGCGAGGACCCGCTCGGCGACCTGCGCCGGCGGCGCGTCGTCGGTGCGTACCGTGGCGAGGCTCGTGCCGTGGCGGGCGAGCGCCGCGGTCACCTGCGCGAAGGCGACGCGGAACGACGCGATGAACGCCGCGACGTCCCGGTCGGTCTTGTGCTTGACCAGGTGAGGCTTGGCGCGGGCGCGGATGCGCTCTTGCAAGACGTCGTCCCGAGCGTCGAGGACCAGGACCAGCCGGACGACGGCAGCCCACTGCGCCAGCGCCCGCTCGCGCCAGCGCCCGAGCACGGGGTCGCTCTGCGTGGCGGGACAGAAGACGTGGAGCCAGCTCAGCACCAGCACGGGCCCTTCCTCCAGGAGGAGAACGCGACTGCCGTTCGTGGCCTCATGCGCAAGGAACGCGCCCAGCGCATGCAGGCGGATGATTTGCCGACTCTCGGCCCAGGGGAGCCCGGCGGTGCTGCGACACAGGTCCAGCAGCGTGGGAAGCGTGCGCACGGCGCTCGCGAAGCGCACCGGGGCCGGGACGTGGTCCACACCCAGTCCCGCACGAATCCGGTGATCGCGCTCGGCCAGCATGCGCGCCAGCGTACTCTTGCCCGCGCCCGGCGGGCCGATCAGTTCGATCACGACAGGTCGTAGCGGCGTCATGGAGCTAGAGCGCGGTCCAGATGATCCTCTTCAGGTCGGCGACGACGTCCGGCAACGGCCGGTTGGCGTCCACGACGCGCGCGCGCGTCTGGCTCCAATCGGTCTCCCAGACCGTCTGGGCTCGACTGCGGACATAGTCGGCCGGCTCGGTCGTCTTGCGCCGGACGGCCGTTTCGGGATCGACCCGCAGCACCACGAGGAGGCTGTCGGGGCCGATCCGGTCGTAATAGCTCCGCTCGACTCGCCCGGTTGGCGTCCACGACGCGCGCGCGCGTCTGGCTCCAATCGGTCTCCCAGACCGTCTGGGCGCGACTGCGGACATAGTCGGCCGGCTCGGTCGTCTTGCGCCGGACGGCCGTTTCGGGATCGACCCGCAGCACCACGAGGAGGCTGTCGGGGCCGATCCGGTCGTAATAGCTCCGCTCGACTCGCGCCAGGAGCGCGGCGACGCGCGGGTACGGCACGCTGGCGACCAGCTCTTCGATACGCGGCCCTACGAACTGGTGGTTCTCGGGCACCGGGTAGCGCTCGCAGATCGCGAGCCCCTGGTTGGCCGTGAAGCGGCGAACTTTGCGGTAGAGACGATAGCGGTCCCGTGCGGTCGCGAGATGGTACAAGAGCTCGAGATATTGCTCGAGGGTAGAGGTGCCCAACCACTTGAACCGCCCGGCGACCCGGATCGCCGCACTGACGGCGAGGGTCGCGAGGGTTTTCGGGGGCCGCCCCAGGTGTGCCCGCATCGTGGCGAAGTCCTTGGAGAGCCAGGCGTGCAGTGCGGTGGCGCAGGTCGTCTTGCCTGCGCCGTCCCCGCCCGCCAACGCCACGATCTTCCCGCCGCCGGCGATGTACTTGTGCGAGGGAGGACTGGCGAGCACGCCGCCGAGGGTCCGGATGCGCCCCCCCAGGGTTACGAGTCGCAACGCCAGGGGCGCGCGCCGGGCCTGCGGCCGCAGGCGCCGATGCAAGGCATGCTTGACCAGCGCCCGCCGCCAGGCAGGGAAGCCGGGACGCAGCGCCTGGAGACACGCTTCGAAGCAGGAGCCGTCGATCCAGGGGAGGTGCCGGTCCAGGAGCTCGCGCAGGCGATTCCGGCGCTTCGAAGCAGGAGCCGTCGATCCAGGGGAGGTGCCGGTCCAGGAGGTCGCGCAGGCGATTCCGGTCGCTTTGTCCCTCGAGCTGCGCGAGCTCGGGCTGGACGTCTCGGAGCCACCGCGGGAGCCCCGGCACGAGCGCGTCCCGCAGCGAGAACCGCGCCACCGTGCGGAGCACCAGCAGGACGAGCTCCAGCTCGGCTGCCGGCGTCTGGAACACGCCGTTCTGGACCGCGGAGTCGAGGAGGGGCTGCTCGATGGGGAGGACGTACGTCGTCACCCACGGCCGGCCCACTACGAGGCGGTAGTAGACGTGGAGGTGGAGCAGCTTGCCCGTGTCCGGGTCAAAGCCGAAGAAGTGCAGCTGGTCGGGAATGTGCCGGCCGTACCAGGAGTCTGCCAGCTTGAAGTCCAGCTCGTGTAGGACGGCCGTAAAGCGCTGTTCGTCCGCACGGTCCACCAGGAGATCGATGTCGCCGTCGCCAGCGCCCCAGCGCTGCCGCTTCAGGTGACCCTTCCACTGGCAGTATCGGATGCCGTGTATGCGCAGCGCCTCGGCCAGCCGGGCGACGAGCGGCATGGTGCCGTTGACCGGCGCCGCCGCCGCGCCCGCGAGCGTGACCTGCGGCTGTTGGAGAAACGCCCGCAGTGCGGCGACGAACCAGCGCCCGTCAGGCCCGAGGAACAGGCTCGGAGCGCTCCACACGACCAGCACCATCCCGCCCACCGTTACCGCGAGCGTCGCGAACAACAGCTCCAAGGAAGGAGCGCCCAGGGCACGGAGCGCGACCGTCGCTCCGCCGGCGAGCAGCCCGGCGGCCGCGGCGAGCGCGAGCGCCGGCGTGTGCGCGTCCCAGAAGCTCCGCCACGGCAGCCGGGTCAACCGGAGGCCGAGATCGGCCATCAGGAAGAAGTTCACGGCCAGCGCGCCGACGACGCCTGCCGCGACGCCGTCGATGCCCCACGCCTTGCCGACCAACGCCCCGGTCAGCACGCACAGCGCGTACACCAGCTGCCGCCAGGCGCGGTGATACACGGCGGCGGTGGCGCGGGCGGTGACGTCGCTGATCCGGTAGCTCGTGCGGAGGAACATGCCGAGCGCCAGGATCTGAAACGGCGTCACGACGGCGGTCCAGCGGGGTCCGAGCATCGCGAGGATCAACTCCGGCGCCACGATGAAGAGGACCAGGCTCGCCGGAAGCATGATGAGCCCCATCAACGCGACACCGCGCCGGTAGGCATCCGCCAGTCGGCGCGTATCGATCTGGATGCTCGCCATCGCCGGGAACAGCACCCGATCCACCGCGTCGCCCAGGAGATGCGGCGGTCCGGCCATCAGCTCGTAGGCCCGCCCGTAGAATCCGAGCGCCGCCGCACCGAGCCACCGCCCCACGACCAGGTTGTCGACCTGGAGCGCGAAATAGTTCGCGATCTTGGAGGCGGTGAACCCGCCCCCGTAGTACATGAGCTCCCCGAGGGCGGCGCGATCCGGGAGCAGGCGCACCGCCGGCGGCCGGGTTACGACCAGGATGATGGTATAGAGGGCCGTCTGGGCCATCTGCGCCGCGACCAGCGCCCACACCCCGGCGCCAAGCAGCGCCAACACGACGCCGACTACTCCGTAGCCCAGGACGAACGTCAGCACTTCCATCGTCGCCAACCAGCGGAACCGCAGCTCGCGTTGCACCTGCGACTCGGCGATGGCCGAGAGGCCGTCGAGGGGGAAGATCCACGCGAGCACCCGCAGCACCGGCTCCACGCCCGCGATGTGGAAGAACCGCGCCGCGAACGGAGCCGACACCCAGAGGAGCACGCCGAGCAGCAAGCCGAGCAGCACCGAGGCGGAGAACGCGGCCTCGAGGTGACGGCGTTCGAGCACCGGTCGCTGGACGATGGCCGGGGCGAGGCCGAGCTGCGAGAAGATGGCCGAGAAGCCGACCACGACCAGCGCCGCCCCGACGATGCCGAAGTCGGCGGGCGAGAGCAGCCGCGCCATGATCGCGAGCACCAGGAGGCGCAGACCGGCGTACACGACCTTACCCCCGCCGATCCACACCAACCCGCCCAGCGTTTGCCGGGTGAGATCCCGATGGGTAGGCTGCGACGTCGGCATGTGCCAACCAGGTCCTCTCTCAGGGCGATCGGTCAATGGCATGCTCCACTACCGCTGTCGGTGAAGCTGAGCCCGGCAATCGGGATGAATTGCCAGCTGTAGCTGTTGGTTGCGAGCGTGAGCTTCAGGACACCCGGCGTGCCGGTGTTGTGCACCTCGCTGTTCGCCGCCGTGCCGCCGCTGAAGTTGTTGACCCCGATGCCGCCGGTACCGACGGTGAATTGCCGGATGCCCAGCTGGGGATCGGCCGTGCCGCTCGAAGTCTGCGGAGCGAAACGCTCGTAGACCTCGTAGTGCGCGTTGATCACGATCTCCGCCCCGGCGGCGTAGAGATCGTCCCACAGCGGCTTCACGGCGGCATTCACCACCGGCAGCCCGGTGCCGGACGTGGAGCT
>Ga0209156_10003047_pt1 | contig 12813 bp, 13 predicted proteins | sample GraSoiAngelo_124_FD_185881 | JGI IMG/M metagenome (GOLD analysis project Ga0209156, IMG submission 185881) | Grasslands soil microbial communities from the Angelo Coastal Reserve, California, USA - 14_0927_05_20cm (SPAdes) (version 2) | ecosystem: Environmental > Terrestrial > Soil > Grasslands...
CGAGCGGCCTTTTAGGATCGGGGACAGCATCGAGGTGAGCGGGTATAGCGGAACGGTGGAAGAGATCGCGTTCCGGACCACGCAGCTGCGCACCGACGACGGCCGGGAGGTCATCGTGCCGAACGGGACCTTCATGACATCCGCGGTCGTCAACCTGACCCGCTTCCCGACGCGCAGGGCGTCCGCCTGGCTTGTGCTACCTGCGGACGAGAAGGCCATCACCGCCGATGAGATCCGCGCGGCCCTCCTCAAGGCGGACGGGGTATCGCCCGAGCCGCCTCCGTCGGTCGAGCTGCGGAGCGTGGCCGACGGTAAGGCCCAGTACCTCGTGTCCTTCTGGGCCGCGAACCGTGATGCGGCCCTCGCTCCCGCGTTGCGCGCGCTTCGGGCACGGTTCCCGCAGGGAGAGGTCCATATTGGCTAATCGCATTCGCGCGCCCAGGGACATGACCGAGGTGATGGACCTCATCCGGCGCCTGCCGACTTACATGCGTTTGGTCTGGGCGCTGCTCCGCGACGGCCGCGTCCCCCCGCAGCAGAAGCTGATCCTTGTGGGGATCGGCGCATACGTCGTTCTACCGATCGATCTCATCCCGGATTTCGTGCCCGTGCTCGGGCAGCTCGACGACCTGGCCGTGGTACTGCTCGGCCTCGACCTCTTCATTCGAAGCGCGCCCGCGGACATCGTCGAGGAGCATCTCGCGAAGATCTCGCAGGACAAGGATCAGCTCCGCCGCGACATCGCGACCGCCGAGCGGCTTCTCGGCGACCGCCTCGACGACGTCCGCGATACTGTGGGGAAGTTCCGCACGCCGGGTCGCAGGACGACCGGTCGGAAGAGGGGGAGCACATGAACGACCGCGACTCCGGTCCAGGCTTCTTCGGTGTCATCGAGGCTCTGCTCGCGATCGTCGGCGCTCTCACTGTTATGGGCGTCGTCGCCGTCGCGGCGTCGGTGCTCGCCTGGGAAATGGAGCTGCGGCGCAGCGAGCAGGACACAGCGCTCGACGAGGCGTCCACCTCCTCCTAGACGAGCGTGCGCGTCATCCTCAAGGCCGAAGTCCGCGGCCTAGGCCGGACCGGTGACATCAAGGACGTTGCCGACGGCTACGCGCGCAACTATCTCCTGCCGAAGGGTCTGGCGATTGAGGCGACCGGTGGCGAGCTCAAGCATCTCGCGCAGGAGCGCCAGGCAGAGCGGACAAAAAAGGATCGCGCGCATCAGGACGCGGTGGAGCTTGCCAAGCGGCTCGCCGAGGTCACGCTCGTCTTCAGGCTCAAGGCGGGGGAGCAGGGCAAGACCTTCGGTAGCGTTACCGCGAAGGAGGTGGCCGAGGCTCTGAAGAAAGAGGCGAAGGCCGAGATCGACAAGACCAACGTCGTCCTTCATGAGCCCCTGCGGTCGCTCGGAATCCACAAGGTCGAGGTGCGCCTGCTGACGGACGTCCGAGCCGACGTGACCGTCGCGATCGAGCCGGCCTAGGCCGTGTTTTTTGTCCTCCGCCGGCCGGAGGTGCGCCTGGTCCTGACCAGCGGCACGCTGCTCTATGTCGAGCTCGTCCTTCTGCGCTGGATTCCCGCGAATGTCACCTACATCGGGTTCTTCTCGAACTTCCTCCTGATGGCGAGCTTTCTCGGGATCGGTATCGGGATCCTTCTCGGGCGGCGCTTCGCGGGTGTCGCGTGGTCCCCATTCCCGGGGCTCCTACTGCTCGTGGTTGGCCTCATCCAGAGCGCGAAGCTCGACGTGCAGTTTCGCGCGAGCGACGAGATCTTTTTCGGTCTGGCCGAGAGCCACGCCGCGGATACCAACTTCGTCGTGCTGCCGCTCGTGTTCGTCCTCGTTGCCGCGGTCATGGCCGCGCTGGCGTTGCCACTCGGCTCTCTGCTCCGCGCGATGCCTCCGCTCCGGGCATATGCCCTCGACATCGTCGGGTCGATCGGCGGCATCGCCCTGTTCACCGGTCTCTCCGTCCTGAGCTCGCAGCCACCGGTCTGGTTCGGGATCCTCGCGCTTCTGCTGGGTGGTCTCGCGCTGGCTCGTCGGATGACGCGCTTCACGCTCGTCAACGCGGCGTTCGTGCTGGCGACCTGCGCGTTGGTGATGGGTGCGGCCGCGAGCGGGGATCTCTGGTCTCCCTATTACCGGATCAGCGTGCAGCGGCCCGCCGGATCGGACGCGACGATCTCCGTGAACGGGATTCCTCACCAGGCGATGCACGCGGTACAAAGAGACCAGCCCGCGGCCGAGCCCTTCTACGACCAGATCTATGAGTGGTTCCCAGGCCGGCGGTTTGGACACGCGCTCGTGGTCGGCGCGGGCAGCGGGACGGACACGGCGTACGCGCTCGCCAACAAGGTCGAGTCGATCGACGCGGTCGAGATCGATCCGCGCATCCTCGAGCTCGGCGAGCGCGAGCATCCAGATCATCCGTACTCCGATCCGCGCGTGCGCGAGCACGTCGATGACGGGCGTGCGTTCCTGCGCTCGAGCCCAGATCGGTATGACCTGATCGTGTTCGCGCTCCCCGACTCGCTTACGCTCGTGAGCACGAGCGCGAACGTTCGTCTTGAGTCGTTCCTCTTCACGCGCGAGGCGTTCGCCAGCGCACGCGACCACCTCGCGCCGAACGGCGTGTTCGTCCTCTACAACTACTACCGGCAGCCCTGGCTCCTCGCGAAGATCGAAGGGATGCTCTCCGATGTTTTTGAGACCGCGCCGCTGGTGCGCGAGTACAACGCCCCGATCGGTTCGGCCGCGGTCCTCGCGGCGAGCCCCACGGCCCTTCCGGTGTCGGGTCAGGCCTCGCTGGCGAGTGCGGCGACCCCAGGCGAGCGCCCATCGGCTGCCACGGACGACTGGCCCTTCCTCTATCTACGCGATCGCAACATCGCGCCCTATTACCTCCTCGCGCTCGCGTTCGTCGTTCTTATCGCCGGCATAGCGACACTGCTGGCCGCGCGCCTGGTGGCCGCGCCGGTGGCGGCGTTCAGCCCGCACTTCTTCCTGCTCGGCACGGCGTTCCTCTTGCTCGAGACGCGGAGCCTCACGATCTTCAGCCTGCTGTTCGGGACGACGTGGACCGTCAACGCGATGGCCTTCGCGGCGATCCTGGTGAGTGTGCTGCTCGCGATCGGCGTGAACGCGGTCGCGAGACCGCCGCGCCTGTTGCTCTACTCCGGCCTTGGAATCACCCTGCTCGTCGCCTTCCTGCTCCCGCCATCGGCCCTGCTCTTCGAACCGGCGTGGCTCCGCTATGTCGCGGCGGCGGTGATCGCGTTCGCGCCGGTCTTCTTCGCGAACCTCGTCTTCACGGCGTCGTTCCGAGAAACGCGGACCGCCGACATGGCCTTCGCCTCGAATCTCATCGGCGCGATGATCGGGGGCGTCCTCGAGTACGCCGCTCTCATCACCGGCTACCAGGCCCTCCTCTTCATCGTTGCCTCGATGTACGCCGCGGCCTACCTCGCCGGGTCGCGCGTGCGCCTGTTCGCGGATCGCCGACTGGTCGCGCCCGAGCCGGCCTAGCCGCCTTCGCGCGTCTCACCGAGGTCGCGGAACCGGGTGAGGTCGGACTGGAAGTGGAGATCGAAGTCGCCCGTCGGCCCGTTGCGATGTTTGGCGAGCTTGAGTCGCACGACACCCTCTTCTCGATCCTTGCGGTCCTTCTGCCACAGGAACAGGACGAGATCGGCGTCCGCCTCGAGGGCTCCGCTCTCTCGCAGATCCGACAGCATGGGTTCGGTGCCGCGCTGCTCGATCTGCCGCGACAGTTGCGAGATCGCGATCACCGGGACCTCGAGCTCGCGCGCGATCGCCTTGAGGGCGCGGCTGATGCGGGCGACCTCCAGGACGCGACTCTCTTCGTTCCCCACGCCTTCGATCAGCTGCAGGTAGTCGATCACCACGAGGTCGAGACCACGCTCGGCCTGCAGGCGGCGCGACTTCGCGAGGATGTCGGTCACCGTCAGCCGGCTTGACTCCTCCACGAAGATCGGCGCCTGCTGCAGCTCGCTCGACGCGGCGGAGATCGCGGTGAATTCCTGTGTGGAGAGGCGGCCGCGGCGCATGCGATTGCCGTCGATCTCCGCGAGCATCGACACAAGGCGCTGCACGACCTGCATCTCGCTCATCTCCATCGAGAAGAACGCGCACGTCTTCCGCTGCACGACCGCAGCGTGCTCCACGATGTTCAGCGCGAGGCTCGTCTTGCCAAGACCGGGACGCCCCGCGATCAGGATCAGATCGGAGGGCTGCAGACCACCGGTCTTCTTGTCGACGGACTCGATCCCCGTTCGGACGCCGACGCGCAGATCGCCCCGCGCGTCGATCTGCTCGGCGTAGCGGCGGAGCGCGACGTCCAGCGGAACGATGTCACGGTGGAGGGTCGATTCGCTCACCGCGAAGAGGAGCTCCTGCGCGTCCGACACGGCGGCGGTTGATTCCTCGCGGGTCAGCGCGAGACGCGCGATCTCGTTCGCGACGCCGATCAGCCGACGGAGAAGCGCGGTCCGTTCGACGATCGCGGCATAGCTCGACGCATGCGCGACTGTCGGCACGTTCTGCATGAGACCGACGAGGAACTGCGCGCCCCCGATCGCGTCGAGCTCTTCGTGCGCGACGAGGTCCGACTGCACGTTCGCGAATCCGACCTGCTCGCTTCGCTCCGCGACGCGGGCGATCGCTGCGAGCACGATGCGGTGCTGCTCGCGCGAAAGGTCCGCGGGCCCGAGACGTCCCCGCGCGACCTCGTTATAGAGGGCGCCGTCCATGAGCATCGCGCCGAGGAGCGAAGCTTCGGCTTCGGGCTTCTCGGGCGGCGGCTTGACGCCGCGGTCGGTCTGCACCGTCATGCCGGCGGGCCGCCCTCGTCGGAGGCTTTGGAGAAGAACTTCGCCTGCTCGCTCTCGAAGAGGAGCTGGAATCCGCCGGTCGGACCATTGCGGTTCTTCGCGACGGCACCGTTGATGAGACGCGGCGCGCCCGCCGGCGTCTCCTCGCGGTCGCGCCACAGCATGATCACGATGTCGGCATCTTGCTCGAGCGATCCACCTTCGCGAAGGGTCGAAAGCTTCGGCTCCCCACCGGAATCGCCCGCGGCGCGCGATAGCTGCGACAGCCCGATCACGACGACGCCCAGCTCGCGTGCGAGGGACTTGAGATTGCGCGTGATCGTCGCGATCTCCTGCACGCGGTTCTCGTCATCCTCGCCGGTGCGGATGAGCTGGATGTAATCGACGATGATCACTTCGATCTTCTCGTGCGTGCTCGCGCGGCGGGCCTTTGTTCGGAGCTCCATGATCGAGATGCCCGGCGTGTCGTCGATGAACACGGGCAGACCGTGCAGCGCCGCGGCCGCATCGGTGTCGATGATGTTCCCGGTTCGGAGCGCGAGGAGGTCCATGCGCGAATTCAGCGCGAGATAGCGCGAGACGATCTGCTTGGCGTCCATTTCGAGCGAGAAGAGCAGCACCGGATGGCCGCGCCGGGCGACGTTGAAGCTCATCCCGAGGGCGAGGCTCGTCTTCCCGACGGACGGTCGCGCCGCGAGGACGATGAGGTCGCCGACGGTAAAGCCCTCGGTGTAGTAGTCGACCTCGCGGAACCCCGACGGGATGCCGCTCACCTCGAACGGACGCTCCATGCGGTCGGTGAGGTGCTCGTAGTTCGACTGGAGCGACGCGGTGATGTGTCGCAGCTGGGCATTGGAAGACTCGTCGCGGAGCGCGAAGAGCCGCTGCTCGGCACGGTCGAGCGCGAGGGCGATGTCGGTCGGCTCGTCGTACGCGTCCGCCGCGATCGAAGTGGCCGCCCCGAGGAGGCGCCGCAGGATGGCTCGGTCGCGGACGATGCGGCCATAGCGGTCGATCTCGGCCGCCGTGGGTACGCCCTCGGCGAGCGCGCGGAGGTACGCCTGGCCACCCGCCCGGTCGAGCTCCTCACGGCGGGCGAGCTCCATCTGGATGGTGAGGGGATCGATCCGCTCCCGCCGCTCGAGGAGCGCCTGGGCCGCGTCGTAGATCCGCTGATGCCGCGGTACGTAGAAATCGTCGACGCGCAGGAGGTCCGCGACCTTGAAGATGGCGTCCCGGTCGATGAGCAGACTACCGAGGACCTGCTGCTCGGCGCCATCGTCGAACGGGATCTGCCTGTCGGGTACGCGAGTCTCGACGGTCATGAGATCCGCCAGTTTAGAACAGGCGTTCGGATATAGATAGGGAGCCCCCGCCGCGCCGGCTGCGCGGCGGAAGCTCCGCGCGCTCGACCGACCTTAGGCCGCGCCGGTTGCGATCGCCACGTGGCTTGTCCACCTTCTCCTCCACGATTTCGTCCACAGTTCCATGGGACACGCGAGATCTGGATGAAGGAGCGGCCGTCGATTGCACGTGCTCGTGACGGGCGGGGCGGGTTTTCTCGGAAGCCATGTCGTTGACGCGCTCCTCGCGCGGGGCGACGACGTCGTAGTCGTCGACGATCTCTCCACCGGAGATCGCGCGAATCTCGATCCGCGCGCCGACCTGCGCGTCGCGGACATCGCGGATCTGTCGGCGCTGCAGCGCGAGCTCGGCAGCCGGCGGATCGACGCCGTCGTGCACTGCGCGGCGAAGACGAAGGTCGTCGAGTCGATGACCAAGGAAAAGCTCTACGAGCGCGTCATCGTCGGCGGGACCCGCAACGTGCTCGAGACCACGCGCCGCCTCGGCGCCTCGATCGTCGTGAATATCTCGACCGGAGGGGCGATCTACGGGGAAACGCCGCGCTGCGCCGAAGAGAACGTACCGGTAGACCCGCAGTCGAACTACGGCCGATTCAAGGCGAAGGCCGAAAAGCTGGTCGAGTCGTCGGACCTGCGGGCCGTGACGCTCCGCCTCGCGAACATCTACGGGCCGCGCCAGCGAAAGGACCTCGAGGGTGGTGTGGTCGCGATCTTCATCGGCTGCTGGAAACGGGGCGAGCCAATCACGGTCTTCGGGGACGGCAGCTACGAGCGCGACTACGTGTACATCGCGGACGTGGTCGAGGCCGTCCTCGGGGCCCTCTCGGGGATCCACGCGGGGGTCTTCAACATCGGCACCGGAGTCGCGACGAGCGTGAATCAGCTTCTGGATTCGCTTGCCTCGGTCCTCGGACCTCCGCCGGGCGTCCGCCCGGCCCCGGCCCGTCCAGTCGAGGTATTGCGTGCCTGTGTGGACCCGTCGAAAGCCGCGCGCGAGGGACTCTGGCATCCGCGGACCACCCTCATCGAGGGGCTGCGGCGCACCGCGGCCGCCGAAGGCGCTTTGTTGTCATAAAGGGCGTGATCCATTTCCTCCAGTGACCGAACTACAGAGGTAGAAATGGAGGCGCTACATGAAACTCGGTTGGCTACGGTCCTTGTCGCTACCGGTCGCGATGGTCCTGCTGATGGCACTGCCGGCCGCCCCCGCGGTGGCGGCAGTCGACAACGCGTACGCCGTGCACCCGCTCGTATCGAACGTCGCGGGGGCCGCACCTACCACCGATCCGAATCTCGTCAACGCGTGGGGTCTCACCGCATCGGCAACGTCGCCGTGGTGGGTCGCCGATAACGGCACGAACGTCTCGACCATCTATCGGGCCGACGGGTCGATCGTCCCGCTCGTCGTGCAGGTCCCGGTGCACCCGACAGGTACGGTCTTCTGGGGATCGGCCCGTGCCCGATTCGTGTTCGACACGGAGGCGGGTCAGGTCCGTGGTTGGCCTGGTTCAGGGAATCAGACCGTCGTCCTCGCCGACCGTTCCAGCGTCGGCGCGATCTACAAGGGCCTCGCCCTCGCGACGACGGCCGCAGGCGACCGTTTCTACGCGACGGACTTCCACAACGGCCGCGTCGACGTGTTCGACGCGAGCTTCGCTCTTGTCACCGGGGCGGGCGCGTTCGTCGATCCGGGCCTGCCATCCGGCTACGCGCCGTTCGGGATCCAGACGATCGGCTCGCGTATCTTCGTGACGTACGCAAAACAAGACCTGGACGCCGTCGATGAGCTGCACGGACAAGGGAAGGGATTCGTCGACGCCTACGACACCTCCGGCGCGCTCCTCGCCCGAGTCGCGCAGCATGGACAGCTCGACGCGCCGTGGGGGCTCGCGCTCGCTCCGGCGAACTTCGGGCGGTTCAGCGGCGATCTCCTGGTGGGAAACTTCGGCGACGGACAGATCAACGCCTTCGAGGAGACCACGAACGGACGATTCGAGCATCGCGGCGAACTGCGCGACGCAAGTGGGAAGGCGATCTCCATCGATGGCCTTTGGGCGCTCCAATTCGGCCACGGAGCACCGAACAACGGTCCGATCAACACCCTCTTCTTCACGGCCGGTCCGCACGACGAATCGGACGGACTCCTGGGCTCGATCACCGCGCCCTGAGCGAAGCGGCGGCGTGGCGGCGCGGCGATCGCCGCGCCGCCGGCCCCGCCCGCCGACGCGACGCTTGACGCCCCGGCATAGGATTCCGCCGGGGGAGCGCGCGAATGGCGATGGCCTTGACCGACAAAGACCTGGTCTGCCGCGAGTGCGGGAATCCGTTCGTCTGGACCTCCGGTGAGCAGGAGTTCTACGCGCAGAAGGGCTTGCTGCATGAGCCCCAGCGGTGCCCCGATTGCCGCCGCCGCGCCAAGGCCGAGCGCGCCGCGACGAGAGCGCAGAGCATGCACGACATCGTCTGCTCCAACTGCGGCCGCGCCGGCCAGGTGCCGTTCGCCCCGCGGAGCGATCGGCCCGTCTACTGCTCCGAGTGTTTCGAGGCGCGCCGCACGGCGACCGATCCGATCGCCACGAACTGACCGACCGGCCTCCTTTCTGCATCCACACGGCCTGTGAGGCGCTTCCTTCTCGGCTTTCTCTTGGGCGCGATCACGATCGTCGCGGTTCTCGTCGGTGTCGGGCATTGGCTCGACGTGACCGATCCGCTCGCCCATGCGGACGCCATCGTCGCGATCTCCGGTGACACCGGCGCCCGCGCGGAAAGCGCGATCACCCTCTGGAAGCAGGGCTACGCGCCGGTCCTGATCTTCTCCGGCGGCTCGAGCGATCCGGAATCGGTGGCGTCGGCCGAGCTGATGAAGCGAGTGGCCGTTGCGGCGGGGGTGCCGGCGAATGCGATCGTCGTGGAAGGCACCTCGGCCACGACCGAGGAGAACGCGCAGCACGTCGCGGAGCTCATGAAGAGTGCGGGTCTGCGGTCGGCGATCCTCGTCACGAGCCCGTACCACCAGCGGCGCGCCGCCATCCTCTTCGAGCGCGAGTTCGAGCGCGTCTCGCTGTCCTTCCGCAACCGTCCCGCGGACGATCCGGACTGGGACGCGACGCTCTGGTGGACGCGCGAGCCATCGCGCAGCCTGACCCTTGTCGAGCTCGCGAAGCTCGGAGCTCTGGTCGCGGGGCAGCACCCGGGATAGCATTCGAATACGTGCCCGTGACGGCCATCGTCGGTGCTCAGTGGGGCGACGAGGGCAAAGGCAAGATCACTGACCTCCTGGCGCAGGAGGCGGATGTCGTCATCCGATTCCAGGGCGGAAACAACGCCGGCCACACGGTCGTTAACCAGCACGGCACGTTCAAGCTCCATTTGGTCCCAAGCGGGATCTTCAACCCGAACGCGCTCTGCATTCTCGGCCCCGGTTGCGTTGTCGATCTCGCCTTCCTCTGCCGGGAGCTCGCCGATCTCGACAAAAGCGGCATCTCCACCGCGAACCTAAGGGTGAGCGACCGCGCACACCTCGTCATGCCGTGGCACATCGCGCTCGACCGCCTCGACGAGCGCGAGCGCGGCCGGAAGAAGCTCGGCACCACCGGCATGGGCGTGGGGCCGGCGTACTCGGACAAGGTCGGCCGCCACGGCATCCAGGTCTACGAGGTCCGCGATCCGAAGCGCTTCCGTGCGCGGGTCAAGCAGGAGCTCGAGACGAAAAATGCGATCCTCGAACGATTCGGGGACGCGCCTCTCGACGCGAACCAGGTCGCCGACGGAGTGCTGGCGGCGGCGGGCAAGCTCGGCGATCGCATCGTCGACACGCTTCCCCTCGTCGAATCCGCGCTGGCCAAAGACGCGCGCGTCCTGCTGGAAGGGCAGCTCGGCGCGATGCGCGATCTCGATTGGGGTATCTACCCGTACGTGACCAGCTCGAATCCGCTCGCAGGAGGCGCGAGCGTCGGGGCCGGCATCCCACCGCGGAAGATCACGCGCGTGATCGGGGTCGTGAAGGCCTATTCGACGGCAGTTGGCGAGGGTCCGTTCCCGACGGAGCTCCGCGGCGACGAAGCGACCGCGCTCCGCGAGCGCGCACACGAATACGGTGCGACCACCGGGCGCCCCCGGCGTGTCGGCTGGTTCGACGCGGTCGCGGCGCGGCACGCGCATCGCCTCAACGCCTTCACCGAGCTCGCCGTGACGAAGCTCGACGTGCTCGACGTCTACGACCGGATCCCTTTCTGCGCGACATACGAGCTCGACGGCAAACGCACGTCCGACATGCCGACGACGCTCGTGCTGGAGAGAGCTCGTCCGTGCTACGAAACGCTGGAGGGCTGGTCGAGCGACATCACCGGGGTGACCGAACGTCGCGCGTTGCCGCCAAAGGCGGTCGCCTACCTCGGTCGCATCGCTGAGACCGTCGGGGCGCCGGTCGGAATGATCGGGGTTGGACCCGAGCGGGCGGCGACGCTCCTCTAAGATCGCGGCCGTAGTGAGCAGCCTCATCGATATCGCGTTCCCGTACCGCCGCAGGCGCTCGTACGGCGCGGCCTCGTTCGCGTTCACGTTCCTGGTGCTGCTCTTCGAGGTGGAGCTCCTCGCGTTCGTCGGCGTCGCAATCGCGGCGCGCCAGCTCCAGCTCTGGTGGGACCTGCAGCCCATCGTGTTCCCCACGGCGTGCCTCATCAGCCTCGCGGCGGCCGCCGTGTTCTGGTGGCGAGCGCGCTCCTGGAGCAAGCGGCGCGTGGAGACGCTCGAGGCCTGGGCTCGCGGCGGCACGACCTTCGGACAGCAGCTCGCGCAAAAGCGCGACTAGTTCGCTCCGACCGATACACTTGCCCGGGTGAGGGCGGCGGATTGACCCGGGAGGACAAGTTCGCCAAGGAAGGTCTGACCTTCGACGACGTCCTCTTGATCCCTGCCCGCAGCGACATCCTCCCGACCCAGGTCTCGACCGAGACCCGCCTCACCAACGCGATCCGCCTCGACATCCCGATCCTCTCCGCCGCGATGGACACGGTCACCGACGCGCGCCTTGCGATCGCGCTCGGGCGCCTGGGCGGCCTTGGGGTCATCCATCGGAATCTCACCGTCGCAGAGCAGGTCGAGGAGGTGCGGCGGGCGAAGGACGCGGACGTGATCGTCGGCGCGGCGGTCGGCGTCTCCGGTGACGCGGACGAGCGCGCCGCGGCCCTCGTGGGGGCGGGCGTCGATGTGATCGTGGTCGACACCGCGCACGGCCACTCCGCGGCCGTCGTGCGGATGGTCGAAAAGATCAAGGCCCGGCATCGCGTCGATGTCATCGCGGGCAACGTCGCCACCGCCGAGGGTACGGAGGAGCTGATCGCCGCGGGCGCCGATTGCGTCAAGGTCGGCATGGGGCCGGGCGCGATCTGCACCACGCGGATCGTCGCCGGCGCTGGGATGCCCCAGATCACGGCGATCTTCGATTGCGCCGAGGCCGCCGACCGCCACGGGATCCCGGTCTGCGCCGACGGCGGAATCCAGCACTCCGGTGACATCGCCAAGGCCATCGGCGCCGGTGCATGGACGGTGATGCTCGGCGGACTGTTCGCGGGAGTGGACGAATCGCCCGGCGATGTCGCCGAGACGGACGACGGCGCCTTCAAGTCGTATCGCGGGATGGGCTCGCTGGGCGCGATGGAAGCGCGGCGCTCGCGCGATCGCTACGGGCAGGCCGACGTCGGCGAGTTCTCGAAGCTCGTGCCCGAAGGTGTCGAGGGGCGGGTTCGCGCGCTCGGGCCGCTGGCCGCGGTGGTGCACCAGCTCGTCGGCGGTCTTCGCGCGGGCATGGGCTACGTCGGCGCGGCGACGATCGACGATCTGCGTATCCGCGCGCGGTTCGTCCGCATCTCGGGCGCAGGCCTTCGCGAATCGCACCCGCACGACATCCGCATCACGGCGGAACCGCCGAACTATCGGGTCCGGGCCTAATCCATGAGCCGTTCCCAGACCGACCGCCCCGACGCCGGGGCAAAAACCGGTCTGTCCGCCCGCGCCACGATCGCGATCCTCGACTTCGGATCTCAGTACACACAGCTCATCGCGCGGCGCGTCCGCGATTCTCGCGTGTACTGCGAGATCTTCCCGCACGATGTCACGCTCGAGGAGCTGCGCGCGCGGAACGTGATCGGCGTGATCCTCTCCGGGGGGCCCGCGAGCGTCTACGAGCCAGACGCGCCGGACATCGATCCCTCGATCCTGGCGGGCCACATGCCCGTGCTCGGCATCTGCTACGGGATGCAGCTCATGGCGCACGTCCTCGGCGCGGACGTGGTCGCGGAGGGCAAGCGCGAATATGGCCCAGCCACGGTCGAGATCGCCAAGCACTCAGGGATATTCGAGGGTCTTGGGCCGAGCGAGCGCGCCTGGGTGAGTCACGGCGACACGGTGCGCACTCCGCCCCGAGGGTTCAGCACGATCGCTCGCACAGCCACCGTTCCCGTCGCCGCGATGAGCGATGGAACCATGCGATTCGGTGTGCAATTCCACCCGGAGGTCGCGCACACGCCGCGTGGAGCGGAAATCCTGCGCAACTTCCTGTACCGAGTTTGCGGAGCTACCGGGGACTGGACTTCGG
>Ga0209156_10003048_pt1 | contig 12813 bp, 14 predicted proteins | sample GraSoiAngelo_124_FD_185881 | JGI IMG/M metagenome (GOLD analysis project Ga0209156, IMG submission 185881) | Grasslands soil microbial communities from the Angelo Coastal Reserve, California, USA - 14_0927_05_20cm (SPAdes) (version 2) | ecosystem: Environmental > Terrestrial > Soil > Grasslands...
TATCCATTCCGCGCCCAGCTCACTTGCCGTTCCTGTGAGGTCTCTGCACGCGGTCGACCTACCCAACGGTTTCGTCCCGATTCTTGATCCTCCGGTCCGCAGCATCGTTTGCGGTCTTGGCCAGGTGGAGCAATTCCGGCTCACTTTCCACCGGCACGTCCAGGTACAAATCCGCCGCATCGCGCACTTCCGGAGAGAATGATTCTCCGCGCAGTCTCGCCCGCCACGCGAGTCGCTCCTTCTGGACTGCATCGACATGAATGAGCGCCGCAGCCATGCCGCGCTCCTATATTGCCTGTATATCGTATCACGCGAGGGAATCAGGTAGCCCTCGGGAAGCAGCCGAAGCTTCTCAAGAATCGTCGTTCATTCGTAACGCAGAGCCACGATGGGGTCCACACGCATGGCGCGCCGAGCCGGAACATAAGCAGCCATCAGAGCAACCGCAATCAGCAAAGCCGCCACGCCCACAAACGTCACCGGATCGTAGACGCCGACACCAAACAGCATGCTGGTCAGAAATCGCGCCACGACAAATGCTCCCGCCAGCCCGAGCCCAACTCCCAGCAGCGTCAACTTGAGTGTCTGCCCGAGAATCATACGTTGCACGGAAGCCAGTTGCGCTCCCAACGCCGCAGTCCAATTTCCTGCGTGCGCTGGCTCACCGTGTAGCTCATTACCCCATAAATTCCGATGGCCGCGAGCAGCAGCGTCAGGTTTTCCAACATGGCCTTATCCTCACCAGGGGCCCCGGACGCGTGGCTACCGGCTGTGATTCCGGCTACAACCTTCACTTGCTTCTTTCGACGCCGGAAATGGCCGGAACGATAGCCGCAAATTCCAGGCTAGTGAAGCGCGGAGGCGAGCGTGTTCACCAAAAGTGGCTCCTGCCCGGGGAATACCGTGCGGAGGTCCAGGATGAGGTGGTCGTCCTCCACGCGGGCGATTACCGAGACTCCGGCGGGAGCGCAGCGAAGCCGCTGTTCAAGTTTCGTCGCGGAATAGCGCGCGCTGGCGATTCGCACAATCTTACTTGGAAGCGATTGCGAAGGTGTTGAGCCACCGCCAACGAGAGAACTTCCATCCGCGATTTCAATCTCGACTTCATCGAGAGGGAGTTCGGAGCGCAGCTCGCGAATGAAATTCTCCGCACGGCGCTGCAGTTCCCGCGGAGTCGCGCGAATCATGCGAATGACGGGGATTTCCTCCCAGGCCGCGCGAAGATAGGACCCGAGAGTGGCTTCCAGCGCAGCGATGGTGAGTTTGTCCACCCGCAGTGCGCGAAACAGCGGGTAGCGCCGGATGCGGGCGATGAGCTCTTTTTTCCCCGCGATGACACCCGCCTGCGGACCCCCCAGCAGCTTGTCGCCGCTGAACATCACCACGGAAACACCAGCCTGGACACTTTGCTTCACGGTTGGCTCGCTGACGCCATACTCGGAAAGATCCACGAGGCAGCCAGAGCCGAGATCCTCCACGAGCGGCAACCCGTTCTGCTGGCTGATCGCCGCCAGTTCTTCGATGGAAGGTTTATCGGTAAATCCAGTCACTCTGAAATTCGACGGATGCACGCGCAACAAAATGCGCGTCTTTTCGTTGATTGCGTTTCCGTAGTCCGCAAGATGCGTGCGATTGGTTGTCCCGACTTCGCGAAGGACCGCGCCGCTCTGCTCCATAATCTCCGGGATTCGAAAGCCGTCTCCGATTTCAATCAGCTCTCCGCGCGAAACGATCACTTCGCCGCCCCGTGCCAGCGCCGCAAGCGTCACCAGCACCCCCGCCGCGCAATTGTTGACGACAACGGCGGCTTCCGCCCCCGTGAGTCGCGTCAGCAATTCGCATGTATGCACATCCCGCTTCCCCCGCGCACCCGCTTCCAGATCGTATTCCAGGTTCGAATATTGCGTCGCCGTGCGCCGGAATTCGTCCACGGCTGTTTCCGGCAGCGGCGCGCGGCCCAGATTCGTGTGCAAAATCACTCCGGTCGCATTAATGACCGCCTGCAGCGAGCGCGACAGAATTTTTTCCACCTGGTCCGAGATGAGCTCTTCCACGGAAGCGGGGTCCACACTGATGGCTGTCCAATTCGATTCACCGGCGACGCGCGCACGCAAATCCGCAAGCGCAGCACGCGTGACTTCGACGACCAAGTTGCGGTCCGCGCGTTTCGAAAGTGCCGCCAGTCGCGGCTGCAGCAGCAGTTCATCCACCGACGGAATCTGCCGCAGCAATTCCACCCGCTCCGCTGAAACCGTTTTCCTACCGCGCGTTTCCATGCGAACATTTCAGCACAGTGCGAAGCGGCGGGCAATGCCGATAACCGGCGCCCCGGGGGTGCGACCGCGCGTGCTGCCGGATGTGCATCGCGGCGAAGGGATCCGGACGGTTGACTCCGTTGTTCCGTACTCCTAGCATGGAGACTCGAGGGATTTCTCAACGCATGGCGACCATCGAAGAAGAGCTGGGCCAGCTCGAACGGGACATCCGTCAGCTCAAGATCGAATACGACCAGTATTTCGGGGGAGGCAGGAAGCGTCCGCCAACGGAGATCGAATGGCGCATCGATATTATCGTGAAGCGCTATGCGGAACGCGGCGGCGAACTCAAGTTCGCGCAACGATTCCGTTTCAACAACCTCTCGCAAACCTACGCAAAATATAAAGATATCTTCAGGAAGCGAACGGCGCAGAAAGAAGAAGGGAAAGTCCAGCGGCACTTCGGCGCGGCCGCCAAGGAGATCGAAGCGGCCCGCGCTAAACAAGAGGCCGAAGAGCACGCGACTGCAGTCGTGGCGAGTGAGTTCAGGGCATTTCGCATAACCTGCTCCGAGCCGGAGCGTGAAACGGAGAAGGTCGACCAGTTGTACCGGGCGTTCTTGCAGGCCAAGCAGACCGCCGGCGAAGGGACGGAAAATCTTTCTCGCTCTAGCTTCAACGAATTCGTGCGCAAGAAAACAAAAGAATTGCAAACGCAGAAGAAATGCCGCGACGTCGAATATGTCGTGGAAGTAGTCCAAGGCCATGTCAAACTGAAAGCCCTCGTGAAGGCGTAAGCGCACCCCGGCGTTTCCCACAGGTTTTGTACTTTCCCTATTCGCGTCATCCCCTTACACTGTTGTGTTTTTCTCAATGTGGAGGAATCCATGGCGGTGCAGCGCGCGCTGATCAGCGTGTTTGACAAGACCGGTGTCGTGGAATTTGCCAAGCGGCTGGCCGCGCGGAAGATCGAGATTCTTTCAACGGGCGGGACCGCCAAGCTGTTGCGTGAAGCAGGAATCGCTGTTCGCGATGTTTCAGACTTCACGGGCTGGCCCGAAATGCTGGGCGGACGCGTGAAAACCCTACACCCCAAAGTGCACGGAGGGCTGCTCTTCCGGCGGGGGCACACGGAAGACGAGAAACAGGCTGCGGAATACGGAATCGCGCCGATCGATCTGGTGGCGGTGAATCTGTATCCGTTTGAAGCGACGGCAGCGAAAGCGAGTCTGACGGCCGCAGAGCTGATCGAGAACATCGACATCGGCGGACCGACGATGCTGCGATCGGCGGCGAAGAATTTCGAGAGCGTGACGGTGGTGACGGACGCAGCGGATTTCGAGCGCGTGGCGAGTCAAATCGAGAGCGCGGGCGAAACGACGCTGGCGACGCGGCTGGAGCTGGCGCGAAAAGTTTTCGCCAGGACTTCGCGGTACGACGGCATGATCGCGACGGAATTGGAACGGCTGTCGGCGGGATCCGGGCGGGTTGCCCTGGAAGCGAAACCAGTGCTCCCGGAATTCGTGCATATCGTTTTGCGGCGACAGCAGGAATTGCGGTACGGGGAAAATCCCCACCAAGCCGCGGCTCTGTATGTTCCGGCGGAGCGCGCACCGGAGGGTTGGGCGGCGGCGAAGCAACTCCAGGGCAAGGAACTTTCCTACAACAATCTCGTTGATCTGGAAGCGGCACGGAGCCTGGCCGCGAAATTCAAGAATCCAGCGGCGGTGATTATTAAGCACAACAATCCCTGCGGGGCCGCGGAGCGAGAAACGCTGATCGATGCGTACTTGAAGGCCTTGGCGTGCGACCCGGTCTCGGCGTTCGGCGGGGTGCTGGCGTTCAACCGCGCAGTGGATACCGCAGCCGCGGAAGAAGTTGCGAAACTTTTCGTGGAATGCATCGCCGCACCCGGCTTTGCGGACCGCGCAAGAGAAATCTTCGCAGCGAGGAAAAACCTGCGGCTGCTGGAGCTGCCCGCGGGTGGCCTGGAGCCGGAACGAGAATTGCAGCTCAAGCGCATTCTTGGGGGGATGCTCGTGCAGCAGCCGGACCTGGGGGAGATCAAGGACGACGACCTGCGCATGGTGACCAAGCGTGCGCCAACGGCCGAAGAGATACACACGATGCGCTTCGCGTGGAAGGTGGCGAAGCACGTGAAGTCGAATGCCATCGTCTTCGCCAAGGATGGCGCGACGCTGGGCGTCGGTGCAGGACAGATGAGCCGGGTCGATTCCGTGAGAATTGCGGTGATGAAGGCGCAATCTTCGCTGGCCGGTACGGTTGTTGCTTCCGACGCATTTTTTCCCTTTGCGGACGGAGTTGAAGAAGCCGCGAAAGCGGGAGCGACGGCGGTGATCCAGCCTGGCGGTTCGGTGCGCGATGCAGAGGTCATAGCCGCCGCCGATCGGCTGAGCCTAGCCATGGTGTTTACCGGTATGCGGCACTTTCTGCACTGAAATTTGCTCTGTAGTTCGCCTCCGGACCCCCGGTTGAGAACGTTTCTCCGCTGGGCTGCATCCAATCTCCGGGGGCGCCCAAGCTCTGGAAACGTCTGCGATTTGGTTTTTGACCACGTTTCGGCCGCATGGGATACTTTAAGTTTCTGGGGCTACGATGAACCTTAGACGGATTACCCTTGCCATACTGTTGGCCACCGGCGCGGCTGCCATGTCGCAGAGGCCCGCTAACGCGGGGACTGAAAAGATGACCGATTCTCCTGCTGCGATGCAGGAGCAATTTGCCGACTCGAAAACCGCCGCTCTCGAAAAAAACTCCACGCGCGCCGAGGCCTACTACAACTTCACGATCGGCCACATCTACGAACAGCAGTACGAAGCGAGCAGCAACGCGGAATACGCCACAAAGGCGATCGAGGCGTACAAGAAAGCGTATGCCCTGGATCCAAAGTCGCAGGTCATCGGCGAACGGCTGGCGGAGATGTATTGGAAGGCGCAGCGGATTCACGATGCCGTAGCCGAAGCGCAGGAAATCCTGAAACGCGACCCGGATAACGTGCAATCGCGCCGGCTGCTGGGGCGGATTTATTTGCGGAGCCTGGGGGACGTCAGTGTGAGCAGCGGCCAGTCGGAAACGGTGAGCCGCGCCATCGAGCAATACCGCGAGATTAACCGGCTCGATCCTGCGGACAGCGAGTCGGCGCTGTGGCTGGCGCGTCTTTACCGGCTAAAGAACGAACACGACAAGGCCGAACAGGTTCTGAGGAGCATCCTGAAGAACGATCCGGAAAACGAACCGGCGGTCGAGCAATTGACACAGTTGCTGATGGACCAGGGCAAGTCCCCCCAGGCGGTCACGCTGCTCGAGGGAATTACCGCACATTCTCCTACACCCGTGCTGCTGGATCTTCTGGGCGATGCCCACACCCAGGCGCATGAGTTGGAGAAAGCGGAAGAGGCCTACCGCCAGGCCGCTGAACTCGATCCTTCGGAGGTGAGCCACCAGCGCGGGCTGGGGCAGACCTTGCTGGCCGAAGAGAAATATTCCGAAGCGTTGAAGGTGTACGAGAAGCTTGCGGACGTGATGCCGGACGATTCGGACGTGTATTTGCGAATCGCGCAGATTTACCGCGAACTGCACCGGCTCGATAAGGCCGAAGAGAATCTCGTGAAGGCGCGGCAGTACGCACCGGGTAGCCTGGAAGTAATGTACAACGAGGCCATGCTGTACCAGGCGCAGGGGCGCTTTGAAGATGCCATCCGCGTCTTGTCGGACGCCGTGACGGGCATCAAGGGACAGCCTCCCGCTGCGTCGTCGCGGCGGCGGTCGCTGGCCATCTTGTATCAGCAACTCGGGCAGCTTTATCGCGATACGCAAAATTATCAGGCCGCGACTTATACCTTCGAAGAATTGGGGCATCTGGGGGACGAAGAGGATCGCCGCGCGCGGATGATGATCATGGATACGTACCGCGCGGCAAAAGACCTTCCGAAAGCCCTACAGACGGGCAAGGAAGCGCTGGCGAAATACCCGGCCGATCCCGCGATTCGCACAAGTCACGCGCTGTTGCTCGGCGAGAACGGACAGACGGAGGAGGCGGTCAAGATTTTGAGAACGCAACTCCACGGCGATGCGGGAGACCGCGAGACGTATTTGAACATCGCGCAAGTGTACGAGCGCGGGCGGCGCTACAAGGAAGCCGAGGAGGCGGCTCGCGCCGCGGAAGTACTGCCCGGGCAGGCGCGCGAGAACGAAATGGTGTGGTTTCTGCTCGGCGCGATCTATGAGCGGCAGAAGTTTTTCGACAAGGCCGAGGAGCAGTTCAAGAAAGTGCTTGCCGTAAATCCGAAAAATGCTCCGGTGCTGAATTATTATGGCTACATGCTGGGCGACTTGGGGATACGGCTTGACGAAGCGGAAGCGCTGGTCCAACAGGCGCTGAAGGAAGACCCTTTTAACGGGGCGTACCTCGATAGCCTCGGCTGGATTTATTTCAAAGAGAGCAAGTTCGGCCTTTCGGAGAGCACGCTCCGGAAGGCCGTGGAGCGCGAAAGGCATGACGCAACGATACATTCGCACCTCGGCGATCTCTATGCCAAGACGGGCCGGGGCGATCTAGCCGCCGGGGAATGGGAAAAATCTCTGGTGGAATGGCGCCGCTCGCTGCCCGCGGACATGGAGACCGATAAAGTCGCGGAACTCGAAAAGAAGATCTCGCGATCGAAGCATCGCGTGGCGCAAAAGTCCACGACCAGCGACGCGAAGCCGTAGTTCAGCGCATGTCCGAAGTGCGCATTCCCGCTTTCGCAAAAATCAACCTTCGCCTGGATATCCTTGGCAAACGCGCGGATGGATTTCACGAATTGCGGACCATTTTTCAGACTATCTCGGTGCACGACGAATTGCGGCTGCGTACATCACGCCGCCCAGCAATTACGCTGACCGTCGAGGGAAACCAGACGCTCTCCGCAGAACCGGTGGAGAAAAATCTCGTGTATCTCGCCGTGGATGCGCTGCAGCGGGAACTGAGAATCCGCGGCGGGGTCGAAATCGAGCTAAGCAAAGCGATCCCTGCCGGGCGGGGGCTGGGCGGGGGATCTAGCGACGCCGCCGCGGCACTGCGGGGATATCTGCGGCTCGCGAAAAAGACGCTGTCGGCAGCCCGTTTGATGGAAATTGGTTCATCGTTGGGCGCGGATGTGCCGTTTTTCCTGTTTGGCGGGCGGGTGCTGGGTGTGAACAAAGGCGACGAGATCTATCCGCTGCCCGATATCCCGAAGCTACATGTCCTGGTTGTCTCGCCGAAAAAGATTCATGTCTCGACGCCGGACGCCTATCGCTGGGTTAAGGCTAGGCCGGTTGGGTTGACAAAATCTGCGGGAACCTCTAAGCTCTTCGAGTTCTGTGCTCTATGCTGGAGTGGGCAGGGAAGCGGCCTTTCGAATGATTTTGAGGGGGCGGTTTTCCGGCGGCATCCTCGGCTTGATCAAATCAAGCGGGAGTTGCTCCAAAAAGGAGCTGCAGGAGCCTCGCTGGCGGGTAGCGGTTCGGCGGTGTTTGGAGTTTTCCCGAGCCCAGCGACGGCGCGCCGAGCCGCTGTCGGGTTTCCGCACGATCAGACCTTCGTTTGCGAGACTGTCTCGCGCGACAGGTACGCTCGTTTGATGCGCATCGCCGAGTAGTCTCGGAGCGTGTCGTGGATTCTGCCTCAGCGTCTCTTGGTGTCCATCTCGTTTGAAAGATCCTCCGGTTCGTTAGCATGCAAGGTGACGTGGCCGGTGAATGGCCACACGGAGCGCGAGCGTCGTGAACGACGACCGATTCAAGATTTTCTCCGGGACCGCGAATCCGATACTGGCGGAGAGTATCTGCCGCCACTTGGACGTGCCGCTGGGCAAAGCGCTGCTGGGGCGATTCAGCGACGGTGAGATTTATTTCCAGATTTTGGAGAATGTGCGCGGCGCAGACGTATTCGTCGTGCAACCGTGCCATGCCCCCGTGGACAGCCACCTGTTGGAGCTGCTGCTGATGATCGACGCGTTTAAGCGCGCGTCGGCATGGCGTATTACGGCGGTGCTGCCGTATTACTGCTATGCGCGGCAGGACCGCAAAGACAAGCCCCGGGTTCCGATCTCCGCGAAACTCGTGGCGGACTTGCTGGAAACGGCCGGTGCCAGCCGGGCACTCACATTGGATTTGCACGCGCCACAGATTCAGGGCTATTTCGACGTGCCCGTGGATCACTTATATGGTTCACCTGTGCTGGTGGAACATTTTCGGCACATGAGGCTGCCGAATCTAACGGTGGTTTCACCGGATGCAGGCGGAGTCGAGCGGGCGCGGTTTTTCGCGAAGAAGCTGGATGCGCCGCTGGCCATCGTGGACAAGCGCCGCGTGGACGTGGATGTCAGCGAAGTGATGAACCTGATCGGCGACGTTCGCAGACGCAGTGCGCTGATCGTGGACGACATTATCGATACGGCGGGGACGCTGGTGAAGACGGCCGAGGCGCTGGCGCGCGAAGGAGCCACGCAAGTCTATGCGGCGTGCACCCATGCAGTACTCTCCGGTCCGGCAGTGGAGCGGATCGCGAAATCGATCATTACCGAAGTGGTGGCGACGGACTCCGTGCCGTTGAGCGAAGCAGGGAAGAAGATGGGGAAGATCAAAGTGTTGAGCGTCGCGGATCTGCTGGCACGCGGGATTCGATCGATTCACGAAGAGACCTCGATCAGCGAATTGTTTATTTAATTTTGTGGGACGGACATTCCTGTCTGTCCGCGGGGAAATGTGAGCAAGAGGACAGGCCAGAATGCTTGTCCCACTTGGAATTCAAGAGGGGAAGAAGGACATGGCAGAGAAGATTGTAGTGGAAGGTTCGCCCCGCGCCTTGCGCGGCAAGAATGAAGCCCGGCGGCTCCGGCAGACAGGCAAGGTGCCGGCGGTCCTGTATGGCGGCAAAGGCGCGGCTCTCACACTGGCGCTGAACGCCAAGCAGGTTGGCGCGATTCTCCGGTCCGAGAGCGGGCATAACACCCTTTTTCAGGTGGATCTCGGCGGGAAGCAGGAGCCCGCGATCCTGAAGGATTGGCTGGTTGATCCCACCAGTGGGAAATTGCTGCATGTCGATCTTCTGCGTGTGGCCATGGACGTCCGTATGAAGGTGAAGGTTCCCGTGCACACGTTTGGCGAGCCTTCCGGCGTGAAGGTGCAGGGTGGCGTTTTCGAGGTGGTCACACGCGAAGTGGAAATCGAATGCTTGCCGGCGGATATCCCGACAGAGTTCAAGGTGGATGTCAGCGAGTTGATGCTTGGCAAGCAGCTTCGCGCCAATGAATTGCCGCTGGACACGGCCAAGATGAAGTTGATTACCGAGCCGGAGCGCGTGCTGGCGCACGTGGTGGCGCTGAAGGTGGAGGAGGAGAAGCCCGCCGAGGCAGTGGCAGCGGAAGCGGCAACGCCAGCCGAGCCGGAAGTCATCAAGAAGGGCAAGAAGGAAGTGGAAGGCGAAGAAGGCGCCGAGACGGAAGTCAAACCCAAGGCGGAAAAGAGCGACAAGGGCGAGAAGAAAAAGTAACGCATCACTGCGGGAGAAGAAGCAGCCTGCGCTCGGCGGACGGCTGGAAAAGGCTTATGCGGCTCATTGTCGGACTTGGGAATCCCGATCCGGAATATCACTGGACGCCGCATAACCTGGGTTTCATGGCCGTGGATGAACTCGCGAATCGCGGCGGGATTCGCGTGGAACGGCCCGAGGCCAAGGCGCTGGTGGGCCGAGGAAAGATCGCCGGGGAAGAAGTGATCCTGGCGAAGCCGCAGACGTACATGAATCTCAGCGGCATTTCCGTACGAGAGCTGCTGGAGAAGTACGAGCTGGATGTGCGAGATCTGCTGGTGCTGTGGGATGAGGCGCAACTGCAGTTGGGAACGATTCGAATTCATCCCGACGGCAGCGCGGGAAGCCATAACGGCGCGAAGTCAGTGATCAGCTCGGTCGGCACCCAGGAATTTGCGAGGCTGCGGCTGGGTTGCGGACCGGATCATCCGTTGAGCAGCCGCAAGGAATACGTGCTGCGGCCGATGAAGAAAGCGGAGCTGGAAGTAGCGGCCGAAATGATCGGTGAAGCCGGGGATGCGGTGGAGATGATCCTGACCCAGGGCCTCGACGCGACGATGACGAAGTACAACCGGCGGAAACCGGCCGACGTGGAAGAGCCGGAAGAGAAGTAGAGACGATTTTGCCGGGCTGCGCGCCCGGAGTGAATGGAAAGAGGTCATCATGGAAGAGCGTTATTACGATTTGGTTTTTATCGTGCGGCCGGCGACGCCGGAAGACGAGATCAAGAAAGTCCTCACGGTCATCGAACACACCTGCGCGGAAAAGGGCGGCAAGATCGAGAAGACCGAGCACTGGGGCACGCGCAAGCTCGCCTATCGCGTGGCCAAGCACCGCGAAGGTATCTACGTTCACCAGGAAATCCGCACCACGCATGGTGAGCTGATTGCCGAGCTGGAGCGCCGTCTGCGCGTGCAGGACCCGGTGATCAAGTATCAGACGGTACGGCTGGACGAGGATCTGAAGCGCCAGAAAAAGCTTTCGCAGAAGCGCGAGAAGCGCGCCGCGCGGCGTCCGCGCCGCACACCTGCTCCCGCACCAGCGGCGGCTGCGCCGGAACAGGCCGCGGCTAGTAGCTAGTTCTGCGCTCGCCGAAAGAGTTTTTTGAATCGAGAAGAGTGGCATCGGCTCGACCGGGCTCACCAGCAGATTGACCCCGGCAATGCCGGGGCGATGAGTGAAAGGGTGGAAGGTATGGCAGAAGAACAGAAACAAGCGTCAGCGCCCGGCGGAGCTCCGCGGCGTGAAGGCGGTCATGGAGGAGGTCACGGCGGTCCGGGCGGCGGGCACGGTGGTCCGCGGCGCGAAGGAGGACCCGGCGGTGGTGGTCAGGGTGGTCCCGGTGGCCGGCCCCGGGGCAAGCGCCAGTATTTTCGCAAGAAGAAGGTTTGCAAGTTCTGCGTCGAGAAGATGGACTTCATCGACTACAAACGCGCGGACATCCTGTCGCAGTTCGTGCAGGAGCGTGGCAAGATTCTGCCGCGGCGGATGACGGGCGTTTGCGCGCGTCATCAGCGCTGGCTGGGCGTGGCCATCAAGCGGGCACGCAACATCGCCCTGCTGCCATTTGCGGGCAGCGCCGCAGGAACGCAAGCGCCCCGCGTGGTCGTGCCAGGAGCGGCTCATGCCGCGCCAGCGCATGGAACACTGACGCCGGCCCCGGTGACACCGGTGCCAGCCGCCGAAGCGCCCAAGGGGTAGGCCCCCACGGGGGTAAAGAAACAGGAGCCAAGAGAGAAGATATGCAAATCATTCTTCAGGAAGACATTGAAAAGCTGGGCCGCCGCGGCGACGTTGTCACCGTGAAGCCGGGCTATGCGCGCAATTTTCTTCTGCCACAAAAGCTTGCCGTAGAGGCGACTGTAGGTAACTTGAAGGCCATTGAGCGGATTCGCATGTCGCTGGCCAAGAAAACGGCCACCGAGGTGGAGGCTGCGCAGAAGCAAGCCGAACTGCTGAATGGCGTTGCGCTGAAGTTTACGCGCAGACCGGGGAGAACGATCAGATGTTCGGCTTCAGTTACCTCGGCGGATATCGCGGAAGGACTCGCGGCGCAGGGCTTCAAGATTGACAAACGTCAGGCACAGCTTGGCGAGCCCCTCAAGACCATCGGGGAATTTCCCGTGACCATCAAGGTGTTCCGCGATGTAACTGCGCAGATCAAAGTGAACGTCGAGAAGGAAGCTTAGAAAAGCTTCGATCAAGACTGTTGCTCCCTGGGGGCCTCCGCTGCGGCGGATGCCCCTTACTTTTTTGGCATGGAAAGTTTTGCAGAGATTTCCGAGGCCATGCACAGGCACTCTAATTGACGCGCGCATTACGGCCACCCACAATACGCCATTGCTTTGAACAAGTAAGTGTTCGTACCGGGCATGAAAATTTCTCCGCTTGCCCTCCCGCGGAGATCGTGGTACAAAAGCGAAGAAAAGGCGAACTCCAAAGAAGACTTCCTATGCCTGTTGACGCGACGCTCGAGAAGCCTTTGCCGAATAATCTGGACGCCGAGCGCTCCGTTCTTGGCGCGATTCTGCTGGACAACAACGCGCTGAATCGGGCGATCGAACATCTTCGTCCGGAGGATTTCTTTTTGCTCCAGCATCGGCGCGTCTTCACACAGATGATCGCGCTGGGCGAAGGGCAGCAGGCCATCGACCTTGTGACCCTGACCGAGGAGCTCAACCGTAAGGGCGATCTGGAAGCCTCCGGCGGCGCACCGTACCTGGCGTCGCTCGCCGACGGCATGCCAAAGGTATCCAACATCGAGCACTACGCGCGCATCGTCAAGGAGAAGGCGATCCTGCGCAATCTGATTCACACCACGCACAATATTCAGCAGCGCGCCTTCGAGGGCGAGGACGGTGCCGACGCTATTCTGGATGGCGCAGAATCCTCGATTTTTGCGCTGGCGGAAGACCGCGTGCGGGCCGGGTTGCTCCCGATAAAGGACATCGTCCGCGACAATTTCGAGAGGCTGGAAAGAAT
>Ga0209156_10003051_pt1 | contig 12805 bp, 10 predicted proteins | sample GraSoiAngelo_124_FD_185881 | JGI IMG/M metagenome (GOLD analysis project Ga0209156, IMG submission 185881) | Grasslands soil microbial communities from the Angelo Coastal Reserve, California, USA - 14_0927_05_20cm (SPAdes) (version 2) | ecosystem: Environmental > Terrestrial > Soil > Grasslands...
CGGCTCGAAGGTGCAGGCGCTGTTCCTGCGCGCGGCGGACGTCGGCGGCGAGCGCATCGTCGGCACTGCCACCAAGGAGATCGACGCGCCCGGGGATTACCTCATCGAGGTGACGGCACCCGGCACGGGCGACTTCGCCAGGTATTCCCTGCAGACCACCTGGCAGCCCGCGAACTACGTCTCCGGCGAGGTGGTCGAGTTAGGGCGCAATCCCTGCCTCCTGACCGTCCAGGCCGGAACGAACCAAGGTGTCCGGGCAGGCGCGTCGTGCACCATCGTGGTCGGCACCAATCCTGCGGCGATCGACTCCTGCGTGGTGGACCAGGCGTATCCGAACCTGTCCAAGGTTCGGCCGCTCGGCGCCGGCTGCCGCATCCCGAACCAGAACGTGAAGGTCCAGATCTCCCAATAGTCGTGGCGCCTTCCCTCCGCATCGTCGCGTGCTGCCTCGGGGCGCTGGCGCTCTCGCTCGTCGCGGTCGGCGCGGTGAGCGGGACGGTCGTGCGCCATCTGGTGCAGATGGCTCCCGTGCTGCTCGCCGCGGCGGTCGTCTCCAGCTTGCCCGCCTTGGGAGCCGCGGTTTCGTTGCCCGTCTTCGGCACCTGGCTCGCGCTCATGACCGGGATCTGGCTCTACGTGCTTGGAATTGCGACCCTCTTCCGCGGCACCTTCACGCCGTTCGAGCTCTTCCTGACCGCGCTCATTGGCGCGTGTTGCCTGCTCGGCGGCGGCGCTGCGCTGCGGCTCGACACGCCGGCGTCGATTGCGCGCCGCATCGTCGCCTTCGCTGCTTTCGCGGCGCTGCAACTCGGCGCGTTGTGGCTGAGCTTCCGCCCAGGCATTTCACGCGACTAGCGCCACCGCGGGGCATCCTCCGGATGCCGTCTTGACCCTCACAATCAGCACACGCTAGCGTTCAAAACCGCACGGCCGCGCAGTCTCATCTCGGGGTGGGATCCATCGACATGAACATCGCGCAGCCGCTCGTCGGAGCCGGCAGCTATTACGGCAAGTATTTCCTCCTGGAAAAGCTCGCCACGGGCGGCATGGGCGAGGTGTTCCTCGCGCGCCAGGAAGGTCCGGCGGGATTCGAGAAGATCCTCGTCGTCAAGAAGATCCTCAACCACCTCACCGAGAACAAGGAGTTCGTCGAGCTGTTCCTCGGCGAGGCGCGTCTCGCGGCGCGGATGAACCACCGCAACGTCGTGCAGGTGTTCGAGCTCGGGGAGCACCAGGGCACGTACTTCATCGCCATGGAGTACGTGGCGGGGAAGTCGCTGCGCGAGGTGGTCGACGCGGCGGGCCGGCGCAAGGAGCGCATCCCGCCGGAGATCGCTCGGGCCATCGCCGAGCAGATCTGCGACGGCGCGAGCTACGCGCACAACCTCACCGACATCACCGGCCGAAGCCTCAACATCATCCACCGCGACTTGAATCCGCAGAACGTGCTGCTCGGCTTCGGCGGCGACGTCAAGGTCATCGACTTCGGCATCGCCAAGAGCGAGATCTCCACCGTCAAGACCGAAGCGGGGATGATCAAGGGCAAGTTCGTCTACATGAGCCCGGAGCAGTCGCTGGCGAAGCCGCTCGACAAGCGCAGCGACGTCTTCGCCATCGGCATCACGCTCTACGAGATGCTCTGCGGGCAGAACCCCTTCCACAAGTCGAACATCGTCCTCACCCTGGAAGCCATCCAGCGCACCGAGCCTTCGCCGCCGAGCGAGCTCGATCCCGCGCTCGCGCCTTTCGATCCGATCCTCGCCAAGGCGCTCGCCAAGGATCGCGAGCGGCGGTACGCGGACGCGAGCGAGATGCAGGAGGACTTGCGCCGCATCGTCCTTCCCCGCGCATCCGAGCGGATGACGGGCTTCCTCACCCGGCTGTTCCGTTCCCCGGTAGAGGACGGGAACAGGCCGCCGGTCGACTCGGATTCCTTGAAGATCACCGGATCCCGGAACGCGCCCGCGACTCCGCCTTCGACGTCCGCAGCTTCGCCGGGCGATTCCGCCACCTCGCGGACGCTGCTCGTCTCGGGTCCGGTCCGGAAGGACGCGGGCGTTCGCATAACCACCCCGCGTCCCTCGCCGCGGCCGCCGCCTCCGCCGCCGAAGAAGCCCGCAGCGCTCGATACCGCGGTGGCGGAGCAGCCGCCGATCGCCGTGCAAGACAGGGTCGTCGCCGCGATCGAGCCAGCTCCTGTGGAAGCGGCTTCCGCCTCCGGGGGCGAAACGACCGACCGCATCCGGAAGCCGGCGGCTGTGGCCGCGCGGCGACGGCGGCTGTCGGGACGAGGGCTCTGGGTCGCCTTCGGCGGAGGAGTGTTCGCCTCCGTCCTCCTCCTCGGTGCGCTCGCTACCTGGGCGGTCGTCGACCATTCGCCCGTCCCCAAGCTGCGCCGGACCGCCTTCTCGGCTACCACTCTTTCGCGCCGCGGCACTCTGTGGGTCGACGCGCGCGAGCTTGCGGTCACGAAGGACGCGGGCAGCGTGCAGGTCGAAGACGTCCGCCTCGACTTCTCGCGGAGCGGTAGCGTCCTCGACCTCCGGGTGCAGGGTCCGCCGGGATCGATCGTCTTCGTGAACGGCGTCTCGCGCGGCCCATCTCCCCTCGCCGGGGTGAAGCTCGCGGGCCAGGAGACGATGCTCGAAGTGCGGAAGCCGGGCGAAGGCCCCGGCCGGCCGTTGCGGTTGCGCTATCGCGAAGAGTGACGCTCGCGGCGCGATCTGCGACAAGCGCACCCCACGATGCGGACGGTTTCGCGGCTGGCTCTGGCCCTCGCGCTCCTGCCCTGCGCGGCGCTCGCCGCCTCGCCGCAGCTTTTCGTCCACCGCGTGCAGATCGACCGCTCGAGCTGGCCGCGCGCCCGGGGGTATCTCACGCTCGTTTCCGCGAGCGGCGGACCGATGCCGGCCCTGGGTCCCGACCTCTTCCGGGTCTACGAGACGGGACAGAAGGCGGGGTCGAAGATCCTCAAGGCGGAAACGCTCGATGCGGCAGGCGAAGGCGCGTCGGTACTCCTCGTCCTGCAGGCGTCGGGAGCGATGGCGCCGCTCGCAGCGGAGCTTTCGCAGGCGGCGAGCGGGTTCATCGCTTCGCTGGGCGCGAAGGACGTCGCCGGATGCGTGTCCTACGGCGACTCGGCCGAGCTGGTCGCGCCGCTCTCGTTCGACAAAGCCGACGTGGCCCGCAAGTGCGGCACCATCGCCTTCAACGCGAAGAGCTTCCTGCTCTACGACGGCCTGATGCGCGCGATCGCCGCCTTTCCGCCCGACGACGCGCGGGGAAATCCCTTGCCCGGGGCGAGGGCCGTCGTTCTCGTCGCCGACGGACGGGACAACGGCAGCGCGGCGGACATCGAGACCGTCGTCGGCGAGGCGCGAAAGCGCGGCATTCCCGTCCATGCCGTCGGACATTCCGAGGTCGAGCAGGAGCCGCTGGCCCAGCTCGCCCAGATCTCGGTCCGCACTTCCGGAACCTACCGGCCCGCCCCGGCGCCCACCGACGTCCTGGGTGCGCTGTCCGCGGTCCGCGACCTGGTCCATTTCGAGTACCTGCTCGAGTGGAAGACGGAGCTGCCGCACGACGGAAAGGACCACCGGGTCGAAATCGCGCTCCAGGTCGACAGCAACACGCTTTTGCAGAGCGCGCTGACGGTTCGGACGCCGCGTTTCCTCGACTGGCTGCGGGTGGCGGCTTTCGCGGCGCTCGCGCTCGTCGCGCTGACGGCCTCCGCGGCGATCTTCTACTTCGCCCGGAAGCGTCCGCATCCGGTCCGCCGCTGCGCGCTCTGTCACAAGAAGCAGATGCCGGAATGGGACGCGTGCCCCCGGTGCCTGGAAGAGGCGCAGGCGCTCTTCCTCGTGCAGAAGGGTCTCGACAAAGGAAAGCGATTCCCGCTGTTAGGAAAATCCGTGAGCCTCGGGAGCGGGCCGGACAACGTCATCCGTCTCGCGGACGGCGCCGTTTCCGGCAAGCACGCGGGTCTCTCGATCGAGGCTCGCGCAACGGCGTGCTCGTCAACGGGCGCAAGACACCGCGCCGCCTGCTCGAGGACGGCGACGTCATCACCCTCGGCGTCACCGAGCTCAAGTTCGAGCGGCGAACGCCTGGAGAAGCCGGTCCGGCACGTTGGTGATGATCCCGGAAGCTCCGGCGCGGTGCAGTGCGACGGCCCGCACCGGATCGTCCACCGTCCACGGCGATACCGCATAGCCGCGCCGCCGCCATCGCGCGACGGCCTGATCCGTGGCTAGCCCGTCCTCGGGGTGGAGGGCGACCACGCCCAGCGCGGGTGCGGAGAGGCCGTGCCGCAAGAGGAAGGTCGCGTCGCGCTCGAAGAGCAGGGCGCGAGGCAGCGACGGCTCCTGCGCGCGAGCGCGGAGTAGGCAGAACGGATTGAACGAGCTGAGCAGGACGCGGCTCGCCGAGCCCGTCCGGCGCACCGCGGCGAGAACCGTCGCGGTGAGGCCGCGATCGTCGCGCCGGTCGGACTTGATCTCGACGTTGACGAGGAGCTTCGTCGCCGCGAGCGCGTCCTCGAGCAGCGGAACCCGCTCACCGGCGAAGCGGGCGTCGAACCGCGCCCCGGCGTCGAGCTCCCGGATGGTGCTCCACGGCGTTTCAGCGACGAGCCCCGCGAATCCGGTGGTGCGGCCGAGCGACTCGTCGTGGAAGACGATCGCTTCGCCGGAGGCGCAAAGCTGGGTGTCGAGCTCGATCCCGTCGGCGCCGATACGTTCGGCCAGCGCAAAAGCTGCGATCGTGTTTTCCGGCGCTTGCCGCGAGGCGCCCCGGTGCGCCCAGACGAGCGGTCTGCGCGTCCCCGTTCCCGTTCCCACTACCGGCCCCCTCGTGCTATTCCTCTTTGCCAAGGCGGTAACCCATGCATCTCGGTTTTGGCGAGCTTCTCCTCATCTTCCTCGTCATCCTGCTCATCTTCGGATCGAGCAAGCTGCCCCAGCTCGGCGACGCTCTCGGTAGAGGCATCAAGAACTTCAAGAAGGCCACCACCGAGGAGCCGATCGACGTCACGCCGAAGAAGCTCGAAGGGACTGCTCCTACCACCGGAGCGGCGCCGGTGGAGCGAAGCGCCGCGCAGAAGAAGTAGCTCTCACGCTTCGCCCTTCCGCTGGGCGAGGAGCAATCGGGCCTGGACGCGCACCTCGCTGGCCAGCGTGGCGTCCGCGCTGATTTCCCGTAAATCCTGCGCGGCGAGCAGCGACAGCGCCTGTACCGCGAGGACCGGCGGGCTGTAGGGATTCTGCGCGAGCGCCTTGCGCACCCGCCGGTTCACGCCCCACTTCCGCGAGCGGAAAACCTCTTGCAAGACGACGGCGCGCGCTGGCCTGCGCGAGGCCACCAGCAGCGCCTCCCGCTCCGTGCAGCGGGGATTCTCGAGCAGGTTGCGCACCACCGCCGGATCGTGGTCCTGGGCGAGCCGGGCGAGAACGTCGGCGTTGCGGCCGCGCGCCATCGCTTTGCGCTCTCCCAGGGTGAGCGCGCGCATCTCGCGATCGACCCAGGTCTCGCGGTCATGATCGAACGAGCGCCTTGCGCCGCTCTGGGTGAAGAGTGCCTCCACCGGATGCGCCCCCGCCGCTTCCGCGGTCCTGCGCAGGCGATCCGCGAGGGGCGGCGGCACATAGGCGTCGAGCCCGCGAATGAGCCCCTGCAAGGCAACCGCGTCGGGATCGAGACGCCGCTGGGCGCTCCGGAGCAGCTCGTCGAGGGCGCGCACCGCCTCCTCGGGAGGCACTTCCTCGAGAAAGGCCGCGGCGCGACGTCCGCGCAGATCGAGATCGTCGATGGCGGCGAGGAGCCGCCGCAGCCGCTCCGCAGTCGTCATGGGCGCGAAAGCTCGAGACACATCGGAACCACCCGCTACGCCTAGCGCGGACCCTCGGCCGAGCGGGGCGCGCCGGGAGACTCCTGCGGCTCGACCCGCACCACGAGCTTGTGGCGGGCGAGGTCGGCGGGCGGATCGGCGATCACCGCGAAGAACGGCAGGCTCGCGCCCGGCTGGATGCGGCGATCCCCCTCCGCTGCCGAAAGCGCGCGCGCCAGCTTGTCCGCGTCGCCGCCCGAGCGCAGAGCGTAGACGTCCTCGGCGGAGGGCTCGACACCGGCGATTGCTTCCGCCCGCGCGTCGGCCCCGGAGCGGCCCACCAACTCCGCGACCACGCGCATCGGCCCGCGGGGGGTCTTGCCGCGATTCTCGACCCGGCCGCGCACGAAGAAGACCGGCTTTCCGGTCGCCGTCTCGTAGAGGCCGCTACGGATGCGCGTCGCCACGATCTCGGAAGGCGCACCGAGGGAAAGCCAGGACGGAGTCGCTCCCTCGTAGAGGGACGCTACCAGCAGGACGGCGAGGACCAGCGCTGCGAGCACCACACCCGTGAGGGCGCTTGCGACCAGCGCGCGCCGCGGGGGCGCAGCGGGTTCTTCCGCTGGCTTGCGCACCGGAACCGGAACGGGCGTCGGCAGACGGTCGATCTTCTTCGGCGTGGGAGCGGAAATGGCGTTCGTGGTCTTCGCGGCGGCGGCGGTCGCGGCGGCGGAGAGACCGCTCCGATCGGTGAGGCTCAGTCCCTCGAAGGGGTCCGGCTCGTCGGCCTTCCGCGCGAGAGCGGCGCTCGCGGCCTTCGCGGCGGCTGCCGAGAGACCGCTGCGATCGGTGAGGCTCAGCCCCTCGAAGGGATCGGGCTCCTCCGCCTTGGCGGGAGGTCCGTTGGGAGCGGGAAGCGAAGTGGGCAGCCGGGTCTCGGGCTCGGGTACCGGCGCGACGGCGGGTCGGGTCGGGACGGCGCGGCTCGGCACCGATTGCGAATTCGTCGCGAAACCCCCGGACATCGGAGTGGCGAGTCGCCCGATCACCACCGGCTCGCCACCAGGCGTCTGGGTTGGTGCCGGAGGAGGGGGAGCGTTGGACTCGCCCGTCAATTCCGACATGCCAAAGAGGTCGTCGGCGACGAGACGTTTCGAAGCGCCGTCTCCGGGGGCCGGAGCCTTTGGAGATGGATCCGGCGCGCCCGCCGTGGCCGGTGCACGGTTTTTTTCGTTGCCAGCCGGATTCGTCTCGATCCCGGACTTTCGTACCGCGAAGACCGTCTTGCACGCGCTGCAGCGAACGCGCACGCCGCGTTCCGACACTTTTTCGTCGGCTACGCGGAACCGGGAGCGGCAATTCGGACATTGGACGACCACGACCCATTGTCGCCCCCACTACCGGCCCTGACAAGGAGATGTCGGAAGGACTGCGCACACTTCCACGCGCCTTGACACACACTCCGCGCTGTGGGCGAATCGCCGCGGTTCACGCTTCGCGTCAGGAAGCAGCCTCCGGAGCACCGAAGCCATGAGCGAGCACGAGCAGACCCAGCCAGCCGAAGGAAGCGACGCGTCGGAGGCTCGCAAGGAGCCCAAGGTCATCAAGCGGTACACCAACCGCAAACTCTACGACACCGTCGAAAGTCGGTACGTCACGCTCGACGAGATCGCCCAGATGATCAAGGGCGGCGCCGAGGTGAAGATCATCGACAACCGGAGCAAGGAAGACCTCACTTCGGTCACCCTCGCGCAGATCATCTTCGAAGAGGAGAAGAAGCGTTCCCAGATGCCGCTCGGCGTCTTGCGCGAGATCATCCGGCATGGCGGAGAAGCAGTGGCGGGCTTCTACCAGGAAAAGGTGGGAAGCCGGCTCACCGCGGGCATCGAAGACGTGAAGGTGAAGACGGAGACGCTGCGCGAGAACATCGAGCAGCGGGTCCGCGGCGTCACCCAGCTCCTCCGTCGGGAGGGTGAGGAGAACAACAAGGGTCCGATGAAGGACGTACTTGCGGCGGGCCAGACTGCGGTCGAGGAGCTTCGGCTGAAGGTCGAAGAAAGCGTGAAGCAAGCGCTGGAATCGTTGGGCTCGACCGGAGTGGCCGCCGACATCGAACGGCTGCGCGGCAAGATCGACGCCCTCGAAAAGAAGATCGGCGAGCTCGGCAAGTAGCAGGGAACCCCGGACAGCCGCGTTTCTCCTGACATGAATTGTCAGGAGGCTTCGTTATCCTTGCCTCCCCATGTTGACCGCCTTCCACCCCATCGTCGCGCGCTGGTTCGAGGGGCGTTTCGGAACGCCGACCGAGCCGCAGATCCTCGGCTGGCCGCGGATCCAGGCCGGCGAGGACACCCTCATCTGCGCGCCGACGGGATCGGGCAAGACGCTCGCGGCCTTCCTCGCCTGCCTCGACCGGATGATCCGGGAAGGGGCATCGGGCCGCCTCGAGGAAGGCGCGCAGGTCGTCTACGTGTCGCCGCTCAAGGCCCTCGCCAACGACGTGCGCAAGAACCTCCTCGAGCCGCTCGCTGAGCTGCGCGCGCTCGCCCAGGCAGAGGGGATCGAGCTTCCCGAGATCCGCACGGCGGTCCGCACCGGCGATACGCCCCCCTCCGAGCGCCAGAAGATGGGCAAGGCGCCTCCCCACGTCCTGGTGACGACGCCGGAATCGCTCTACGTGCTCCTCACCAGCGAGGGCGGCCGCAAGGTGCTGCGCACGGCCCGCACGGTGATCGTGGACGAGATCCACGCCGTGGCGCGCGACAAGCGCGGCTCTCATCTGGCGCTCAGCCTGGAGCGCCTCGAGGCATTGTGCGCCACGCGGCCGGTCCGCATCGGACTCTCCGCCACGCAGCGGCCCGTCGAGGAGATCGCTCGCTTCCTCGTCGGAGCGGCGCGAGTCGGCGAGGACGGGGCGCCGCGTTGCGCGATCGTCGACGTCGGCCGCGGCAGGCAACTCGACGTCGGGATCGAGGTGCCGGGGACCGATCTCTCGGCGGTCGCCTCGAAGGAGCAGCGCGACGAGGTGTGCGATCGGGTTGCCCAGCTCGCCCGCGAGCACGCGACAACCCTCGTCTTCGTCAACACCCGCAGGCAGGTCGAGCGCATCGCGCATGCCCTGGCCGAGCGGCTCGGCGAGGACCAGGTTGCGGCGCATCACGGCAGCCTTTCGCGCGAGGTCCGCCTCGCGGCCGAGGAGAAGCTGAAGAGCGGCGCAGCGAGGGCGGTCGTGGCCACGGCCTCGCTCGAGCTGGGCATCGACGTCGGAGCCGTGGATCTCGTCGTGCAGCTCGACTCGCCGCACAATCTCTCCGTCGCGCTGCAGCGCTTCGGACGGTCGCGTCACCAGAGAGGCGGGGTGCCCAAGGCGCGGGTCTTCCCGCTCTCGCGGGATCAGCTCGTCGAATGCGCGGCCATCGTCCGCGGCTTGCGGCAGGGACGTCTCGAGGAGACGCGGATCCCCGAGCATCCTCTCGACGTTCTCGCCCAGCAGATCGTCGCCTGGGCCGCTTGCGAGGAGATCGCCGAGGACGACCTGTTTGCGCGGGTCCGGCGGGCCTGGCCCTACCGGAAGCTCGAGCGATCGGATTTCGACGCCGTGGTCCATATGCACGCCGAGGGCGTGGCGCGGCGGCAAGGCCGCGCCGTGGCGGCGAGGCTGCACCGCGACGGGCTCACGCACATGCTTTCGGGCCGCCGCTCTTCCCGCCTGGTGGCGCTGCAGAACGGCGGAGCGATTCCGGACACGGCGCAATACCAGGTCATCGCCGAGCCGGAAGGAGCGCTCATCGGGCACCTCGACGAGGACTTCGCCATCGAGAGCCTGGCAGGCGACGTCTTCCTGCTCGGCAACGACTCCTGGCGCATCCGCCGGGTCGAGGCGGGCCGGGTACGGGTGGAGAACGCCCACGGAGTCCCTCCCACGGTTCCCTTCTGGAACGGAGAGGCGCCGGGGCGGAGCGCCGAGCTCTCGAGCGCGGTGAGCGAGCTGCGGACCGTCATCGAGCCGCTCCTGGCAAACCCCGCCGAGGCGCAGGCGTTCGCGGAGCGGGAATGCGGGCTTGGCCCTGCGGGAGCGGAGCAGCTCGTCCGGTATCTCGCGGCAGGACGCGCGGCGCTCGGCGTCTTGCCGACGCAGGAAGTGCTGGTAGCCGAACGCTTCTTCGACGAATCGGGCGGGATGCAGCTCGTCATCCACGCTCCGTACGGAGCGCGGCACAACCGCGCCTATGGGCTCGCGCTGCGCAAGAGCTTCTGCCGCACCTTCGATTTCGAGCTGCAGGCGGCCGCGACCGACGACGCGGTGCTGCTCTCGCTCGGACCGCAGCACAGCTTCCCGCTGGAGTCGGTCTTCGACTTCGTCCACCCCGCGCGCGTCGAGGAGATCCTCACCCAGGCCGCGATGCAGGCCCCCATGTTCGGCGTGCGCTGGCGGTGGAATGCGACCCGTTCCCTCGCGCTCTTGCGCCAGAGCGGCGGAAAGAAGGTGCCCTTCAACCTGCAGCGGATGCGAGCCGACGATCTGCTCGCGCAGGTCTTTCCCGCCCAGGTAGCGTGCCAGGACAACGCCACGCCGGGGCCGCTCGAGCCGGTCGATCACCCGCTCGTCAACGAGACCCTGCGGGATTGCCTGCACGAGGCGATGGACCTCGATGGCGTGAAGGTGTTCCTCGAGAAGATCGCCTCGCGCACGCTGCGGATGGTGGCGCGCGACCTTCCCGAGCCGAGCCCCTTCGCGCACGAGGTGCTGAACAGCGCGCCCTGGGCGTATCTCGACGACGCTCCGTTGGAGGAGCGGCGCTCCCGAGCGGTCTCCATCCGGCGGACCCTGGACCCGCAGCAGGCCCGCGAGATTGGAGCGCTCGATCCCGAGGCCATCGCCGAGGTTCGCGCGCAGGCGTGGCCCGAGCTGCGCGACGCGCGCGATCTGCACGACGCGATCCTCTGCTTCGGGATACTTCCCGATGCCGAAGTTCCTCAGGCGTGGAGGCCGTTCTTCGCGCAATTGGGCGAGCGGCTCGTGCTCGATGGCGCGGTGTGGGTCGCGGCGGAGAAGCGGTCGCCCGATCCGGTGGAAGTGGTGCGCGGCTGGGCCGGTTGCCTCGGGCCTTTCACGGCCGCCTCGCTCGCGTCGCGGCTCGGCTACCAGCCCGGAGAAGTAGACATCGCTCTCGCGCAACTCGAGAGCGAAGGCGCCGTGCTGCGCGGGCATTTCAGCCAGGCCTCGACCGAGATCGAATGGTGCGAGAGGACGCTGCTCTCTCGCATCCACCGCCTCACCCTGGGCCGGCTGCGGCGCGAGATCGAGCCCGTCACCACGCAGGACTTGATGCGGTTCTACCTGCGCTGGCAGCACGTGCACCCCGGAACGCAGCTGCACGGTCCGACGGGGATGGCGGAGATCCTCGGCCAGCTCCAGGGGTTCCAGGCGGCCGCCTCGGCGTGGGAGCGCGACATCCTCGCCTCTCGCGTCGCCCGCTACGATCCGTCCCTCCTCGATTCCCTCTGCACGTCCGGCGTCGCGGCCTGGGGCCGGCTGTCCTGTGCGCCCATCGATCCGGAGCTGGAGAAGCGGCGGGCGCTGCCGAGCCGGGCTACGCCGATCGCCATCGTCCGGCGCGAGGATCTACCCTGGCTGCTCGAGGCGACGCGCGGGACGCACGATCCGGTCGGAGAGCGGGCAGGAATCGTCCACGCGCTGCTCGCGCAGAGAGGCGCGCTCTTCTTCCACGAGATGCAACGGGCGACCTCGTTCTCCGCCGCGGATCTGGAAGAGGCGCTCTGGGAACTGGTCGCTTCGGGTCACGCCACGAGCGACGGATTCGCCTCGGTCCGCATCCTCACCGCTCCGCATCGCCGCCTGCCCGCCACGGGACATCCTTTGTCGGCGGCGGGTCGTTGGTCGTTGCTCCGCGATCCAGATGAGGCCACCGCCGCGGTGGATCCCAAGGCAACGGTGGAGAAGATTGCCCGCCAGTACCTCCGCCGGTACGGCGTGGTCTTCCGCGATCTGCTCGGCCGCGAGCCCCGCTGTCCGCCTTGGCGCGAGCTTGCCCAGGTCTACCGGCGACTGGAAGCGCGGGGCGAGATCCGCGGCGGCCGGTTCGCCCAGGCCTTCCTCGGCGAGCAGTTCGCTCTCCCCGAGGCTCTCGACGCGCTCCGCTCGGTGCGGCGCCAGAAGCCCGGAGGAGACGAAAGGGTGTCCATCTGCGCGGCCGATCCGTTGAACCTGATCGGCATCCTCAGCACCGCGCCGCGTGTCCCGGCCTCGTCAGGGCAGAAGATCGATTTCGTCGACGGGGTCTGGCAGACGCCGGAGCCGGTTCTCGAGTCGGCCTGAACCGGCTACAGCGATTTGAGATCGGTACGCCGCTCCCTTCGGAACGATCCTCTTGCCGAGTGGGGCGAGCGCGACGCGCGCGAGGTTGAGGTGCGCGAGCGCCCACGCGGGCGCTCCGAGCAGGAGCGGCAGGATGAGCAGGCACGAGGCGAGGCAGGCGATGGCCGAGACCACGTGCCCGATGGCGAGCCACAGCCCCGCGAGCACGAACCAGACGATGTTCGCGAGGGTCGTCCCGGCGATGCGCGACTCACCGAGGGCGCGCACGTCGACGAGCTCCTTGCCGAAAGGAAAGAAGGCGAAGCTGGCGATGCGGAAGCAGGCCATCCCGAACGGGATGCCGACGATGGTGAGGCACAGGATGCAGCCCGCGAGGAGCCACCCGACCCCCATCAAGAATCCGCCGAGGAAGACAAACCAGATGATGTTGCCCAGCGCCGCCATGACCTGCTCCCGGGACGGCGCTACGTCTCCGGATGCTCGCGGCCGTTCTTCCTGGCGAGCTCGGTGATCCGGGCGGAGAGCGTCTCGAAGACGCGCTCCAGGTCCTCGATCTTTCCCTCGAGCTTCTTGACGTCCTCGGCGGTGGGAACGTTGAGGCTTGCGAGTGCGGTCTGCACGTTGCGCATCGCGATTCCCTT
>Ga0209156_10003054_pt1 | contig 12803 bp, 16 predicted proteins | sample GraSoiAngelo_124_FD_185881 | JGI IMG/M metagenome (GOLD analysis project Ga0209156, IMG submission 185881) | Grasslands soil microbial communities from the Angelo Coastal Reserve, California, USA - 14_0927_05_20cm (SPAdes) (version 2) | ecosystem: Environmental > Terrestrial > Soil > Grasslands...
TTCTCTAGCCGACAACCCGGCGGCTGCCAGCCCACCCTCTAAGAGCCGCCGTGCTTCCTTCTCGTTGTGAACTTGGAAAAGCGGCGCGCTGCGATAGGTGCGATTTTTCCTCGTCGTAATTCCTTTCCCTGCCAGCTGTAACAAAGCCGCTACTTAGATAGTGAACGCATTATGTCTTCCAGAGGATATCTCGCTAAAACGATGGTAAGGAAGACTAGGACGACGGTCAAAAACGCAGTTACTATCGCAAACCACTTGATCCGTCGTGAATCAGTTTCCAGACTTTTAAGCGCTGTCTCGTGTCGCTTGAGGGTTTCTTCCAGTCGGTGAAGCGTGCGGACTGTTAGATACGGGATCGTCTGCTGGAGATATGTCTCTGGAAAAGATTTGATCTGCAGATCTGTGGCGTTCTCACTTTTACGGTAGTATTCATCAGCGGCCTTAGTCGCGATGTCGCTCATTAACTTATCGCGTTCGCCGATACTCATGGTTTTTTTTGTAGGAATCGTCGATGCCATGCTGCCGGATCATTTGCCGTTCGGCAATCAAAAACGATTTTGGCGCGATTTTGAGCGCGGGCCACAAGGCGTGATCTTTCGCAGTCAAATCGGCGGCGTAATCGTGCGACTGTAGAATTTCCGACAACGCAATCCAAACGGCAATCGGCACACGAAATTATTTGTATGGGCGCATACAAAGGACATTTCCGCATCATCTGCGCAGTATGCGAGCGTCTCATCCAACCGGGAAAAGGAGGCTCTGGGACAATTGTAGGTGTCTGCGACGATTGCAGGACACTCTCTCACATTGAAGCGAAACGTCATCAGGCTCGCCAGCGTCAATATATCGACGCGATACAGACGGCCACAGAAGCGGGCCGGTAGGTTGAGGCAATGCCATGATGGTTTAATCGTTAAGGGCAAGCGCATATCGTGTCCACCGCATCACGATTACGAACATGGTTTCCCATTGATCCGCAGCCTGCGAGCATCAGCCCAACGATCAACATCAGTATTGTTTTCATTTGTGCTTTCCCTTTGATCATGGCCGGATTATTCGCCATCCGGCAATCAAAAACGATTCTAACGCGATCCTGAGAAGCGGAAAGCGTTTCGTTATGCGAGCGGATGAAAAGTTAACTGCGTTTGTGGAACTTGAATCGGCGATTTAATCAGTCAAAGATTCTGGCGAAAGACCAAAATAGCTGCTCTTAAGGTACGAGACGCGATAATTTCGCTGCAGGCAATATCGCAAACTCGCGAAAGGTCCGAGTTCCGTGCGATCAGCGAACCCGGCTCGGGTATAGTTACGTTAGAGCTGTTCGCCTCAGCGGCTGCGATTCAACCTAGTGCGGCTGCCCTGGAGGCAGGGCTGATGGAACAAGAACAACACTATCTGTGTTCTGCCGTGTTGCCGTGAATACGTACGTTTGTCCGCGCAGCACGTTCAGCACCGTCGACGTCGGCTGATAGTTTGGCACGACCGACACGGTCAGCATATGACGCCCCTCCGGCACGAACTGATCGTAGCGGCGTGACTGCACAATGTTGGCGGCCGTTCTCCCATCGATCTTAAGATTGAGAGCCAAATTCCATCCAAAGTTCGGGGCCCTCAAAACAATAAGATGTCCACCCGGCTGAGCGACGGCAGTTTCGGTGGAAGGGCCCGGCTCTGCTGGACTCGCGGGAGTTGCAGGAGAAGATACTTCCGATGCAGTGAAAGTGGGCAGTGGCGGGACTTGGTCAATCTCATGTTCGCGCTGCTTTATGGCGTACTTTGCAAAATCAGCAGCGGTTCCATACGGCGAAGTGCTTACCTCACGCGATGAAGAATCCGGAGCCGTCGGCATCGGCGCTGCGGCTGGAGTCGGCACCCCGAGCTTCAGCCGTCGATCGGCTAGCTCATATGCCGCACCAGCCGAGGGGCCCATTTCCTGAAGTTTGCGCCACATTTCATTCGCGCGGTCGTAAAGCTGCATAAGATCGTAAGTCTTCGCTAATTCGGCGAGTACGGAGGCGTTATTCGAGTCGCTGTCCAATGCTTCCTGCAAGCGCTCGATCGCATTTGTCATGTCACCCCGATCGCGCAGCTCGATGCCTTCTCGCAGCAACTGATCTACCAGCGACGGCCAGGATGCAGGAGTGTGGGCCATTGCTTCCACCGAGGACTCCGTTAGCGTCAAAGGACTAGGTGATGGGGACCGAGAGGGGATAGTCCGCGTCAACTCGCTATGCCAGCGCGACAGGCGAGCGGATATTACATCCTCGTGCCACCCCGTCCACAAGCCCACTGCAAACACGAGAAATACAATGGTCGCGGCTGCCAACCGTTTTTTGAGCAAGTTGTTTTTGCTTAGCAAAAGCAACTTTGGGCGCCATCTTCTCCACAGCGGAACGATTAGAAAGACCCACGTGGCAATGACAAGTGCTGCGACTGCCACATGGCTTGCGAGCGGGTCCAATTCTTGAATGAGAGCAATGGGGTCAAATCTAAACATTCAACATTGTCCCTATTAGCTTGCGTGCAGCAGCCGTATCGTGAGTGGATCGTGTTCGACGAATCCGCTGCGCCACCGCAGCATAATCCAACCCGCCGAAGAGTTCGCCAATCTCCCGCAGCGATTTAGTTCCCGTCTCCCAAATCATCCACATCGCTACATTCTTTGCGCGCAGTCCCCTTTCGCCACGCGCGATCAGTCGCTTCCGATCGACCTGATATTTTCTGGCCACTCTTTCCAATACCCTCTCCGGATCAATTGAACGCATCGCCCTCCTTAGCGAGGTAATTTCGCGTCGCTGCTGATGCAAACCTTTGACGCGATCTCGCAGCTTTTGCACAAAGGATTCATCTCCCAAAACCGCTTGCCACTGAACCGCTTCGAACGGGTTCTCAATCTCCTTCAACAGGCCTTCCTCGACAAAGCGCCTGTAGTGCAATCGCTCTGCGCGCTTGGGCCCACGTAGCTCGTCCAAGACCATCGCCTCTTCTAGGAACGGAAATGGCGCGCTCAGCCCGGCATAACCGCGATAACTGCTCCACTTAAAGCCGCGCAAACATTTTCGCCGTTCGGTGGGACTTCCCCGGCCCAAGCGCAGCCCTCGCACCGGATTGAGATGCACGTAGCGACTCAAGCCAAGCAGATAATCGCCTTCTTGTACCAAAAAACTCTGATATCGCCCCTGAAACAGATGGCCGCTCGACCGATGCCGCCGATTAAAGAACATCGTGTAAGAAACCAGCAGCCAATGCATCCAGCGCCGCAGATTTGGCCGACGCGTCTGGGCGACCAGGTGAAAATGGTTGCCCATCAAAACGAAACAAAGAATCGCCGCCTCAAAACGTTGTGCGGACTCAGTGAGCAGCTCGAGGAAGCGTGCGCAATCGCGCTCATCGCGGAAAACCGGCTGCCGTGCGTTGCCTCGCGCGCACAGATGATAGACGGCGCCTTCAAATTCTACGCGTAACGGCCGCGCCATGCTCTTTGCGTAGCAAGTTGCAATGCCAATGTCAAATGTTTAGATCTGACCCCTTCTTCCCCTTCAGATTGTTCGCCCGTCACGATCCACGGTTGCAACGCAGCCCCAACTCCATCCGGCTTTCTTGAGATTGTCGTCGATGATCTCCCAATATTTCATGGATTGCGGTTTTCGATTCGTCTTGCAAATGGATAATGGGTTTATTTCACAGCGTTTCCTTTCCGTAGCTCCAGGTCGTCAGTCGCAGCGTGGTTCAGCACTATTAATACCCATAAAGCATTGAGTACGCGCTGCAACAATCCGCAAACGTAACAACCGCGTTACTCTTGCAGCTGATTTTGTGAGCAACTCTAGCCGCCGTTGCGGTGTCCCATCAGCAGAAACCTGAAACTAGCTATGAAAATACAACACATACCTTTCTTAGCGTGCGTTGTAGTGCTGAGCTTGAGCGTGCCTGGTCCATCTGCGGCTATGCGTGGTGACCGATAATGAGACGATCTGCAATGACGGGGCCGCCGAATCGTGGAAGTAACAACCATGTTACTGTCAAGAGCTTGCACTTCGTGCAGCTCTTAGCGGTATAAGATCATTATGAATATTAAAGCTGCTACAATTTGTTTTAGCTTAGTCTGTGCTGTGAGCATCTCCGTGCAAGCGAGCATCCTCACAGTAACTAACACGAACGACAACGGTCCCGGCTCATTACGGCAGGCGCTCGTGAATGCAAATGTTGGCGATACGATTGATGCCACCGGTATCACTGGCGTAATTACACTCGCTAGCGGGGAATTGCTGGTGAACAACAGCGTGACAATAAACGGTCCCGGCGCTGACCTGCTGGCTGTTGACGGTAACGCCGCAGGTACCGTGTTCCAGGTCATGTCGATAGGACCCGTTACAATTTCCGACCTCGCCATCAGAAATGCTCACGGTAGATCCGGTGGTGGCATCTTTAACGGCGGCGTCGGGACATTGACCATCATCAACACCGCTCTCAGCGGCAACACCGCCGATTTCGGTGGCGGCGTCTACAATGGCGGTACATTGAATATCGTTAACAGCACAATTAGCGGTAATACGGCCAACACCGAGGGTGCCGGCGTCTACAATCCTGTCACACTGACGATCATCAACAGCACTTTCAGCGATAACACTTCACAGATTGCCGGCGCGGTATTCAATACCGGGACACTGGTTATCAGTAATAGCACGATTACCAATAACACGTCTATGTTTCTCGCAGGCGGCGTTGTAAACCTTAACAACTTTCAGATCGGAAACACGATTCTGAATGAAGGCCCCGCAAGTGCCAATATCTATAACAATAGCAGCGGCGTAGTCATGTCACTTGGCTACAATCTTAGTAGCGACGACGCTTTCGGCATTTTGACTGGCCCCGGCGACCAGATCCGCACCGATCCGAAGCTTGGACCATTGCAGAATAACGGCGGGCATACGTTGACGCATGCGTTGCTGCCTGGCAGTCCAGCCATCGATGCCGGCGATCCGAGCTTTACGCCGCCGCCTTCTTTCGATCAGCGCGGGCCGGGGTTTTTACGCATCGTGGACGGTCGGATAGACAAGGGCTCTTTTGAGGTACAAAGCGGAGGCATGGCCACGCCTACACCAACCGCGACGCCCGGATTCACGCCAACCCCCACCCCTACGCCTAAAGGCACAGCTACACCCACACCCACACTTACGGTTCAGGTGACTGTCCGAACAAATCCCGCAGGTCTCGCGTTCACTGTTGATGGCACTACGCATAGTTCCATACAGAGGTTTTCCTGGGCGTCCGGTTCGACTCACACCATTGGGACAACTTCTCCGCAGAATGGTGGCACAGGCGTTCGACAGGTGTGGATGAATTGGAGCGATAGCGGCGCGATTTCGCATACTGTTGCGCCGACTACGAACAAAACGTACACAGCGACGTTCAAGACCCAATATCAGCTGACAATGACCCATGGAACCGGTGGCACGGTGAGTCCCATGAGTGGGTGGAAAAACAGCGGAACAACTGTTTCGATTAGTGCCATGCCGTCTAACGGTTACAGCTTCACCGGCTGGACTGGCAGCGGCACAGGTTCGTACTCGGGGCTGAATAATCCCGCGTCAGTCACAATGGGCGGACCCATCGCGGAGACGGCTACCTTTAGTCACAACTAGTATAACATACAAATTTCGGAGCATGGTGATGGAAGGTAGGAACGACAGGAGAATTGATTCAACTAGAACAACTCTATGAAAAAACAACAAAATAGTTCTACCGGCACGTGGGCGCTCCAAGTCGTCCTCTCGAGTGCGGCGAATCCTTTGGACCGCAGCGGCGTAATCCAGTCCACTGAAGAGTTCTCCAATTTCACGGAGTGATTTGCTTCCGCTCTCCCAGATGATCCACACGGCCACATTCCGTGCCTGCAGCCCTCTTTCGTCACGCACATTTACGAAGCGTAATCGTAGAATAGCTGTGCAGTTTCCCTAACCACGGTCTCATTTTTCCAGTAACCAGTATGTGCGCTCTGCGGCGTATCTCCAACGTCTACCTGGATGTCCATCATTGCCTCATTGGGGCTGTACAGGTTGCGACTTGAGAATCCGAGAACATCATCGACATCATAGAAAAATTTCACTTGTATTCCCGTTGAAATGACGCCGATGTCTGCGGGATTTAGTCCCTGATGGCTAAATAGCTTATCGATCATCACCTGCTTTCTCATTACCATTAGCGGCAGCTGTGATGCTGCTAAGGCCACGCCTCCTACGGTCAGCTCCCCGCTTTGCGCTTTGTCACGCCACTTTTGAAATTCCGGGCTTGTCCACGGCCCTCCCTGATTGTGTTTAACAAAATCTGGTTCATGATCCTTTTTGAATAAGCCAAAAAGGAAATCATGAACAATTGTGACACCTAAACTATGACCGAAAAGGTGGATTTTCACATTCGGCTCAGCGAGGTAATGTTGCATCGCAAGCAATACCTGACTATAAACCTGTGCTCGCACACGCGTTTCACCATCGTCGGAACAATAATAAACGACGTCTGTAAGCCCAAACGAAACCACGCCTTCGCGCACGTTTGTCACTACCTGTCGAATACCTGGAATTCCCCAGTCGGAGATGATGATATTATTCGGCCCACCGTGATGCTGTAGGTTTCGATAGGATACTTGATCGTTCACGAATCGCTCCACTTCGGTAAGCCTGTGGTCGTCTCTCACAGGATTTTCGTTGGGTGACAGCTGATGCCCCCATTCGACCTTGATAGGGCCATTAGGAAACAGATCTTTCAGTTCAGATTTGCGTGCCTGCAATGCCGTCCAAAATTGGTCGTACCTCCCCTCCTGCTGAGTTGGGTCGCTGGGTGCGACATCGGTTGTCATACCGTGAACGAAAACCAAGACATTCTTTTTCATAGTATTAATCCCTCAACGTTCCGCGCAGTAACCGAATCATACGGGATCTTTTCCCTCCGGGCGACGGAGTCTTTTTCACCGCCGCGATACCAGACGAGGAGCACGCGTGTTTGGCATCGATCATTGAGGACGAGGCCAGATCGAGCGCAGTTGTGAATGGTCCCGTGCGACATTGCGACGTTTTAATCTCTACACAGCAATGACAGCGTGATATGAACAAGCGCAAATGAAGCGCGTTTTGTTCGCTGTATTGGCGTTCTTTCTCGTCGGCTCGGCGCTCGGCCAATCGCCAGCCAAGATTCGCATCACGACTTGGAATCTGGAATGGTTTCCAAATGGGTCTCCTCATGAGACGACGCCGGAAAAACAAGCGCAACGGATCGTGGAAGCAGCAGATGTTCTCAGGCAGCTAAATCCCGACATTTTATTGCTTCAAGAGATGCGCGATTACGATGCCTGCATTCGGTTAGGAGAAGCAATTCACCCGGGCGCGTATCAGATCGCTATTTGCTCTGCATTTAAAGGGGCTAAACAGCAAGAGGCGATTATTGCGAAGATTCCCGCGCAAGCTGCGTGGTCGGAAGCTTGGAAATCAATGGAGGGAATCGATCCGCCACGAGGATTTGCTTTTGCGTGGTTCAAGATTGGAAATGCGGACATTGGCGTTTACTCGCTGCATTTGAAAAGCAATCTCATCGCGCACGGCGATAAGGAAATTGAAACGGCACGGAATATCCGAAAACGGGAAGTCTCAATTCAACAATTATTAGCCCACATCCACGACGTGATTGAAACGGTAATTCCATCAATCAAAGGTTTGATTATTGGCGGTGATTTTAACACAAATCACGATCAAGCGATGTTCGCGGCAGAGAAGACATTGGACACTCTAACCAGCACTGCATACGAAAGCGTGTTTCAGGGAATTCCGTTCGAGGAACGAATCACGCATCCCGGCAGTCACGGGTTCCCTAACGCAACGTTCGATTATTTGTTCGGTAAGAATGTGCGGATTGGAAAGCCCGTAATCACGCAGACGAACGTGTCTGACCATTTGCCTCTAACTTGCGATGTCGTTGTCCAATGAAGTATTGGGAAAGTGTCGCTGACAATCTGAGCAAAGGCGGTTGGAGTTGGGGCTGCGTCTCAGCCATTGATCTTTACGGACGAACAATCTGGATTGCAGACGCACATCGCGACGACAGAAAGCGTTTACTTGTGCAGGCGGATGAAAACCTGACTGCGTTTCTGGAACTTGAAAGAGTCACGCGCGAATCATCGCGCTTCTCCAATGCGGGATAACGCGGCACAAGCTTGAATCGAGAACGCGGATCTCGCCAGCATGAAAGCATGCACCGGTGAGAGCGTAGTCAATCCCTTGGCTCTTGACCCAAGACGGCAGCGAGTTGAGGCGGCTCGTCTCGAGGCGTAGAGTAGGCGCAGATATAACGCTGGAGAGAAGTGAGCAAATGCCAAAATACCTCGACCGGTAAACTGGGCAGGCAGCAAATGATTGTCATCGTCAGGTGTGGTGGTTTCCCAGAGACTAAAGGTAACGCGACCGCTACCTTTTATCTTTTCCAGTGCCGCAACTTTCGAATCCCCGGGGTTTCAATCTTTAGAAACCTATGACGCTATGAACTGGAGAAAATTCGTTCTCCTTGCTTGCGTGGTAGCATGCGTTTTCGCAGCCTCGATTGCGACAGCGCAGATCAGGGGGCACGGTAATTCGATGTCCCAGATGGGAATGCGCGGCGCTTTGACGCCACGTTCGATTGCCCGAATGCCAATGCACCGCGCTCCAATGATGAATTCAACCTTGGGCCTTCGACGCTTTAACCGTTTCAACTACCGAGACTTTAATCGAGATAATCGGTTTCATCGCTTCAAGCATTTCAACGAAATCATCTTTATCGGCAACTTCGCCTCTCCATGGTGGTGGGGTCCTTGGTGGAGTTCGAACTGGGTCTACCCGTACGAATCCTACGCATATTCCTATCCATTCGATAACTCCGGCTACGGATACGGGTATGGTAACTATGGCTATGATTATGGGTCGACCGGCTATAATTACGGATATGTCTACCCGCCTCTGAATTACTACGACTACGCCAATGACGATGAGAGTGCGGTGCGCAATGTCCTCGCGGAATACGAAGTTTCTTGGAACGGTCATGACACGGCCGCCTTCGGTCGTCTCTTCACTGAAGACTGTGACTATGTAAACATCGCCGGTGACCACTGGAAGGGAGCGCAGGAGATTGTTCAGCGGCACACGGAACTGTTTCAGAAGAGATTAAAGACTGCCGTTCGGAAGCTTACCGGTGTAGAAGTTCGTTTTTCAACGCCCGGTGTTGCACTTGTCCATGCTACGTGGGACGTGACCGGTTCGAGTCGTCCCACTGGCGAGGCCGTTCCAGTTCTGAAAGAAATCACCACGATGGTGATGGTCAAAACTAACGGGAAGTGGCTAATCACGTCTTTTCAGAACACGGAGAGCGGGGACTGAGCAGAATCTTGTGATCCGGCATCTCGCCACCCTATTTAGCCAGTCTTCCGTTTAAAAGGCTAGAAACAGATGACAAATTGCCGTCTGATTTCTGGGTAAACCTGTGCGCGCGACGATATAGTATCTCAATTGCCGGTCCACTTTTCTCGGAACTTCGCCGCTTCGACTCCGTAGAACGAGGTGACGAATGCACAACGAAGGCGAGAATTCGATAACTGCGCCAAAAGAGACTGAAAAGCTTGCTGGTGAACTGGAAATCGACTATCAGCGCAATAGGGTGATGTTTCATCCGAACGCGCTGCGCGAGATTACATTTAGCTTACCGCTCACGCCGTCGGACGTCGATGTCGTCCGGAGTCTAGCGCAGATTACTCGAAAACTGGAAACGCACGGTTTGCGCAATTAGAGTGACGGAAATCACCCAATCGCTGGGTCTCCGTAGCGCTTCCGAACTGCGACACAAGGCCCGGGAGTGGCTGACAAGATCGGCTCTAAACCGAATACGCGAAGTACCAGAAGCCGCGTAACCAAACGGAGCGCGCGTTTCTCTGATCTTTGAGGAAAGCGCGGTTGGCGCCCGCCGCCGCAGTTTGAGCGCATCGACTGATTCCGTGAAATCACCTTACTAACGAGATACATAAAGGTGGATCCATACGGGTTGTCTCTCGCTTTCAGCTTGCGATGGCGAGGTTCCACTGTTCTTAATTGTTGAAAAGGCAACAATGAACGGCTCCCCAACCAAAGCTCTGTTCTGGTGGGCGATAATCGCACAGGTTGCGGGAGCCCAGCTGTTTTTCTGGGACGCGCTTCCTGATTACCAGGAATTGACTGAGGGAGCGGTCGTGGTGGGTACGCCCAAGGACTTTGCCATCGCGGTGTTTGGCCTTGTGGTAATGCAATCGGCCTATTGGTATGCTCGCCGTCTTCAGCCTCAAATCCGGTTCCGTCATCGGGTTGTATTGGGTCATGTCCTGCTCTGTGTTAGCGAGGTCAGTTTCTTTTTCGTCAGCGCGCTGGCGACGGTGGCCATGTTTGATCATTGGAGGCGATCGCAATTCGTCTTCTGGAAATTGATGCTGCTGGCTTCTGCACTCTTCGCCTTCTTTTGCTATAAACGTCAGCTCGCAAGTGTTGGGGACGCCCTGCTGGAGGCACAACCTAAGGATGCCGGGAAAGCAACGATCGAACCGAAAGGAACCGCCAAACCATAAAAAATCGCCGCTGGCGAGCTCTTCGCGCTTGGAAAGGGGGGAATATTGCCGACCGGAACCATGACGATGCAGCTTCCGCGAGCTTGCCACGACACCCTCCCGTCGCTTATTCTCTTTCTCGTTAGGTGACATGACCCTCATAGCCGCATACCAGCGCTACAGCAAGGGGAAGGAACTGTGAAGCTGGCGTTCAAACCGGATGAGATTGATCACCACGTACTCAAACTAATAGTCGGGCTAATCGCGTTGACGCTAGCTAACTTGACAGCGTTGTTCTCCTCTGGCCCAATTCAATCGATCAGCGCCTCATACTATGAGGGAGGCTGGGCCCGTGACTTTTTTGTCGGGTTCTTATTCGCAATCAGTTCGTTCCTGTTTGCGTACAACGGAGTTAGTTCTTTCGAAATGCTACTTAGCAAGATCGCTGCAGTGGCGGCTCTCGGCGTGGCCCTCTTTCCCTGCAGCTGTGGAGAACACGATGAGGCCATTCCATATGTTCACTATATTTCCGCAACGGTCATGTTCATCGTACTGGCGTGCCTCTGCGGTGTCTTCTTTAAGCGCGCACGCTCAAAAGGCCACCGTGAAGCGAGGTGGAGATGCTACTTGTACGCAGTTTGCGGAATCACAATCGTTATAGTGATTGCCGTGCTGGCTATCGATCATTTCGCAGGTGAGCCAATCGGTTCGAAGGTGCCGGGGCTAACTTTCTACGGCGAGCGCGCCGGGCTGGTAGCGTTTGGAATTTCATGGCTTGTGGCCAGTAGAGTCCTTCCCGTCATTACAGCGTCGGGAGAACGCATTTCGATTCTTCCGATTTCGCAGGAGTGAGACCGCTGGAAAGTTTTTGAAGCGCCGTGGCGCTGAGCCTGTGTTCCCGTAGAAGGAGTCACGCGCGAATCATTGCGCTTTTAGAATGCAGAACAATTTGGCACGATTGGGCCGTGCAGCCTTTTGAGCACTTCTCCATCGAGGGGGAAAGCAAGAGGCCGCAAAATTGTAGTTAGACCTGATGATCGCTCGCCGATGGACAACCGTTCTTGTCTTTGTTCTACTGGCGGTTTATGGATTGGAGCTTGCCACGCATAGTGTCGGCAATGATAGCGCCTTACTAAAACTAGGGGCTCTTCCCGACGACGGTAAATTGCATGGGCAGTATTGGCGCTTCGTTACCTATTCGTTTCTGCATTTCAATCTGGCTCACCTGCTCGTTAATACAGCGCTGATTTTCTGGATCGGCGGCCTCCTGGAAAAGCGCGTGGGAGTGCCAGTGGCCGCAGCGATTTATTTTTGCAGCGTGCTTTGCTCGGGCATTTCAATTCTTCTCGTTCACAGCTGGCATCCAAAGATTGGTGCGACCGTTGGCGCATCGGGTGGCATGTTTGGCCTGGCGAGCGCCGCAATCATAATTTTCTATCGCGATCCCGAGTTAATCGGTCAGGAGAGCCGTGTGCGAAGCTGGCTCTGGCTGGTTATTCTGATTGGGCTGACCGTTTCGCTTCTACCGGGAATCAGTTTGGCTGGGCACATAGGCGGCCTCGCCGGAGGTGTGGCCGCGGCGGTTAGTGCAAAGGTACGGAAGAACGCTTAACCAAACGCCACGGTAACAGTTTGAGGCTCGGGCGGTGGATGCCCCCGGCCACACGAATGCTGTTTTGAGAACCCGGCTAAGAACCGTCACGTCCGATTTCGTTCGCTGCGGGTGCGCCCGACTGGAACCGGTTACTGATTCCTATTCGTCGTGTGGAAGTTGATGCTGCTTGCTTCTGCCGTCTTCGCTTTCCTTAGCTATAAACGTCAGCTCGCAAGTATTGGGGACGCTCTGCTGGAGACACAAGCCGAGCACGCCGACAAAGCAACGATCGAACCGAAAGGAACCGGCAAAACATGAAAACCCGCCGCCCGCAGCTACTGCGATGCGGTTTTGGGAATCTTGTGTGCGCGCGCGTGTGCGTACATCCGCACTGTCGCGCAACTAGCGAAAGTTGGAGTGACGCAAATGCCCTGCCCGCGTTCGCTCGTTAATTGATGCAACGGATAGCGGGAGTGGCGGGAGTGGCCTTAATAAACGTCACCTGATGGTTACTATTAAAATGGTACTCTACGGCGTAAAACAGTTTAAAGCGGACTTGCCCTACAGGGGCCACGTCGCCTTGGGGAGGGTGGTTGGGAACACCGGTAACTATAAGAAACA
>Ga0209156_10003055_pt1 | contig 12796 bp, 10 predicted proteins | sample GraSoiAngelo_124_FD_185881 | JGI IMG/M metagenome (GOLD analysis project Ga0209156, IMG submission 185881) | Grasslands soil microbial communities from the Angelo Coastal Reserve, California, USA - 14_0927_05_20cm (SPAdes) (version 2) | ecosystem: Environmental > Terrestrial > Soil > Grasslands...
TAATGGTTTCCCGCTTTGCTTTGCCACGCTTCTGGAATTCGAAGGCGGCTTGTAATTGCGCCTGAAGATCATTCATGCTCCGCACGGGAACCTCGGTGTCTTCCATTAACTTGAGCAGGGTTGTCTGGACACCACGTCCGCTTACATCACGGCCGATCAAATTTGCCGCCGACGCGATCTTATCGATCTCGTCGATATAGATGATTCCGAACTGCGCGAGATTAACGTCACCATCTGCTTTCTGGACAAGCTCTCGAACCAGATCCTCCACATCGCCGCCCACGTAACCGGTTTCGCTAAATTTGGTGGCGTCCGCTTTTACGAACGGAACTTTGATCAGATCGGCTATATGCTTGATTAGGTAGGTTTTCCCGACGCCGGTTGGTCCAACCAAAATTACATTTTGCTTCGCGTATTCGGTTTCCTCTGCCCGGGCAGCGTCCTCCTTTTCAAGCCGGCGGAGGTAATTGGCATGATTATAATGGTCGCAAACTGCAATCGAGAGCACCTTCTTAGCCTCGTCCTGCTTGATTACAAACCGGTCGAGATGCGCTTTGATGTCGCGCGGCAGAAAATTAAAAACAAACTCTTCACCGCTCGTCTTCGTCGGCGGCTCGTCGCTCGCGGCAGCAGGCTCCGGTTGGGTAAAGGTCGCGACAGAGACATGATCTCCGAAGTTTGACTTCATAAACTCCGCGATCTTCGTCTTCAGTTCTTCCGGGGAAGGAAATGGCGGTGGTGGGTTTTGTTCCATGCTCGCGATCAAGAAAGGTCGCGCGAAAATCTACTCTGGCAACGGCTCGTGTAAATCTGACCCCCGGGCGCAGAATTCGTTCATCTTCGGTTCGCTTTAGAGATCGCTTTCAACCCACAAGGTCGAGCTGACAAGATTGACGCTCGGCTTTGAACGGAACTGTTTGGGAGTCAAAAACTTCGGCTGCCGGTTTTTATCTAACGAGACTGGGGAAGATCCGGAAACAGCTGTGAAATCTGCTCGCGATATTGGGGCTCGGCCTTCGCAGCGGCCTCCGCGAGTTGTCGACCGAGTTCTGCCTGGCCGAATTCACTTGCAAACGCTGCGCAGCGCCATTGTCGATCTGCCGCTTCAGGCACGCTTGGTTGGATGAATGAGATGGAAACTGTGAGCAGCGTCTGCGGCGCGAGCTCCGTCCACGTAAGTCGTGCGATACCGTGCGGGAGCTTCAAACTAAGACTCTGATCAGTCGCGCCGGCTATACCAGTGTATTGGGCGCCGCTGTCGTCTGTAAGTGCGCCGGAGAAATGGGCGCCGTTAAGATCGTCGATCAGTTTGTTCTTCCAATCGATCAGCCATTGCGCTTTTTTTTCTGCTCTTTTTTGTGCCTGTTTCAGCGACGCGTCGCTCAATTGCACATTCTTGATCGCCTCACTCCCTCCAGCGAAATTATAGCGAGCGATCTGCTCTCTGTAGTTGGCAAGCGTTGCGTTCCACGAAGCGGTCTCAAGATCGCGAATCTTTCTCCCGTTCTCCGCCCGGGTAGCAACACCCGCTGGGCTCTTCTCCTTTCCGTTGAGCTCGACCAACGGACCCGATGGTGCCGGCAACACCCTGGCCGGAACATTCTCGTGCGGTTTGCGCGCAAGAAAGAAGATCGCTGTTGCCACCAGCGCGATAAGCAGCGCCCCGGAAATCAAAGACCACCGCCGCGGTCGGCTCGGTGCAACCTCGACAGGATCCAAGCCTGTGAGCGCGCACCGTGCCCGCTCCATCTCTGACATCAACTCGTCGTAGGACGAAAAACGTTGTGCGGGATCAGGCACGATCATGCGCTGAAAAACGCCAGCTGTCGCCGCAGAAACATCTGGCGCGACAGTTTGCAAATCAAGCGGCCGGCTTTTTAGGTCTAGCAGCACAATGGCCGAATTTGTATCCCCTTCAATTGGTGCTTTGCCTGCGACAGCATGGAAAAGCGTTGCGCCGAGACTATAAATATCGCTGCGGAAATCCTCTGGCGCATTGTTTAATCGCTCTGGCGCGACATAGTATGGCGTGCCCCAAATCTCCTCTCTTGTTTCGGATTTCTGCGTGGCCGCGCCCGCCAGACCGAAGTCGCTGATCTTCGCTGTCTGTTCATCGACAAATAAAATGTTGGCTGGCTTCACGTCACGATGAATAAGGCCCTGCCGATACGCTGCACGCAGTCCGTTCGCGACTTGAATGCCGGACTCAAGCACTTGCTCTTCCGACAACCGATTTCGCTTCTCAATGAGATCATCGAGAGTTCCATGATCAACCAGTTCCATCACAACATAAAATTGGCCATGATCGGTTCCGGATGAGAAGACCTGTATGACATTAGGATGGTTCACCGAGGCGGCAACACGTGCCTCCTCTTGCAATCGGGACGTGTGGTCGTTATCGCCAACCAGATCTTTGCGCAGCAGCTTCAGCGCCACCAAACGGTCCAAGAGCGTGTCACGCGCCTTATAAACCGTCCCCATTCCACCAAGGCCAAGCGTATCAAGCAGTACGAAATGATCGAACGTTCGTTCCACTCGCATTTTTTCACCGCACCTGGGACAGGCCACTCGGGCCAGTGGTTCCGCGTCGGTTGTATCGACCGCCATGCCGCAGGCCGGGCATGCTTGTGTCATCGCGTCCTCCCTTCAACAGCCATCGAAACCGACTGTAACATTCAGACACTTCAGAGCAACGAGATGGCGGCAGTCATTTGAGAACACCCACGAAAAGCTCAACAACCATCCAATTTGTCGTGCCAGAAAATGAGGCCAAGATTCGTCTTGATCGTTTTTTAGCAAACAAACTTCAGGAATATTCGCGCTCGCGAATCCAGCAATTGGTCCGGACCGGATTCGTCCGACTCAATGGCGCAACGACGCGACCGCGCTATCTTGTGCGGAGCGGGGATAAAATCGAGTTGACCGAGGCGCCGCTCGAAAAAATCGACAATCAACCGGAGCCGATTCCGCTCGAGGTTCTATTCGAAGACAAAGATATTATTGTCATCAATAAACCGCCGGGGCTCGTCGTCCATCCGGGCGCTGGTCATCGGCAACACACTTTGGTCAACGCATTGCTCAGCCATTGCCCGACCCTCTCAGGAATCGGTGGCAAAGAGCGGCCCGGAATCATTCATCGTCTCGACAAAGAGACGAGCGGATGTCTTGTCGCGGCGAAAAACGATGGGGCGCATCGAGAATTGTCGAGGCAATTTGCAGAGCGGAGGGTCGAAAAGATTTATCTCGCCCTCGTCGCCGGAAAATTGGGCAAAGACGCGGGCGTAATCGAAGAAAAAATTGGCCGACACCCCGTGCATCGACAACGAATGAGCGTGGCTGCAGCGCGGGGACGCCCGGCCAAGACTGATTATCGCGTCATTTGCTCAGGGGATCAGGCGAGCTTGGTCGAATGCCGGTTGTATAGTGGACGCACCCATCAAATTCGAGTGCATCTTCATCATCTCGGGCACCCAGTGCTCGGCGACAAAGTTTATGCGGCGCACTTAGCGAAAAATTTTCCGCGACACATGCTGCATGCCTGGAAACTTGGATTTCGACATCCACGTAGCGGAGAATCGAAAAGCTTCGAAGCGTCGTTACCCGACGATTTCACAACTGCAATGAAGATGATCCACGAATCCTAACAAAATTATAAGACGCGGCTGGTCTAGTTTTCACAAATCGAAAATCTAGATTGGCGTTTCGGATCTTGGTGAACCAAAACATGAAACAGCGAAAACTCGGGCGGGGCGGCCCTGTCATTTCGGCAATCGGCCTGGGTTGCATGGGGATGTCGGATTTTTATGGCCGACGCGATGACGAAGAGTCAATTGCGACAATTCATTACATTTTTTCGACACAGCGGACGTGTACGGTCCTCACACAAATGAAGAGCTGCTCGGGCGCGCCTTCAGAGCTCATCGGGAGCAAGTCATCATTGCAACAAAGTTTGGAATTTTGCGCGACCCGGCCAAGCCTCAGTTTCGCGGAATTAGCGGTAAACGAGATTATGTGCGCCAGGCATGCGAAGGCAGCTTGCGTCGACTCGGTGTCGACGTAATCGATCTCTATTATCAGCATCGGGTCGATCCGGAAACGCCGATCGAAGAGACGGTCGGTGCTATGGCGGACTTGGTGCGGAAAGGCAAAGTGCGTTTTCTCGGCTTGTCAGAAGCGGGCGCCGAGACGATCCGCCGCGCGAATGCCGTTCGTCCGATCACCGCGCTACAATCGGAATATTCATTGTGGACGCGCGATCCCGAAAAGGAAGTAATGGATGTCTGCCGTGAACAACACCGCGGTTTCAGGGAGACAATTTTCAGCGCAATCTCGATCTCGTGGAGCGAGTTGGCGAGATTGCTCGCGAGAAAAGATGCACGCCGGCACCGCTCGCGCTCGCCTGGGTGTTGGCACAAGGCGAAGAGATTGTTCCGATTCCGGGAACGAAACGCCGCAAATTTCTGCAGGAAAACGTCGGTGCACTCGATGTCGATCTTAGCATCGACGATCTGGGCCGCATCGAGGAAGTTGCACCGAAAGATGCTTTTGCCGGGTCGCGTTATCCGAAGGCAATGCTCGACCTGCTCAATCGGTGAGTTTGCGCCGCGGCACCATCGCGCTCGCCGTCATCGTCTGCACAATTTCACCTCGCTGATTTGTGGTCACATTGCGCAGTCGAGTGATCCCGTAGTTTGGCTTGGAGCGGGATGGCCGTAGCTCGAGAATCTCCGTTTCCACTTTCAGCTCATCACCCGGCCGCACCGCGTTAGGCCAGCGCAGTTCGTCGACACCCAATCCGATGGCGCCCTCGGTAAAGTTCAGTGTTTGCACAAAGAGCCGCATGGTCATTGCCGCTGTATGCCAGCCGCTTGCGATCAAGCCTTTGAAAATCGTTCGCTCCGCGCTTTTGCGAGTGAGATGAAACATTTGCGGATCAAACTTGTGCGCGAACTCGATCACCTGTTTCTCCGTCACTTCGAGCGGCTCGGATTTAAAGCGGTCGCCCGCTTTCAAATCATCGAAGTAGCGCTCTTTCGTCATAAGTTTCCGAAGTTACATTCATGAGCCATTGCACAGGATTGAGCAACGTGTAAAATGCGACGCGCCTAGTTAATCATAATCAATTGACACCGGCGCATTGACAGCCCTTTTCCAGCGGCTGACCCTTCAAATCAAATTTTACGAGGAAGCGACACTATCTAGCGACGAACACGATTGGAGGACAAGTTTTAGAAGCAGTTGTGACTGGTCCCGATGGAGCGAATCAACTTCGCTTTTGGGTCACGATCCTGGCTCAAATGTAAACCCTGGCTGTCGGGCGCTGGCAATCCGCGCCCGCCGCTGCAATAGCAGTTCTTCGCCTTTAAACTTGAATATTCTGATCCGTCTGATCGAATAACCACTGTCTATGAAGAAAGCGCTGTTGGTTCTCCTCTCCGTTGCAATCGTCGGGTACCTGGCATGGCGTTGGTTTGCCCCTACTGCTGTTGCGCCGACGCCAGTGCAACGCAGTAATCCCAGGCCGACGGCTGCGGCTCGTTCTATCCCGACTAAACAACTCGCGCAACAAGGTGTTGCTACGCCGACGCCTGCTCGCCCTGCCACGCCTCAACGGCGCCTGGCACCTGAAGGAACGTTTTTTTTGCTCGAGCGCGCGTCTTTACCAATTGAGTCAGGAGTTATTGGGTTTGCGCCGGGAACGAAGGTTACGTTGGTTGGGCAAGGCGCTTCGGCCAGCACGGTCACAGATGGACAGTATCAATTCGAGGTCCAGTCGTCCCAGCTAACTAATGACCTGGACATTGCAGCAAACATCGTCAAGGCTGATTACACCGCCCAAGCACAGCTTGCAGAATTGACCGCTAAAGGGGCCCACGAATACGCCCTCCAGCAACGGGATGCTCTGGTCGCTTCAGAAAAAGAAAAGGCACAAAAGAAAACTCGGCCGCGCGCTGCTCCGCGAGCACCAAGTCCACCTCAACGCAGATGACCCGCGACTAATTCGATTACTGGGAAGGCTAAAGAGGCTGCGCCGCCAAGTTTTTCAGCGGATCACATAATTGCTGTGAGTCGCATTTTCGATGAAGCGGCGATGCGATCGAAACAGACGAGCACGCGGACACGAGCACCTTCATCAGACCGGATTTTCGAATCCCTTGATCATACGTGATCAATGGCAAGGTTGAAAGCAGGTTCGGTTGCCGCACGCGCTGTTGATTCTCTAACCGCCAGCGATTTCTCACTTTGACTGCGGCCGTCCGGGACTGAGCTTGTGTTCAGAGCAACGAATCGTGAATCACTCCCTTCATTAATCTATTAATCTATTGGACTTCTCTTGAGCATCGCAGCCAACTTTGCCTTTCATGGCTTCTCATTTGGTTGAATTACTAATGCGATTTCCCGCACGCATTTCTTTCTTCTTGCTTTGCTGCGGCCTGGCGGGCGGATGCTCGGAAGGCGTCGGGCGGAAAGTCGAGGCGACGGTGCTTTCCATGCATGGGTCAGTCGTTTTCGGCATTGACGAACAAGCAGATTTTCGGCCGATCGCTCCTGAAAGACGATTGCCAGACGGCAGCTCGGTGCGAACACTCGACGGTGCGTGGGTCAACCTGGCATTGCTTCCAGGCGCGCTGCTGCAACTTTCGAATAATTCTGAAATCAAGATTGAAGAATTAAGAATATCCAAGAATGGAAACGAAACCGGTGATGCCATGCGCAGCCGGACCGCGCAGATACGATTGAATCGCGGAAAAATCACCATTCTGTTTAGTGGAGGCAAGAGTGTATCAAGATTTGCGATCAATGCGGGAGAAACGACGATTACGGCTGATTCGGATTGCTTGTTTTGTGTCCAGATTGACCAGGCAACCACGCGGTTAACTTGCGTGCGAGGAAAAGTCTACGCGTCGCATAGTGCTCAGCCGGCGGTCGCAATTGGTGCCGGCTACTTCCAACGGTGGCCGTCAGCTCGTCTTGAGACCGTTGCCGCTACCGAGGATGCAACGGCGCAAATCGATGTAGTGGATTCGCTCGAAATTGGAGACCAGTTGGGTGAGTTGGAGTCTCGTTCGCAGAATCGCCGCCCGTTTTAGCTAAAAAAAATTTTCTATTGACACTGTTTGCACCGGCTCACTAACCTCGCCGTCATGCAACTCAATTCCCCAGGCAGCGCTGGTCTGGCGTTGATCATGGCAGTGTTTATTGCATGCGCGCTTGCTGCGCGAGGACAAGACCCGATCAACGAAGCACCGTTGCCTTCTTCGACCGATTACACGGTGGCGCAGACTAATGCCGCTCCACCGCCTCCCTCGTCGCCGTATGCCGTGGACACGTACAACTCGAAGGGCGGTGCCCCCGTTGGTGAGAACGTGCTCTCAGGGGAACCGCGCCGTTTTTACTACCATTTCGGGCTAACGGTTCGGGGAGTTTACGACGACAACATCTTTATCAGTAATACGAATCGGGTATCCGATTACTATTTCGCGATTGAACCGTTTATTACGATTGGGTTCGGCGACATCGAAGGACGCGGGAGAGACTATATCCGTTTGGATTACATGCCGAGTGTTATCCTGTACGTCGATCACTCGAATGAGGATGCCGTCTCGCATCTGATTCACCTCGAGGGCCAGTATCGGTTCAGCCGTTTAACGCTGACCCTGAGCCAGGATGTGGATATACTAGACGGGTCAAACCTTAACAGCACGCTCGATACAACGGGATTGCACGCAAATCTCGACGCGAGCCAACCCACGCGGCTGAATCTTTTTGTTACACGTCTGAGAGCAAATTACGAGCTCAGCGGCAAGCTGTTTTTAACCGGCGAATTTGATGCCTACATTACTGACTATCCCGATTTCATCAGCTCCGAAACTCTTTCGGGGGGTCTTTATATTAATTACAATTGGACCCCAAAGGTGACGGTCGGCATAGGCGGCACGGCTGGCGTTGCTCTTGTCGACGATCCGAATCCGGATCAAACCTTTGAGCAAGCGAATGTGCGATTCACCTATCAAGCAACAGGCAAGCTGTTCTTCAACGCTTCCGCTGGCGTTGAGTTCCGTCAGTTCGACGGTAACCGGAGTGAATACACAAGCCCTATCTTTGAGCTCGGAGCTACCTACCATCCGTTCGACGGCACGACCATCACGCTGGCGGGCGTTCGACGAAACCTTCCCTCCGGATTTCTTCCTGATCAGGATTTCGCGTCAACAACCGTCGTGCTCAGCGTTCGGCAGCGTTTGCTCCAACGCCTTTACCTCGGTGTCGCAGCCGGGTATGAAAACGACAATTATTTCAACACGCTCGATGGAGTGAGTGCAACGCGGGATGATAACTACTATTTTGTCGAACCTTCTCTTGACGTGTTGATCACCAGATATTGGAGTGCCGGTGTCTATTATCTCCACCGCGAGGACTTCAGTTCGATCGATTTTTTCAGTTTCTATGATAATCAGGTCGGTGTTCGAACTACGATTAGATTTTAGCCCGGGTCTGAATCGAGTCCGGGCAAGAGAACACTGGCGGTGGTTGCCAATCGTGCTCGCGATCTCATTGCTCCCGGGCATCTCGCGGGGCCAAATCACGCCCGGCTCGGCCGCGTCACAGCCGTCCGTTCCGACGTCCACACTCCCGCCAGTTATTCCCGGGGCCTCATCAAACGTCGGAGTCAGCGCACCCGCTGGGTACATTTTGACCGCAAACGATCAGGTGGCAGTCGAAGTTTTCGGCGAAGATGACTTGCGCACAAACGGGCGATTGAACGGCGAAGGCAATTTGAGCGTCCCGCTGCTCGGTTCGATCCGTTTGGCAGGCCTGACACTAACCCAGGCGGCTTCAAAGCTCACTGAGCTTTACAGTCGCGACTATCTGGTGAGCCCGAAGGTAAATGTTATGCTTATTGGTTATGCGAAGCGTCGCTTCTCGGTTTTAGGTCAGGTAAATCGGCCGGGCAGTTACGAAATGCCAGATGGGAGCCCCGGCGGTATCGATCTATTGGAAGCGATCGCCATGGCAGGAGGCTACACCCGCATCGCTGCCCCAGAGAGAGTGAACGTGCGGCGACATCCCGCGACAGGGAACGATCAGATTTTTAAAGTCAACGCGAAGCGGTTCACAAAGGGGAGCGGCGGAAGTTTTCTCGTCGAGCCGGGCGATACCGTCACCGTCGGGGAAAGCATTTTTTAACAAAAATTTTCGCGACCGCGCCTTTCCAGCGCCATTCTCGCATGTAGAATCCCGTCCGGGCCAAAATTTTCTTTGTGATTAATCCACCGTCCTCTGCAACGACAGCCGCGGCTGTGCCGAAGCCCAACAGCCCTGCATCGTCGTATCTGCCTCCCGAATTTGCAGAGCCAATGCGCGGGTTTGATTTTCGGCAACTCTGGCATTCCATAATCGAGAAAATCTGGATCGTCGCGCTTTGTGTTCTGGCCGGTCTGTTTCTCGCGCTTGGTTACCTCGCGCGAACGCCGAAGCTCTATCAGGGACATACGGTCCTGGAAGTTGAGCTTCAGGAACCGACTCTCGTCTCGACGGAAGACTCGGCTTCGCGGATGCGCTCAACGTTTCTAGGCAGCCAGGAAGCGATGCACACAATCGAGCAAAACCTCATGAACCAAACCCTCCTTGCCCGGGTCGTCCGCTCCGAAGGCCTGGCCGAAGATGGTGGCCGCGCGCTTCTCGGTCAAAATATCACGAGTCGTGACGCATCCAAAACGACGCCGCAGCCGGTCGCATCGCCCACGACGAACAAAATCGATAATACCATTGGAGTCACAACTTTTACCCCACTCGAAGAAGCGTTGGGTGGTGCAACTGCGGGCATGGTAAAGCCGGTAATTCGACGCGGCACACGCCTGATTGATTTGTACGTAACCAACCGCGATCCAGCTATGGCACAGCGCCTCGCCGAAGCGATCGGCCGCGAGTACATCCGCAATTCGATCGAGCGACGCGCTTCTTTTAGTCAGGATGCGTTGCGCTATTTGCTGGAAGAAGAAGAACGATTGAAGATCAATCTCCAAAAAAGTGAGGCGGCCGTTGCTGAATACAAGGCGAAAACGCCGGACGCCTTGCAACTTGGCGGCGGCACTACCGCAACCGGCTCGCAGACGGGATCCGGCGCGGGAGCTGGTGGAACCCGTGGTGGAGTGGTCGAGGACAAGTTGCAGGACTTAAACACCAAATTGACAGCAACCAAATCCGACCAGATTCGTCTTGAAGGCGAGCTCAAGCAAATCGAGCAGGCAGGCCAAAATATCGATGCTTTGCTGGCGGTTCCGAGTATTTCGTCCTCAGGCTTGGTGAACGACGCGCGACGCAGCGTTTTGCAAGTAGAAGCGAGCATTGCCACTTTGGCTTTACGATATAAGGAAAAGCATCCCAAAATGATGGCCGCCAGAGCCGCTCTGGCAGAGGCGAAGGAGAAGCTTCATCAAGCGGTCATGGCGCAACCTGAGATTCTGCGTAATTCGATCGAGCAGACCAAGGCAACCGAAGCAAGCTTGCAAGGAGTACTGCAAGACCAGCAGGGTGTGGCCGTCGCGCTAAACCGCGCCGCGATCGGATATCAAGAATTGGCCCGGCAAGCCGAGACCGATCGTGCGCTTTACGAAAGCGTTCTCCGCCAGATCAAAGACACAAGCTTAACAAAAGACGTGAAGACGAATGCGGTCAGTGTTATCGAGCATTCTCCTCTCCCGAATTCACCTGTTAGTCCAAACCCGACCAAGGCGGTCGCCCTGGGTCTGCTCGGTGGATTGGCCGCTGGACTCGCCTTTGTGCTTGGCGTTGACATGCTGGATCGCTCCGTCAAGACCGTGGATCAAGCAGAAGCGGCACTTGGACTGCCGGTCCTTGCGGCTGTTCCAGAAACTACAGACGAGGGCCCGGTAACTCGCTTAAAGCAGCGCAGCAAAGCCCTCGGAAGTTTGAACTATCGCGTTGTTGTGGAAATTCCCGAAAGTCCGGCAGCGGAGGCTTTTCGCAATTTGCGCGCCGCGCTTTCGCTGTTGGGCCCCGAAGTGGAACGCAAAGTTTCACTCTTTACCAGCGCCCTGCCCAATGAAGGAAAAAGTTTCACAAGTGCCAATTATTCGCTGGCACTCGCCCAACAAGGCTACCGCGTCCTTCTTATCGACGGCGACCTGCGCCGGCCAAATATGCATAGAATCTTCCGTTTCCCGGGGTTGACGAAAAGAAATAATTCCGCGGAGGAGGACGGGGCTCCGGGCGTCATGGATTGCCTGTTAGGCGAGGCAGATCTTGCGTCGGCGGCGCGTCCGATTCCTGCCGGAGAAATCGATATCGTCACCGACAAGGTCGCCACGGCGGGAAAAACTCTTACTTCGACGGGAGGGCAGCTGTCCGTCCTTGCAGGGGGGCGACGCGCCCCTAATCCGGCCGAGATCCTTGCCGGTCCGTTCTTCAGTCAATTAGTTTCTGAGGCGGCAAAGCTTTTTGATCGGGTAGTAATCGACAGCGCACCGGTGCTCGCAGTCAGCGACACTCTTCTCATGACCTCATATGTGCAGACCGTGTGCATCGTCCTTCGGGCGGCGAAGACGCCCCGCCAGGCCGTGCGCCGCGCAATTTCCTTGTTGACGAGTTCAGGAATTCGCCCGGCCGGTTTGGTGCTCAATCGCTTGCGTCACAGCCGCGGTGTTGGCTATTATTATTATTACGCTTCGCACGACTACGGCGCGGGCGAAGGATCGTATTCTGTCAGCTACGATCGACGATCTAGATCACATCACGAAGATAACGGCGCATCGTAGCTGTGTAGGAGCTAGAAGACAAGCAGTTGGAAGACCCGGAAAGCCGACTCCAATTTCGACCTTCTATCGTCGATCTTCGCCTCTCTCTCTGCGCCAAAGGCTGCTTCCCCAGCAAAGTCCAAGATAAGTAGCGACATAGAGTTGGATAGAGGCGATCTGAAATGGAAAATCAACTAACGCATGCAGCGCCACACCGGCAAGCGCAACGGCAACCAACCGCTGAAGCAGTCGTCTCCGCGGCGTCCAGGCTTGCGCGGCAGACTTTTTATAACTGCGAATCCCGATCGCGATTCCTCCGAAGAACAGCAGTGCCAATAAGCTGCTGCCAAGCCAGCCCCACTCCAGCGCGGTCTGAAGATAATCTTCATGCAAGAATCTCCACGTTCCCGGAGCGGGCTTAGTTGCCACGTTGTTGTAAAACGGAAAGACAGCACGAAAAGTTCCCGGACCGAACCCGAAAAACCCAATGTCGCAGAGCGCGCTCATGGCGACGCGCGACGCGCGCCAACGGGCATCGGTTGAAATCCGTTCGCTCACTGACTGCCAGCGGTTGAGTGGTTGCTCAAGATGGGTCGCCTGCCCAAGCGCGAACAGAGCTAACAGAATCGCGATCGCTCCAGCAAGGCCGACATTTTTTTTGGTGTGCGAAACTTTTCGCAAAAACGCCGGTCCAAGTTGCACACTAAGGGCAATCAGCAACAAAAGCGCAATCAACTGGGCCATACGCGACGTATTGGCAACAACTGCGGCGATAGTCACAATAAGCATGCTTATCCACAACGCGCGCATGCCAGGATGGGATGGTGTTGTGAAAGCGCGGACAGCTAGACCTGCGGTTAACGGCCAGACCAGGTTCAAGTATGCTCCAGCATTTCCGTGATAATAATAGGTCGCAAAAAAAGTCGTTGCCCCCCAAACGGGCGCTGTCTGCCAGAAAATCATCTGGGCGCCGGTCGCTTTTTGGAGCAAACCGAGAAATGCAATCGACCCGGCGACGAGGCCGATCGTGAACCATAGTC
>Ga0209156_10003056_pt1 | contig 12794 bp, 11 predicted proteins | sample GraSoiAngelo_124_FD_185881 | JGI IMG/M metagenome (GOLD analysis project Ga0209156, IMG submission 185881) | Grasslands soil microbial communities from the Angelo Coastal Reserve, California, USA - 14_0927_05_20cm (SPAdes) (version 2) | ecosystem: Environmental > Terrestrial > Soil > Grasslands...
ATCACCGTGACGACGACACAGACGATCAAGGCGATCGCGGTGGCGTCGGGATACACGACCAGCGCGGTGGCCAGCGGCACCTACACGATCCAGGTGCCGGCGGCCACGCCGACGCTGAGTCCAAGCGGCGGGACCTTCACCTCCTCGGTCTCGGTGACCCTCACGGACAGCACGCCGGGGGCGACGATCTACTACACGACGAACGGGAGCACGCCCACGACGTCGTCGACGCCGTACACGGGTCCGATCACCGTGACGACGACACAGACGATCAAGGCGATCGCGGTGGCGTCGGGGTACACGACCAGCGCGGTGGCCAGCGCCACGTACACGATCCAGGTGCCCGCGGCCACGCCGGTGCTGAGTCCGGCCAGCGGCACCTACACCTCCTCGGTGGTGGTGACGATCACGGACAGCACACCCGGCTCGACGATCTACTACACGACGAACGGGAGCACGCCGACGACGGCGTCGCCCCAATACACAGGTCCGATCACCGTGACCACGACGCAGACGCTCAAGGCGATGGCGACCGCGTCGGGCTACGCGCCCAGCGCGGTGGCGAGCGCCACCTACACGATCCAGGTCGGTGTGATCTGTACGGTGACGATGACCGCGGCGAAGTCGGTCACGGCCACCTTCAACGTTGCCGTCGTCAGCGCGCCCGTCTTGAAGTGGCAGTACGGCGGTTGCTTGCCGGGCCCGTACTGCCAGACCGGGTGGTATTCATCTCCGGCCGTGGCGGACCTCGACGGCGACGGCCGGCCCGACGTGATCTGGGGAGCCTATGACGTCGTGGCGCTGAACGGTGCGGATGGGAGCCTCAAGTGGCGAGGGGCGAGTGGCGACCGAGTCTGGTCCGGCGTCGCCGTTGCCGACCTGACCGGTGTCGGCACGTTGGAGGTGGTCGTCGCGCGCCGGACCCAGCTGACCGTCTACGACCGATTCGGCGGCGTCGTATGGACGCGAAATCCGTTCGGCGTCGGTGAGCTCCGCACGCTCGCAGTGGCCGATCTGGAGACCGACGGCCAGCTCGAGATCATCGTGGGCACGACCACCGGCACCACCTTCCAGCTCAACGTCTTCGAGCCCAACGGCACCGTGCGTCCGGGCTGGCCAGCGCGCCACAGCGGCGACCCGGGTTACGGCTCGGGCATGTACAACCAGAACGTGGCGGTGGCCGACATGAACGGCGACGGCCTCAAAGAGGTCTTCGCGCCGATGGACGGGCACTACATCAACGCCTTCAACCGGGGTGGCAATCAGCTTGCGACCAACAGTCTCTTCGACAGCATCAGCCCGGCGGGACCGAAGGTCTGGAGCCAGGTGGGCATTCACGTCGATCAGGCCGTGGATCTGCGCGGCTACGCCAACTGTGGCGTCGAGCATCGCCCGGACTTTGGCGACAGCGCTCCAGTCATTGCGGATGTCGACGGCGACGGGGTGCCGGAGCTGATCGTGGTCGGCAACATCTACAACTGCGGGACGAGTCCCTACACGAGCCTCTACCACGTGCCGTTCATTCTGAAGCTCGACCGCACGCGCTGGAGCGGAAGCGGCTTCGACTGGACGGTGCTCCCGGCGCCCGCCCCGGGCAGCGGCCCGCGCTCCGAGGACTACAATGTCATCGAAACGGTCGTTCCGAACGCCGCCGTCGCCGACCTCGACGGGGATGGCCGCAAGGAGATCATCTATCCCTCGTATGACGGCAAGGTCCACGCGTACTGGCTGGACAAGACGGAGCACGGTAACTGGCCGTACACCATCCCGACGAGCGGCGCGCCGGGGGACGACTTCCGTTTCGCGAGCGAGGTCCTGGTGGCCGACCTGAACAACGACGGGCGGGCCGAAGTCATCTTCACGTCGTGGCCCAAGAAGGCCACCGGTGGCGTCGGCCAGCTCCACATCCTGGACTATCTCGGCCGGGAGTTGTATCGAATCGACCTTCCGGCGCCGGCCATCGGCCAGGCGTGGAACGGCGCGCTCGCCGCGCCCACTCTCGCACGCGTCGACGGAAGCGGTAACCTCGCGGTGGTCGTCGGCACCGTCGCGAGCGGTGTCGTCGTCTACGACCTTCCGAACACGGCGAACGCGCGGATCCTCTGGGGAACGGGCCGCGGCAACTACCGGCGCTCCGGGACCGCTGAAGTCGCTCCATGAGCAGGAGCATCTAGGTCGACCGACGGTGATCTTTCTGATCCGGCACGGCGAGACGGTCAGCAACGCCTCGCGCACCGTGCTGCTTCCCGACAGCCACGTGTTCGTCTACAGGGAGGCGCTGGACGAGCTGATCCGAGACGTCGACGCTGCGGCGCAGGCCATGTGGGACTGGATCGCCACGAGGGCGCCCGATCTGGCTGAGGCACCACGGCGTGGCCCGCATCAAGACACGCCACCCTGACGCCTCGGCGCGATTTTCCACGCTCATTCGGTGAGTGGCGTAAACTCCGACGACGCCCACGAACGCCGCCAGCGCTGCGCACGTTTGCGCAAGCGTGGAGAGGACGAGAGCCGCCCGCAGCACCGCACCCCACGGTGTCCGATCCGCGCCGAAGCCCTCGGCCGCGCTCATCGCGTCGTCCGAGAACGTGGCGCTAAAGACCGGTCAACGACGAACGGCGCGTAACGGAAAAAATCGCGATGTCGCGACAACGGTGTGCCCGTTCTGTGCCCGCGACGGTCCGTGATCGACCAACAGCAACCAATGAGAACCAACGAGCCCGGCGAGCTAAGCTGCGGCCGTGTAATGCCTCCGCATACTTGCCCGCCGCCGGTGCTCGGTCTGAAAATCCTGGTGTCGGCGGTTCAATCCCGTCCCTGCCCACCACTTTTTTTGCTTCGCTTGTCCGCGCCGCCACGTCGCCTTGCGAACCGGGGACGATGAGGGTACCCTCCGCCAACACTTCGGACGGAGGCGGCCGTGGACATAGAACTGAGCGAGATCAGCCCGATCATGTTGGTTCTGCTCTGGCGTCGGCGACTGTACGGCGGCTGGCGCTTCTACGCGATCACGAACTAGCTCGCCGCGGGTCCGGCCATCCAGGACGGCCTACCTCCGGCGCGATGATCCTGACGGCAGGACGTCGGGGGCGGCCAGTGCAGGAGCACGTGGGCGTACCGGCTCGGGTGCAGGTCGGCTCCGGCCTTGCGGAAATACGCCTCCCAGAACCGTCCAATGTTGTTGGCGAGGTCGGCCGTCGGCGCGGACACTCCGGACACGTAAACGCACACGCCGCGGAGGTCGGGGATCGCTCGCTTCGCGTCGAGCTCGGCCAGGAGCTTCGGCGTCGTCGTGGCCGTCCACGGCATCTTGTCGAACGCGTACGGCGGATAGTCCTCGATCATGTCCGACATCAGGATGAGGACCTTGTTCCGTGAGTCGGCGCTGAAGAGCTTCTCGGCGAGGAGCAGCGAGCTGAAGATGTCGGTGTAGCGCGCCTGGGAATGCCGCCCCAGGGCCGCCGCGGTCTGCGTCCGTAGCGACTCCTTGACCTGGGCGATCCGCGCCTCGGTTTCCCTCGCCTCCCGGGTGTATTTCATGACGTTGTTCAGCCAGCCGTTGAACTGCGGACGCTGCGGAAGGTCGGCCTCCACGAGCGGCCGGAACTCGGTCAGGGTCTTGTCGTGGATCGGGGCGATGAGGAAGCTATCGCCCGGTTGGAGCCAGGGCAGGATCTGCTTCTCGATCTCACGCTTGAAACCCACCCGGTCGTTGCCGCCGACGCTGTCGGAGAAGTCCACGAAGACGACGACCGCGGTTCCCCGCGGCGCGGCGGCCTGCGACGACCGCGTGCACCCCGCGGCCAGGGCAAGGATCGGCAGCGCCAGGAGACCCAGGAGCAACGCCATTCGCTGTCGCGCCACCTGTCGATTACGCATCAGTGGCCCTCGTGGTGATTGTTGTTCAGGGAGACGTTCGGCCACCACTGCAGGGGTGGGAACTCCGCGTTCTTCCGGAACGATGGCGGCGGCAGCAGCTTGCGGTGACGGATGTTGGTCTGCCGGTAGAGCTGCACGCGCTGATTCGTCAGCGCTCTGATCTGGTCGATCTGGCTCTTCGCCTGTTCGATCTCGCCGTTGAGCTGGGTCCCGACCTCGTAGAGCTTGTTGCGGACGGGGTTCCTCTTGCGATCCAGCGACCGCAGCGAGTGATGGAAGCCGTCGAGCCGTTCGTCGGGATCATGGGCGAAGTAGGACGCGACGGTGGCTCCGAAGAACACCAGGAGGTTGAGGGCGAAGAGGGCGTAGGCCATCTGGTTGCCCTCGGGCGAGACGAAGCCGGTGCCCGAGAACTGCGACGAGATGTAGGTGTTGCGGAGCAGGCTGACGGCATAGAGGGTGGCCCCCACGACCAGCGGCGTCAGCACGCCGATCAGGACGTTGCCGACGCGCTTGGGGATCGCGTGCCGCAGGTGGACGCCGATGAACACACCGATCAACGGAATGATGATGGCCAGGGTGGAGGCCATCACGTACGTCAGGTATTCCGCCTCGCCGAAGAGGCGAAAGACCACGGTGTTCAGCGGGAACTCGCCCACGGCCAGGAACCCGATCAGCGCCCAGTGGAACACCGGCGGAAAGAGGATCGCCGCATCCCGACCCAGCTCCGCCGATCTGGTCCGGTACCCTTCGTTGATCGGACGGATGCGGCGCTCGAGCTCGTCGAGCTTTCGCTGGAACGCCTCGACGACCGGCCGGAGCCTGGAAATCTTCGCGGAGGCGGCCTTGTAGATCTGCTGGACCGCCTGCTCACCATTGGAGATCAACGCCTGCTCGAACGGCGCCGGCGTGTAGGAGCCCATCTCCGGGAGGTTCCGCTCGCCGTCCTTCTGCCCTTCGGCGAGGATGCGGCTCTCGTCCGCAAATTCCGGGGGCGGAATCTGGCGTTGCGAGCGCGGGAGATGCATGAGCTTCATCCCTCGTGCTTCTTGAGAACGGAGCTGAGCTCGTCGATCAGGAACTTGACGTTGTCGAGCACCGTGTCCTCGGTGGAGGAGAGATCCGTCATCCGCTTCATGACGGCCTGGTAGTCGACCTTCATCTGGGCGAGCGTCTGGTGCAGCGCGTCGACGCTCGTCCGGAGGCCGTCCCGCTCACTCTTCAGGGCGGACCAGCGCTTCTGCAGCGACTCGAGCTGGTCGCGCATCTCGCTCGACTGCTGGACCAGTTCGCGGTACTCGGTGATGGCATCGATGATCCGTTTGACTTCTGTGTCGTTCAGCACTGCGGGACTCCTTTCATCGAGTTGGAGTTCACGGCTGCGATTGCGTGGGCCAACAGCGTTGCGCGTTCGAGGCTCACGGAGCCTCGACGACGGCGATGAGCTCTTTTGGTGAGCATCGGGCCCGGAGCGCGGTCCGCCCCGCAGGGATCACCGATGACACGATTCGACGTTCACCCACTTCACGCCTCCGTTAGGTCCAGCCTGTCCAACAGCGCACGGTCCACGCCGCGGCCAGCACGGCCCGGTGCGCCGATGTTCAAGGGCTATGCCAAACGGAAGTACGCGAGTCTACGTGCGTTCCCTCTTCGCGCGAGGCAAGGTGACACCGCTCGGACCGTTCTGGATGTCCTGCTGTCATCGCCGATGCCACAGACGATGACAGCCCGCGCATCGCACGACACGGCTCCGGAGGGCCGGCGGCCGCAAAATCGCGGGTTCTGGCCGCACCGCCTGTCTGGCGTGGCCCTTGCCTGTCGTGGACCCGTGCGCTGGAACCGTAACCATGGGAGCGCCCAGGACGTGTCGGCCGCCTTCATCACGGAAGGCTCCGAAGTGGTGGGGACGTGCTCGTTCAGCGGCAGCGTCATCCTCAACGGCAGGGTCAAGGGGGACATTCGCGCCACGGGCACGCTCAGCATTGCGCAAGCCGGGCGGATCGAGGCCCGGCTTCACGCACCGATCGTGATCGTCGAAGGAGAGGTCGTCGGCAGCATCGTCGCAGCCGAGCGAATCGAGTTGCGGGCTGAGGCGCGCGTCTACGGCGATCTGGAGACGGCGGTCCTGGTCATCGAAGAGGGCGCCGTCTTCGAAGGTCAGACGAGGCCGCCGGTCGGTCAGGGCGCCGAAGCACGCCGCAACGGCGCCGGCGACCCACGGCCCGGCGCCACCACGACGGTGGCGGCGCTGGCGACCTGACGCCGGACCCGACGCGCGACCATCCGATCTAATAAGGGAGGCAAAACAACATGGATAAACAGGAGGTCACCCGGATGATCCGTCAGCGGATGGACGCCGGGATCCTGCCTCGCATCATCGCGCCACTGACGACGGAGCCCGGGTGGCCCACGTCTCCGACAGGGCACATCACGGCCGATACCGCGATCGGCGTGGTCCGGTGTGCCGCGTGCGACGCTCCGGGCGCGCAGGTCGCCTACCGGTTCCCCGACGGCCGGATCGTGCGGTTTCACGGGCGCTGCCACGGGCTCTGGGAAGACGAGTGCCGACGGGTCGGCGTGAACGGCTGAGGTTGTCCCGGCACCGGATCGCCCCGGCAGCACCGTGAGAGGTTGTCGGCCGTGAGGTAGGATCGGCTGATGATCGAGCACACCTGGACGTCGTGACCGCGATCGCGATCCGTCTGGCGAGGAAGGACGACGCGGCAGCGATCGCCGCCATCTACAACGAGGGCATCGCCGACGGGGTGGCGACGTTCGAGACGGAGCCGCGAACCGCCGAGCAGATCGCCGCGCTGCTCGCCGACAAGGGCGAGCGTTATCCCACCGTCGTCGTCGAGCGGGACGGCCGCGTGATCGCGTGGGCGGGCGCGGGCGCCTACCGCGCGCGGCCGGCCTATGCCGGAGTGGCCGAGCACTCCGTCTACGTGGCCCGCGCCGCGCGCGGGACCGGCGCCGGGCGGGCGGCGCTGAACGCGCTCTGCGCGGAGTACGCGGCGCGCGGATTCTGGAAGCTGGTCTCGCGCATCTTCCCGGAGAACAGCGCGAGCCTCGTGCTGCACGAGCGCTGCGGCTTTCGCGTCGTCGGTGTCTACCGTCGGCACGGCAAGCTCCGCGGCGAATGGCGCGACTGCGTGATCGTCGAGAAGCTGCTGGACTCGTGAGGCCGGTCGCCCTCCTCGTCGTCCTCGCGGCGCTGCCCGGCGCCGGGCTCGCCGCGGCGGCGCCTGCCACCGCGCACGAGAGCGCACAGGACGTCCCGGCTGCCGAGCCGGTCGCGCGCGCCGGTCTCGAGCGCCGTCAGACGCTGCCGCCCACGCCGCCGATCCCGCCGATCCTCGAGGTGAGCGGCGCGCTGCGCGGGGGCGCACAGTGGGTCCTGAATCCTCCGCGGGCCCGCGACGACGTCTTCGGCTTCGGCGCGCTCGACGCCGTTGTCGTCCTGCGCCCCACGCCCAACGTCACGCTGCTCGCCGACGTCGAGACCATCGTGGGGCCCGGCCCCGACGCGGCGCTGGGCAGCCTGTCGCGCGTCAACGAGGAGAGCGAGCGGCTCTTCGGCGACGACACCAGGGTCTTCCTGCGCGAGGCGTGGATCCGGCTGCAGTCCAGCGACGCCTCGATCCGGCTCAACGTCGGCAAGCTGGATGTCCAGCACTACTTCGACCGCAACTTCTTCGCGGAGGACGAGACGCGGCAGTTCCTGAACGCGGCGCTGGTCGGCAACCCGCTGCTCGCGCCGCCGCCGAACGGCCCGGGGGCCTCACTGCGGATCAGCCGGGGAGACTGGCGCTACGCCGTCGGCGTCCATGCGCCGGGCGACGTCGACGACGACCTCTCGGGTTTGCCGTACGTCATCGCCGAGCTCGGCCGTCGTCGCATCTTCTCGCTCGCCGGCCACTATCGCTGGTGGGCGCGCGTCGGCTCCGTGCCCGAGCGTCGCGACGATGTCACGTGGGGCACGGGGATCAGCATCGATCAGCTGGTGGCCGCCGACACCGGCGTGTTCGTGCGCGCCGGCCTCGGGCGGAGCGGGGGCGAGTCGCTGACGTCGCATGCGTGGTCGGCAGGCGTGCAGCATACGCCGTCGTGGCTGGGGCGTGCGAAGGACCTGGTGGGCGCCGGCTATGCGTTTGTGCGCCAGCCCCAGGGGCGGGAGCAGGTGGCCGAGGTTTACTACAACGTCTCGCTGGCCGATTGCTGCGCGCTCATCGCGAACGTGGAGTGGATCGTCTCCGGCCCGAATCAGGTCAGCGGCCGGCGCAATCGCGACGTGATCGTGCCCGGTCTGCGCGCGCTGATACTTTATTGACTTAACTGTTTAGCGAATGCACCATTACGCTGTGACCCCGAAGCGACACGGAACTCGGCACGGGCGCTGGACGGCGCAGGCCGAGCAGCTCCTCGATCTCCTCAACGCCCTCGGCAGCACGATCTTCCGACAGTTTCTCTGGCAGCGTGCCGCCGAGCTCGACCTCAGCTATGCGCAGGGCCAGGTGCTCTTCCACGTGGCCGCGCACCCCGCCTGCCGCATGGGCGACGTGGGCAAGGCCTTCGGGGTCACGCTGCCCGCCGTCACGCACCTGGTCGACCGCCTGGAGGACAAGGGCTTCGTCACCCGCGCCGACGATCCGGGCGACCGCCGCGCCTACGTGCTCGAGGTGACGCGCGCGGGCGGCGCGCTCGTGGACGAGCTGCACGCGATGCGGCTGCGCGGCCTCGAGACCGTGCTCGCGCGGATGTCCGCCGACGACCGCGCGCGCGTCGTGCGGGGGCTCGAGGCGCTCGTCGAGGCGTCGGTGGAGGTCGCCGGGCGATGAGACGCGCGCTCGCGCTCCTCGCCGTGCTCGCGCTGGCCGGCTGCAGTGACCGCGCGTCGGGGACCCAGCCCGTGGCGGCGCCGCCCGCGGTGCCCGTCATCGCCGCCGAGGCCGTGCGCAAGGACATCCCGCTGGACGTCGCCGTCATCGGCACCGTGCAGGCCCTCACCAACGTTGGCATGAAGGCGCAGGTCTCCGGCCAGGTGGTGAAGGTGCACTTCAACGAGGGCCAGGACGTGACGGCCGGCCAGCTGCTCTTCACGATCGACCCCCGGCCGTTCGAGGCGACGGTGGCGCAGGCCGAGGCCAACGTGGGCCGCGACACCGCGCAGATGCGCCAGGCCGAGGCCGCGCTGGCCCAGCGTCGGGCGGAGGTCCAGCAGGCGATGGCCAACCTCGAGCGCGACCAGGCGCAGCTGGAGAACGCGCGCGTGCAGGAGCGCCGCTACAAGACGCTGGTGGAGAAGGAGCTGGTGGCGCGCGAGCAGTACGACCAGTTCCGCACCAACCTCTCGGCGCTCGAGGCCACCGTGAGCGCGGACCGCGCCGCCGTCGAGAACGCGAAGGCCGCCGCGCTGGCCGGCCAGGCCGGCGTGGAGAACGCGCGCGCGGTGATCCGCGCCGACGAGGCGATGGTGGAGACGGCGAGGCTGAACCTCGGCTACACGACGATCCGCGCGCCGATGCAGGGCCGCACCGGCAATCTGATGCTGCAGGCGGGCAACGTGGTGAAGGCCAACGACGACAACCCCATGGTCGTCATCGCCCAGGTGCACCCGATCTACGTCTCGTTCGCGGTGCCGCAGCAGCATCTTGCGGCCATCAAGCAGTATCAAGCGGCGGGCGCGCTCGCCGTGCGCGCGACGCCGACGGGCGCGCCGAAGCCCGCGCGGGGCCGGCTCACGTTCGTCAACAACACCGTGGACTCGACCACGGGCACCATCCAGCTCAAGGGCACGTTCGACAACGCGGAGAACACACTGTGGCCCGGACAGTACGTGGAGGTGGTGCTGACGCTCACCACCGAGGCGGCGGTGGTGGTGCCGTCCCAGGCCATCCAGCCCGGCCAGCAGGGGCCGTACGTGTTCGTGGTGAAGCCGGACCTCACCGTGCAGCCGCAGCCGGTCGAGGTCGGCCGCCGGCTGGCCACGGAGACGATCGTCCTCAAGGGGCTCGCCGCCGGCGAGCGCGTCATCACCGACGGCCAGCTGCGTCTCGTACCGGGCTCGCGCGTGGAGATCAAGCCGCCCAAGGCGTCGTGAGCCCGTCGTGAACACCGAGCTCTTCATCCGCCGTCCCGTCCTCACCACGCTCCTGATGGCAGCGATCCTGATCTTCGGCGTGATGGCCTACCAGAAGCTGCCGGTGAACGACCTGCCCAACGTCGACTTCCCCACGATCCAGGTCATCGCCAACCTGCCGGGCGCGAGCCCGGAGACGATGGCCTCCGCGGTGGCCACGCCGCTCGAGCGGCAGTTCAGCACCATCGCCGGCATCGACTCGATGACCTCCACCAGCGCGCTCGGTGTGACGAATATCACGATCCAGTTCACGCTCGAGCGCAACATCGACGCCGCCGGCCAGGACGTGCAGGCGGCCATCGCGAAGACGGGGACGCTGCTGCCGCCGGGGATGCCGACGCCGCCGATCTACCAGAAGGTCAACCCGGCCGACCAGCCCGTCCTCTACATGGCGCTCAGCTCGCCGACGCTGCCGCTCTACACCGTGGACGAGTACGCGCAGACGTTCCTCGCCCAGCGGATCTCGACGATCAGCGGCGTGGCGCAGGTGACGATCTTCGGCTCGCAGAAATACGCGGTGCGCGTGCAGGTGGACCCGCGCGCGCTCGCCTCGCGCGGCATCGGGCTGGACGAGGTGGAGAGCGCCATCGCGCGCGCCAACGTCAACAAGCCGACGGGCGTGCTCTACGGCGCGCACCAGGCGTTCAACGTGCAGGCCACCGGCCAGCTCACCGATGCCGCGGCCTACCGCCCGATGATCGTGGCCTACCGCAACGGCTCGCCCGTCCGCCTGGAGGAGCTGGGCCGCGTCCTCGACGGCGTGCAGACCGACAAGGTCGCGGGCTGGTTCAACGGCGAGCGCGCCGTCGTGCTGGCCGTGCAGCGACAGCCGGGCACCAACACGATCGAGGTCGTGGACGCCATCCGCAAGCTGCTGCCCGTGTTCCGCCAGCAGCTGCCGGCCGCCGTCAACCTGAACGTCGTCTACGACCGCTCCATCGCCATCCGCGAGTCGGTGCACGACGTGCAGTTCACCCTGCTCCTCACCATCGCGCTCGTCGTCATGGTGATCTTCCTGTTCCTGCGCAACGTCTCGGCCACCATCATCCCGAGTCTGGCCGTCCCGCTGTCCATCGTCGGGACGTTCGGGATCATGTACGCGCTCGGCTACACGATCGACATCATCTCGCTCATGGCCCTCACGCTGTGCGTCGGCTTCGTGGTCGACGACGCCGTGGTGATGCTCGAGAACATCGTGCGCCACATGGAGCACGGCGAGGACCGCATGACGGCCGCGCTGGGGGGCGCGCGCGAGATCGGCTTCACGATCATGTCCATGACGCTGTCGCTGGCCGCCGTCTTCATCCCCGTGCTCTTCATGGGCGGCGTGGTCGGGCGGCTGCTGCACGAGTTCGCCATCACCATCGGCGCCGCCGTGATCGTATCGGGCATCGTGTCGCTGACCCTCACGCCCATGCTGTGCAGCCGCTTTCTGAAGCCGCCGGGCGAGAACCGCAACCGCCTCTATCTGGCCTCCGAGCGCTTCTTCGACGGCATGCTCCACACCTACGATGTCTCGCTCCAGTGGGTGCTGGGCCACGGGCGGCTGACGATGGTCGCGCTCGTGCTCACGTTCGTCCTCACCGCCTATTTCTTCGTGATCATCCCCAAGGGCTTCATCCCCACCGAGGACAACGGCACGATCTTCGCGTTCACGCGATGGTGGACAAGCAGCGCGCGGTGGCCGAGATCATCCGGCAGGATCCCGCCGTGCAGCAGAACATGTCGTTCATCGGCGCCGCCGGCACCAGCATCGTGCTGAACAACGGGCGCGTCTTCTCACTGCTGAAGCCGCGCGCGGAGCGGCCGCATGCCGAGAAGATCATCGAGCGGCTGCGACCCAAGCTCGCGACGGTGCCCGGCATCCGCGTGTACCCGCAGATCCTGCCGACCATCCGCATCGGCGGCCAGCTCACGAAAGCCGTCTATCAGTACACCCTGCAAGATACGGACACCCAGGAGCTCTACTACTGGGCGCCGATCCTCTACGACCGGCTGCGCCGGCTGCCCGGGCTGCAGGACGTCAACACGGATCTGCAGATCACGAGCCCGCAGATCACCGTGGAGATCGACCGCAACAAGGCCGCGTCGCTCGACGTCAGCGCCGACCAGATCGAGAGCGCGCTGGGCGCCGCCTACGGCGCCAAGCAGGTCTCCACGATCTACACACCGTCGAACCAGTACTGGGTGATCCTCGAGGTCGACCCGCAATTCCAGCGCGATCCGTCCGCGCTCGGGCTGCTCTACGTCCGCTCGGGGAAGGGCACGCTGGTGCCGCTGGCGTCGGTGGCCGCGATCACGCCGGGCGTGGGGCCGCTGACGGTCACGCACCTCGGCCAGCTCCCTGCGGTGACGATCTCGTTCAACACGAAGCCCAACGTGTCGCTCTCCGACGCCGTCACTCAGGTCGAGCGCGTGCAGCGCGAGCTGCGCGTGCCGGCCACCGTGAACGGCACCTTCCAGGGGACGGCGCAGGCCTTCCAGGCCTCACTGCAGGGGCAGGGGATGCTGCTGCTCGTGACCGTTCTCGTGATCTATCTCGTGCTCGGCGTGCTGTACGAGAGCTTCGTCCACCCGCTGACGATCCTGTCCGGGCTGCCGTCGGCGGGCGTGGGCGCGCTGCTCACGCTCTGGCTCTTCGGCATGGAACTGAACGTCTACGGCTTCGTCGGCATGATCATGCTGATCGGCATCGTGAAGAAGAACGCGATCATGATGATCGACTTCGCGATCGAGGCGGAGCGCGGCGGCATGACGCCGCGGGAGGCGATCTACC
>Ga0209156_10003060_pt1 | contig 12784 bp, 15 predicted proteins | sample GraSoiAngelo_124_FD_185881 | JGI IMG/M metagenome (GOLD analysis project Ga0209156, IMG submission 185881) | Grasslands soil microbial communities from the Angelo Coastal Reserve, California, USA - 14_0927_05_20cm (SPAdes) (version 2) | ecosystem: Environmental > Terrestrial > Soil > Grasslands...
CGACGCCTATGATCGGGACTTCGCGTTGAGCTTACTTTCCCAGGAACAGGACGCGCTTTACGAAATTGATCAGGCGCTAAAGCGCATCGAAGTTGGGACCTACGGCAAGTGCGAAATGTCGGGTAAACCCATCCCTCATGCACGGCTGGAGGCAATCCCGTTCGCACGTTTTACCGTCCAATGCCAATCACAGCTCGAGAAACAGAACAAAGCTTCGCGCGTCCGCCAATCGGTGACCTCGCTCTTCGGCTTAACCGATGAGGAACGCGGCGAGGCCGAGGAAGAAGAGGCCGCGCCAGCTGAGACGAAAGAATAATCCAAATGGCGCAGGAAATTATCACTCTCGAATGCACCGAGGCAAAAGCGCTGGGCAAACCGGTCTCGCGTTACATGACCACGCGGAACAAGAAAAGCCCGCGGACTCCTAATCGTCTTGAAAAGAAGAAGTACAATCCATTTCTAAAGCGGCGCACGCTTCATCGCGAAACGAAGTAATTATCGATGCAACCCAAAACTGCCAAACGCCGTTCCGCTTTCCGTCGCGCCAATCGCACAATGCCGCGCCGCAGGATCGACATTGCGATCGAGGCGATCGATTATAAGAATCCAGACCTGCTGAAAAAATTCGTCACTGAGAGCGGCAAGATCCTCCCCCGCCGCGTCACCGGCATGCCCGCGCATCTTCACCGGAGAATCACGCGTGAGATCAAGCGGAGTCGCTCCGTGCTCTTGATGAAGTAGAATGTCGAGGCGCTCGCCGCGGCGAGCGCCGTTCGTTGACCTCGGCCTTTGACACAAACGCCACTACAATAGTTCGGCGTCGGACGCTTCGTTGCCGTTACGCCTTTCGCGTTCGCTCGCCCTGCTCAATCAGCTTCCAAAACTCGCGCCTTTCGCCCAGTTGCGCGTCTTCCGAGACCGGGAGTTTCGTGCGGAAAAGAAAATCACGGAACGTGTTCTTGTGCAGGACGCGATGGACGGTGATCCCCTCGTCCCGCCTCTCAAAATAGATTCGGTAATCTTTGGCCCGATAGCGATATAATTTTTTTCCTTCGCGCTCAATTAGGCCGAACCGTTTCGACTCGAGGTGATCGAGGTCCTCTGGCAAGATTTGGAATTCGGCCAGCAGGTCGAGCTGCAATTTTTTCGGCAACGCCGATATCTCTGCCGCGCTCAATTCGTTGAAGATGATCTGGAACATCGCCGATCAAATGTAAACGCGTCGGACGCGGCTGCCAATTCGGGTCGTAATTTCCCAGGTGATTGTGTCGGCGCGCTCGGCCAGTTCGGCGCACGAAATTTCCTCGTTCGCATCGCGTCCCATTAGAACCACTTCGTCGCCCACTTGCACATTGTCGATCTTGCTCACATCAATCATCATCAAATCCATCGTTACGCGACCGAGCAGTGGGCATCGTTGACCACGAACCAAAACCGCCGCGTCACGATTGGAAAGATGTCGCGGATAGCCATCGGCGTAACCAACCGACAACGTTGCGACCCGCATCTTTCGCGGAGTGATGAACGTCCGGCCGTAACTGATGGAACTTCCCTTCGGCATATCACGCACGAGAGCAATTCTCGTTTTCCAGGTCATCACCGGTTTGAGAAGTTTTTGAAAGGCCGGGAGGGGCGAAATCCCGTAGAGCACGATCCCAGCGCGGACGATGTCGAAAATTTCTTCGTTAAACGCGAGTACGCCAGCGCTTTGCAATACGTGCACCTTGTAATCACCGGGAACTTCGGCCCGAAGTTGTTCCACGTCTCGGCCGAAGCGCTGAAGCTCGTCGCGCGTGTATTCCGCATCCTCGTTCGAAACTGGAAGGTGCGTGGAAATGCTGTGGATTTTGATGTTTGTCAACGCAGCAACTTGTTTGAAAAGTGTCAAAGCATCGACTTCCGGAACGCCCATTCGTCCCATCCCTGTGTCGATCTTGAAAGTGATGGCGATCACTTTGTCAGGAACAAGGCGACTGAATTCTTGTGTTTCCTCAAGAGTGGAAACCGTTGGGATGAAACCGCGCTCGGCAATTATCGATCTTTCTTCCGGGAGTGCCGGACCAAGAATGATGATTGAATGAGGCAGCACGGCCCGCAGTTGAATCGCCTCATTCAGATTCGCGACGCCAAATAATTGGGCCTCGTTTGCCAGTGCTTGGGCGACACCAATTAGGCCGTGTCCGTAAGCATCTGCTTTGACAACGGCGAGAAGCTCGGCCGATCCAATATGCTCGCGCACCACAGCTGCGTTGTGCCGCAAAGCACTTTGATCAATCTCAGTCCAGCATCGATGAGTTTCTGTCGTCATGAAGCGATTCTTTGGGATTTTGACAGGGTAATGTGCGGCTCCTGCAAATAAATCGGTTCTAGTGGTGGCAATTTACATTTGCGATCTGAATCCCGTGCAAACTGCGCGAGCACTTTCGCTGAAGGATACCGGATTACAGCCTTTGGAAATTGCGGCAGCGATTCGGAGCAGAAGACCGCAATGCTGTCAGCAAGGGTTTCGATTTTGTTCTTTAGTTCGTCTTCGTTGAACAAACTGGGCCCTTCAGTCAAATCCTGTTTGCGGATGCGTGCGAAGAAAAACAATTGCCGGCGAGCATCTCCGATGACGCAATAGTCTTCGTTTTCGATCGCGCAGATTGAAGGAAGGCCGAGAAGCCGCGCTCTAGAAGCGGCTTGTAATCCGATTGCAGCCGAGATCGCGATCCGAGTCCCTGCGTACGATCCGGGCCCGAGTCCGACGATGATTGCATCGGGCAAACCGAACTGGTCCCGGACCTGCGCAAGATTTTCGAAAAATGCACCGGAATTCTTGCGATCGTTAGGCCATTCCCGCGTGACAGGATCGACATCCTTATTCAGCCACGCGAGGCTGCCGCGCGCGGTGGAAAGTTCCAGAGCAAGGATTTTCACTTTATGCTAATCGCTCGTGCGCTTTCAGATTTTATCTCGAACAAAATCCAGCGCGCTTGCTCGGGAATGAACTCCGGAAATCGATCGGCCCATTCGATCACCGAAATGCCGTCCCCAAAAAGATAATCGCCGACTCCGAGCCGCGCGACCGATTCTCGATCTTCCAGACGAAAAAAATCGAAATGATAGACCGGCAAACGCCCACCAGGATATTCGTGAATAATTGTAAAGGTCGGACTGGTAACAGGGACGCGGCTCCCCAGTCCCCCAACCAGTCCCTTGGTGAATTGCGTTTTGCCACTTCCAAGTTCGCCTTTGAGCGCCAAAACCGATCCCGTAGCGACATTGTTTGCTAATCGACGTCCGATTTCCTCGGTTTCGGCCGGATTATTGGAAATGAACGTAGCCACCAGATAATTGTGGATTGCGGACCGCAGATTGCGGAATAAGAGAACCTATGCGCGTGAGCGGTAGTCTTGGGAATTTCTTTCGCCAGCTTCGTAGCAATCGTTTGCTCTGACGAGGCGAACTAGCGAAGAGCAATTCGTAGTCTTCTCCGTCCGAGATTGCATTGGCGATTTTAGCGCCGCGATTGAGCGGCAGATTCTGCACCTCTATCTCGGATCTGACCTTACTGGCGTGGGCGAGGCGTGGAAGGTCGATGCCAAGCCCATCGCTCAAATCCATCATGGCGTGAATCGAAAAGTTTTTGGTCAACCACCGCGATTCCGCAATCCGCGGGACAAAATGCAAATGCTTTCGCTTGATGGCGCCGCCGAGCTGGCCCGTGACAAAGAGATGATCGCCGACTTTTCCGCCGCGGCGCGATACCCAGCGATTTTTCTCAACAAATCCAACAACGCTAACCGACACGGCAATCGGCCCTCGTGTACTGCTCGTTTCGCCGCCGACGATGCTGACCTTGAACCGCGCCGCGGCTTTGCGGAGTCCCCGATAAAATTCTCTCACCCAGCCGACCTCGGTTTCTTTTGGGGCGATGAGTGTGATCAGCGCAAATTGAGGGAGAGCCGACGTCGCGGCAAAATCACTGAGGGGACGCATCATTGCCTTCCATCCGACGTCGAGCGCGTTCGCTCGGCGCAAAAAGTGGATGCCTTCGACGGCGCAGTCGGTTTTAAGGACAAGAAAGTTGCGGCCAGCCGGTGGTGCTACCAGCGCACAATCATCACCGGCGCCGACAGTGACCGTTTTTCCGAACGGAAGGCGATGCAAAAGTTGATCGAGCAGCCGGTCTTCACCGAGCTGGCGCAGTTTCATTGCGGAAACAGCTCGGGAAATGCGAGCGCCGTGAGCGACACCGAATTGAAGAGCGAATGCATCGTCATCGCGACAAGAATGGAACCGCTCCATTCGTAGGCAATGGTGAAACAACTTCCCAGAATGAACAGGGGAGCGAAAGAAGGGAAATGAGTGTGCGCGGCGGAGAAAAGCAGCGCGTTGAGGGTAATTCCGAGAAAACGGCCGAAATAGCGTTTGAGTACGCCGTAGAGGAAAAACCGAAAAAGAAATTCTTCAACGATTGGCGCGATCGCCACCGCGAAAACGATAATCATGATTCGCTGCTCGATCGTGGGCGAGCCATTGAAAAGCTCTACGATGCTCTGCTTGCTCGAGCCGTTTCCGAAAAGCCGCCGTGTAATGGCGTCAGTCAGCGAAATCAAAGGATACGCCGCCAATATCAGAATTGTCCCAGTGCTGAGCGCCCGGAAAAAAGTAATTCTAAAGAAGCCACCTAACGAGCTCAGATCGAATCCGCGAAAACGCAGGAAAGCAACGATAAAGAGCACCAGGGCAAACGTAAGAAGGAGATTTGCCAAGAGATCCCGCGCGTCGACCTGAGCCGACGGACGTGAAACCGACGCGCTGATACCGCGCAAGAGAAGAGAGATTAGGACCGCAGCGACTATCGCTTCAGGCAACCCAAATCTCTTCCCTGATTCGCCAGCAGCTACCGACGTTCGTACGCTGATCTGACGAATCAGCGAAACGTACACGTAGATACTGGCGAGAAAGTAAAGCGCGAAAAGGACGTTTAAAGCAAAGTTTGGGCCGGCTCCGAGTGCCGCGAAGAGGCTGTCGGATCGCATGCGTCCCGGTATCTACGGCGCGTAATAGCTCGGCAGGAAATACGCGCGTCCCGTTTCCAGCTGTGGAATGAGCTGCTTCGGAAGTTGAAGCTCGATCTTTGAATCGGCCTGTCCGAATATTCGAAAGAATCGGCTCAGGCTAAAGGGCGGCCCGTACTTTACGATTTTCGCTCCCGGCGCATTCCCCAGTTGCTTGGCTTTGGCAAACGCATCCTCGAATTCACCAAGTCCATCGATCAATTTACTGTCAAACGCGTCCTTCCCCGAAAGGATTCGACCGTCGGCGATCGTGTTGCGGAGCAGGTCGGCAGGAAGATTTCTCTCTTTCGCGACGATGCCGAGAAACTTGTCGTAGGTTTTCATAATGAAACTCTGGACAAGCTCACGCTCCTCCGGGGTAATCGGCCGTGCGCCATTGAGCATATCCTTAAACTTGCCGCTTTTGAAAACGACGGAAGCGAGTCCGACTTTATTGAACAGCTGTTCGTAGTTCAGCGTCTGGATGATGACGCCGATGCTGCCAGTGATCGTTGTTTCGCTTGCCATCAAAAATTTGCCTCCGCAGGAGACATAATAGCCGCCCGAAGCCGCGAGCGAATCCATATAAATCACGACCGGTTTTCTGGCGCGGGCCTTGACTAGAGCGCTGTAAATCGCGTCGGACGCAGTTACTTCTCCTCCCGGCGAATCAACCTCCAGGACGATGGCTTTGACTCGATCGTCATCGCGGGCTTGTTGCAGCGCCGCGCGCATATCATCGACCATCGAATCGGTGACACTGCCGGGCAGAGAAGAGCTAATTAAGCCGCGCATTGTAATGACGGCGATTTCGTCAGTCGTTCCGCGGGTCCCTCGCTGAAGGAGGATCTCGCGGAAGCGCGGGATCGGTTCCGTTTCCCGCATACCGCCAATCCGCTGGAACGCAGCGACTCCGAGCATGAAATTAATGAAGAGACTGGCGCATAGCGCGATAAACAAAAAGATGCTAAGACAACCGAGTCTGCGATCTGCCATGACGGCACGAAACTGCCGGAGAACCGCCGGGTGCACAAGCGCTTTTCCAAGAGCGGGAAGAATGCGCGCGCGTTTATCTACCATCCGCCATTGGCCTAGCCGATTCGCGGGCTGAAAACAGACGCCGCCACAAAAAGAGCGGATTGAAGCTCACAAATCTTTTAAAGTACTCGACCAGCTTATTCTATTCCCTATGCATTTCACGCTCTGGCGGGGGTTTCTAGTAATTAGACACCGCGAAGGCGCCTAAAGTTTTCGCTTTTTGATGAAAACGACACTGCAAAAATATGCGGTTGTTACGGGGTCACTGCACGCGAGCGCTAATATCGTATTGTGGTGCTTTCGCGAGGCCGAGGCCCTGAAGAAATCCGCTAGTCGGTTTTTCGTTAATCTTAACGTCCGCCTTTATCACAGTGGCGGATGTCCTCGGTAATTCATATGAGTTGCTGGTCGACTCCCCTACCTGAAGAGCGAACTTCACTGCATCCTGGGGGTACGGCGACCGACCCCGGATTTGTCACCGGTAGGCTCGATATTAGGCTGTTGTTCAAGCGATAAAAGGCAACCGTGTATCGAATGTTCTTATCGGCCGTGAGGTTGAGCGTGCGGTCCGCAGCCGAAGCGGAAGGGTTGGGTGGTGGTTGAGCGTACGCAGAAGAAACAAGTGAAATCGAGGCCTGTGTCCCAGGCGCCATACTCGGTGGGGTCAAAGAAGGTGCCGATTGCAACGAGCCTATTTGAAACAACGACGCAATGCCGAGGAATAGTGCTTGTTTCAAATTGGTTTCCTGAAACACCCAGACTACGAGAGCGCCCAAAACCGCGAAACCCACCATAGCCAAGAAATAGGAAACTGGCTGGCTAATGATGTGTTGTGGAGAAGGCGAACTGTAGTTGACGATTAGTCGGACGAGGTTCGGAGCAACTCCGCCTAACCCTCCTGCGAAAATTGCAGCTTTATTGCTCATATTAGTTACTCCTTTTGCGGCGCGATCATGACCTTATAACTCGGTTTCGCCGGGTGCGGGCTTCTATCCTTTTTTTATTATGGGTTGTTTGTTGTGTCAGCGACACAGAACAGCAATTTACGCCCGCCCATGACATTCTCCTTTGGGATCAGGTCATCCAAGCGGATCAATTATCTTTCTTGCGCTTAGGCCTTCGACTCCTTGATTCTCCGGATGGCGCATCTTTTTTATCAGCGTTCATGCCAAGTCTTGCGAAACGTTGATGGAATACTGGTGATCGCGTAACGCGGCTGTCCCAGCGTAGGTCCAGCCCCACGGGCTTTCTTCAGCCCGGCTGAAGATGCGTTGAAACGTCGGGTGACGTAATCGAGAGGACTTTTATCTAATCTGGCGTCATCGCGTCAAGCTTTCTTTTCGGTCCCGGTGGCGATCCGCTGGTGATTAAGCTTCCCCAAATCAGGCCGAGAATGTTAGGAAAAGCAGCATGAAACCCCAGATCGTACTCGCGACCGCTGTCTTAAACCTTCTCGCACTTTTTCCAGCGTCGGGCAAAGCAACTGCACACGCCAAATCGACTACACATGTCGTCGGCGCAAACCCGCGAAGATCATAAGCGCACAGAGAATACCGATGGCAATGCCGAGCAAAATCCAAATCGACATGTTTTCCATCGGAGGAACATATCCCTATCGCATCGGCTTTCATTCGCGACGAAACTCAGTATAAGTGTGTGGCCAATTGCGCCCGTAGCTCAGCTGGATAGAGCAACGGATTTCTAATCCGTAGGTCGGGTGTTCGAGTCACCCCGGGCGCGAGAAGAATGTCGAAATCCGAATGACGAATCAATGACAAAACATTAATGACGAAACAGTTTTTCGGACTTCGACATTCGTCCTTCCTTCGGGCTTCATCATTCGTGCTTCGTCATTTTCTTCTCGTGGTCGAGCAGCCATTTCTTTCGCCACAATCCGCCGCCGTAACCACAGAGCGTGCCATCTGCGCGAATGACACGGTGGCACGGAATCACGATACAAATCATATTCGTGCCGTTCGCGCGACCGACAGCGCGGCGCGCGTTCTCATCTCCGAGCTGCTTTGCCATCCACGAATAGGAACGCGTTTCGCCAACCGGAATAGAACGCAAAATTTCCCAGGCTCGCAGTTGAAAGTCCGAGCCGACGGGTGCCAGCGGAATGTCGAACTTCAGGTTCTTCCCGGAAAAATAATCGGCCAGTTGCGAACGGGCCGCATCCAGATGCGGATGTTCGCCCGGCACAACATTTGTCCGCAGGCGTTTTCGTAAGGTCGACAATTCGCTTTCCGTTGCGCGCCGATCAGTGAATTCGAGCAAGCGCAACCCCTCGTCATCCGCCACGGCTATCATCCCGCCGAGCGGCGTTTCGATTCGCTCAGCAAATAAACACGGACGTGTCTTCGCACTTGTCGGTGAATCGCCGAAAACGCGCGTAAAGGCTTCGCGAAAACCGCTGGCCGATCCGAAGCCGCTACCATTTTTCGCTTCATCCACGCGACCGCCGCGGCGCACTTCGCTCAATGCGAGACCCAATCGGCGCGCACGATGATAGGCCTGAAACGTCATTCCATAGTGCCGCTTGAATTGGCGTCGCGCAGTGGAGGGATCGATCGCCATCGCCGCAAGCTCTTTATCCGTTAGCCGTCCACCCGGGGCGCGCTCGACTTCAACTCGCAAACGCTCGATCAATTCGGGTAGCCGCTTGTCTGGATTCATCGGATGACAGCGTAAGCAGGGACGATATCCGTCGTGCAACGCTTGGTTCGGCGTCGCGAAAAAATCGACATTCTCGCGCGCAGGTTTTTTTGCCGTGCAAGTCGGCCGGCAAAAAATCCCGGTCGTGCGAACGCCAACAAAAAAAATCCCTTCAAAACTCGGGTCGCGATCGACCAAAGCGCGATACATCGTTTCGGAAGGAGGAAGAAGTTCGGGCGCTTTCATATCCGTTCGATCCGAAACGTGTAACAACCGCGGTCGGCACTGCGTGCATCCACAAACGCAGCCTGGGGATTTTGCAGCAGCGTTTCAATGACCGCCTCCGGTTCGCCTCCATTTACAGGTTTGGCATCGATCATGTCGTATTCTGAATTATAAGCGCGGAAGACGCGGCCGCTGCGAAAATCTGACGGATATTCGCCTGTCGCCGCGTAGCGCTCGCACGATTGTTCGTGAACGAAAATCGGCCCTGTCTCAGAATACGGATGCCCCGGCGGAATTGCCGCGAAGGGAAACAAGATCATCTGCTCGCCCGGCTTCGCCCATCGCAAGCAATGGCGACAGGGATATCCTCGCGGCGAATCGACCGCGACTACTCGATGATCAGACGCGCCGCTTTTGGCCGTGCGCCGCGCCGCCTCCGCGACCTCAGTTTTCAGGGGAATCACTCTAAAATTGGAAGCTTTCATAGTCCAACGTATGTCCCGCCATCGAGCCGCGCATCGACGAAATTCAGGCGGCGAATTCCGCTCGCGGTTACCAACGGTGAAATGCCGGATGTCCTTCTTTGACTGCAACGAAAATTCCGCGACACGTCGCGCACGCTTTTCCGCCGGCGCTCAATGTTCCTTCAACGATCGCTCGATCGTCCATTAGATCGACAACTTTCGCGGAAAGGAAAACCGAGTCGCTTGTCGGAGCGGGCCGCAGTAATTTGATCGCGTACTCCGCCGTAACCGTGCACGGTGCATGATCCGCTCCTGATCGGTTCATCAGAGCAAAGGCGGCCGTCCAATTGCAATGGCAATCCAGTAACGTGCCGATGACTCCACCATTCAAAACTCCGGGAAAAGCTTCGTACTTTTTCTCCGGTTTCCACTCTGCGACCACCTCGTCATTTTTTGGAAAACTGCGAATGTGTAAACCGTCCGGGTTCGCTGGGCCGCATCCCCAGCAGGCGTTATTTAGCGCATAACGTTCCTGAAGTGAGAGCGAATCCTGCTCTGACATTCAAGATCGCGATCTTATCGCCGATCTTGCGTGCCATCCGAACCTGATCTCGGATACGGTCGCATCTTCGGCCCAACGTAACGAGAACGCGGCCGGATCAAACGATTGTTGTCGTGCTGTTCGGTTATATGCGCACACCAGCCGGCAACGCGGGAAGCTGCGAAAATCGGCGTGTTTAGCTCAGGTGGAAAACCAAGCATCCAAAATACCGGCGCGGCGTAAAGATCGACATTCGCGCACAGATGTTTTTCGCGTTCCATTGTCTCTTCGAGTTTCTCGCAAATCGGAATCCACCGCTCCTTGCCCGTCCGTTTGCCGAGGTCGCGGCCAATTTCACGCATGAGCGGGACACGCGAGTCCCCTTCCTTATAAACACGATGCCCGAAACCCATTATCTTCTCTTTGGTGGCAAGCTTCTTTTTCAGCCAAGCTTCCGCCCGATCAGGCGTCCCAATCTCCTCGAGCATCTTCATCGATTCCTCATTCGCGCCTCCGTGCAACGGACCTTTCAATGTCGCGCACGCAGAAGTAACCGCAGCGTAAATTCCGGCCAGCGTCGAAGCCGTCACCCGTGCCGCGAAGGTTGAGGCGTTGAACTCATGATCTGCGTAGAGAACAAGAATCGTGTCGAGCATTCGGATTTGCCACGCTTGCGGCACTGCTCCCGTTAGTTTGTAAAAAAAGTTTCCTGCGTGCGTGAGATCAGGCTTTTCCGGCAAAGGGTCGTCACCATGCGAGATTCGCCAGCCGTCCGTGATCAAGGTCGACACCCGCGCGATCAACCGAATCGATTTGCGAATGTTCGCCGCGTGCGAGTTATCGCTCAATTCGCTGTCGAAGGCGCTTAACATCGATACGCCGGTGCGCAGCATATCCATCGGATGCGTCGTCCGCGGCATAAGCCGCAACATCTCCACCACCGGCGCAGGCAGCTCGCGTTCCGCCGCAATTTGTCGGGCAAACTGCGCAAGCTGTTTCATATCCGGCAGCTCGCCGTTGAGCAGAAGATAGGCGACTTCCTCAAAGCTTGCCCGCTGCGCCATTTCATGAATATCGTAGCCGCGATACATCAGTCCGGCATTTGGATCGACCCAGCAGATCGCGGTTTCGCCGGCGATCACGCCCGCCAAACCCGGGCTGTACTCTGGTTTGTTTTCAGTGCTCATCTTGTTTCTCTCACCTTAGCAGCGATACGCGCGTGGACAAACTACCGGTCGCCGACGGGCGGCCAATTTTCCGCATTCGGGTCGTAATCGAGCAGCTCGTACAATTCCTTGCGCGTTTGCATTTTTTTGATCCAATCCGATTGCGTGCCGCGCTCTTTTAAATCGCGCAAGAACTCTTCGCTCGCTTTCATTGAAATGCGAAACGCGCTCATCGGGAAAATTACCATCCTGTATCCAAAATCAGAGAGCTCCTGAAATGAGAGCAGAGGGCTTTTACCAAACTCAGTCATATTGGCGAGGAGCGGCGCTTGGATTTCTTTGGCAAAATCGTGGAATTCGTCCGCACTTTGCAACGCCTCTGGGAAAATGGCATCCGCCCCGGCTTCGACATAACTTCTCACCCGCTTGACTGTACTATCGAAGCCTTCCACGCTGCGCCCATCTGCCCTAGCGACGATTAAGAAATCTGGATCGCTCCGCGCCCTCAGCGCCGCCCTGATTTTCCCAACCATTTCGTCCACGTCGACAAGATCTTTCCCAGCGAGATGCCCACAGCGTTTCGGAAATTCCTGATCTTCAATGTGACAACCGGCGAGACCAGCTCGCTCAAGTTCACGAACTGTCCGCGCCACATTCTCCGCTCCGCCAAATCCAGTATCCGCATCGACAATTGCCGGAATGTCAATGGCGTTTGCAACGTAACCGGCGAGTTGCACCACTTCGGTAAGCGTGAGCAACCCGATGTCGGGCACGCCCGCTGTCGAATTGGCCATCCCAGCGCCGCTGATGTAAACGGTGTCGAACCCGGCATTCTCCACTTGCCGCGCGATGGCGGCGTTCGGCACACCCGGCATCGCGACACAACCTTTCGCGATCAATTGCCGCAGCGATGCGCCTTTGCTTTTTTTTGTCATGTCAAAGGAGAGGGGTAGAGGCGATTGACCTCAATCGCCCGTCAGCGGTTCGGCGAACCGCCTCTACAATTGTTCTCATTTCTGTTTCATGTCGACCGCCTTTATCAATCCATCAACGTTCTTCGCTTCATCCAATTTCCATACAAGATCGACAATTCCGCGTGCTCGCTCTTCGCCGATCGTAGGCGAGACGAGCGCAAAGAACTTTTTCTCGACCTCGGAGTCCTTTAACCGGTTTTTCGCATGTCCCAATGGATAATCGACCCGCCTCGTCAGTTGCCGGCCGTCATCAAGATCGACATGGACGATGTTCGCGACCGCGTCCGGATATATTGCACTCAACTCTGCATTTCGTTTCACCTTTACAGTCTCCAAAAATCTCCAGACCTGCGGATCCGCGAAGCGCTCAGGCTCGAATTGTTTGTTTGTCACGTCGCCGTCAATGAGCGCGATTGCCGTGATGTAAGGCAAGCTATGATCAGCTGTCTCACGCGTGTTCGGTTTCCATTTTTCCGGTTCGCTTCCGATAATTTCCACAGCAGCATCATGACTCTCAATCGTGACCGATTTTACCCGCGCAAGATCGGTGATTTCTTTGCGCAAAAACAATGCCGCTTCAATGGCGCTCTGGCTGTGATATTCCGCTGGCCAATATTTGATGCTCGTTTTTAAAATCATTGCCGCTGGACCATGCTCCGATTTCGGCAATGGAACG
>Ga0209156_10003061_pt1 | contig 12776 bp, 11 predicted proteins | sample GraSoiAngelo_124_FD_185881 | JGI IMG/M metagenome (GOLD analysis project Ga0209156, IMG submission 185881) | Grasslands soil microbial communities from the Angelo Coastal Reserve, California, USA - 14_0927_05_20cm (SPAdes) (version 2) | ecosystem: Environmental > Terrestrial > Soil > Grasslands...
CCGCACGAGCCGGGAGATGCGGCTCAGCGCCTTCACATGGGCCCCGGCCGCCGACTCGGGGCCCGCGAGCAGGAAAAACAGCCGCACCGGCTCGCCGTCGATCGTCTCATAGGCGACCGGTGCGGGCGTCGTACCGGCCACGATCACGAGCGCGCCCAGCACCGGGGTCTTGCCATGCGGCACTGCCACGCCGTACCCGATCCCGGTCGGGAACTGCTTCTCGCGCTCCAGGATAGCGCCCAGAACTTCGTCGGGCGGGCCGCCGTTCCCGGCCGCCGCGAGGTCCACCAACTCCCGGAGCACCCCGGCCTTGTCAGTGGCATGCAGGGGGACCCGAATGCGTTGCGGGGTCAGAAGGTCGGACAGGCGCACCGTGGCTCAAAGTGTCCTAAACGCTTGAAGATAGTTAAGTTAGGTCTGACATGCAACGCATTCCCGGAGTGGCACTTACGCTGCCCGACCTGCTGAGCCTCCCGCCCGAGGCTGCGCGCCAACGCGTCGCCGAGTGGGTCGCGCAGCGCGGCGAGCCGGCCTACCGCTCGACGCAGATCGTGCCGCGTCTCTGGCAACGCCCGGTGGGCACCTGGGATCAAGCCAGCGACTTGCCGGCGGCGTTGCGGGCCGCGTTGGCGGCCGCGTTCCCGCTGCGCCGGCTCGCGCTCGGCGCCCGGCAGCTCTCCAGCGACGGCACGGAGAAATACCTCTGGGATCTGGGCGACGGCGAAGCGATCGAGTCGGTGCTGATCCCGGAAGGCAAGCGGCGCACGCTGTGCATCTCGTCGCAGGTCGGATGCGCGTTGGGCTGCGTGTTTTGCGCCACGGGACGGATGGGGTTTCGACGCAACCTGACGGCCGCGGAGATCGCGGCCCAGGTGCGCGAGGTGATCCTGCTCGACCCGGCGCTCGCGCCCACCAACGTCGTGTTCATGGGCATGGGCGAGCCGCTGCTCAACTGGGACGCGGTCGACACCGCGCTCACGATTCTCAATCACCCGGATGGCCTGGGCATCGGAGCGCGGCACATCACCGTCTCGACGGTGGGCATCCTTCCGGGCCTGGCGCAGCTCGCGCGGCGTCCCGAGCAATTCCGGCTGGCCGTCTCGCTGCACGCACCCACCCCCGAGCTGCGGCACGAGCTGATGCCGATCGAGAAGAAATACGCGTTGGCCGAGGTGATCGCCGCGCTTGGCCGCTTCCGGCGGCGCGTGACGCTCGAGTACGTACTGATCGGCGGCAGGAACGACGCGCCCGAGCACGCCGATCGTCTGGCGCAGCTCGCCCGGCCGCTCGGCGCGCTCGTGAATCTGCTGCCGCTCCATCCCGGCGGGGCGCCGGATCTCACGCCGAGCACGCGAGCGCAGATGCTCGCGTTCGAGCGACGGCTCAAGCGGCACGGGGTGGAAGCGGTGCTGCGCCGCAGCCGCGGGCTCGACATCAGCGCCGCGTGCGGCCAGCTACGGGTGGAACTCGAGGCGCGGCGTAAAGTCCGAGCCGAGGAGCACGCTCGCGTCGAGTAGCCGGGTGGAGTCGGGCTGCACGCTCACCCGCCCCACGCCCAATGGCTTGCGCACGCGCTCCCCAACCGCGCTCGTCCCGCGCCGCACGGCGATGCGGGTCGAGTCCAGCGTTCCCACGCTCTCCGGCGCATTGCCGAACGCCACGACGTCGATTCCCGCGCGCCGCAGCAGACGGGTGGCGACCTTGGCGAGCCCGGGCTTGCCGCTCGCGTTCAACACTTCGACCGTGATGTGCGGTCCACCCATCTCGCCCGGGATCCGCAGGCGGGACGCGCCCCCGCCCCGGTCGCCGTGACAGGCGAGGGCGGCCGCGCCCAGCATCAGGAGACGAGCGAGTTCCAGAAGTCCACCGTTTCGGGGACCAGCGGCCAGCGGCTGTCGATCACGCGCCCGATGCGACGTGCTGCGACCTGTTGCAGCACGGCGTCGCGGTCTTGCGGGACGCGGGCCGCGAGGGACGCGCGCAGCTCGCGATCGAACGCGCGGCCCGGCTCCAGATAGTCCGCCAGGTACAGCATCTTGCCGACCTCGTCCCAGGCGGCGTAGCCGAGGGAGTGGTAGCGCACCGCGTCGAGCACGCCGCGGTCGGTTTCGCCTTCGCGCGCCGCCCGCTCGGCCGCCATCGGTCCGTGCGCGAGCTCGTCGGCCGCGGGCGCGTCGCGCAGGGCGTCGTGCAGCCACCCCGCCTTGACCCAACGCGCGCACTCGGCCTCGGGCGTGCGCCGCGCGGCCGCCCACGCCGCGAGCAGCGCCACGACGCGCTCGATGTGGGCCCGGCGCTCGGGGGTGACGGCCGCCCACGGTGGCAAGCTCACGTGGTTCTTACCGACACGTCGCCGGCGATTCCCTCTCCCAGCACGACGTTGTCTAGGAGTCGCGTCTTCCCGACCCTCGCTGCCACCAACACGATGGTGCGTGCGTCCACCCGGGCGACGGGGCGCATCTGCTCGTCCACCAGGGCCAGGTACTCGGGTGCCACGCCGGGTGCCCGCAGGACGTCGAGCCCCCGGCGCGCGAGCGGGCCGGGGTCGGCCTCACCGCCGCGCCACGCCTGCTCCACGGCGCGCAGCGCGCGCGACAGGGCGAGCGCGGCCCGGCGCTCGTCGCCCTGCAGATAGGCGTTGCGCGACGACAGCGCGAGGCCGTCGAGCTCGCGTACGGTGGGCGCGACATCGACCTCGAGCGCGAAGTTCAGGTCGTCGACCATGCGGCGGACGAGCATCGCCTGCTGGAAATCCTTGCGGCCGAACACGGCGATGTCGGGCTCCACCAGGTGGAACAGCTTGGCCACCACGGTCAGCACACCGGCGAAGTGGCCGGGGCGCGCCGCGCCCTCGAGCCCGTCGGCCATCGGACCGGGGTGGAGGCGCACCAGCGGATCGGCGGGATACATCGCGTTGGCGTCGGGCAGGAACAGGCACTCGACGCCGCGCTCGGAGGCGAGCTTCTTGTCCCGCTCGACGTCGCGCGGATAGGTCGCGAGGTCTTCTCCCGCCCCGAACTGAAGCGGATTCACGAAAATGCTCATCACGACCCGATCGGCGCGCTCCCGGGCGCGGTCGACCAGGCGCAGATGTCCTTCGTGCAGGAATCCCATCGTGGGGACGAACCCGATCCGGCGCCCGCGGGCGCGCTCGGCGCGCGACCAGGCGCGCATCTCGCTCGGGTGGGCGAGCACGTGCACGGCGGCCCTACTCGAGCTTCATCACTGCGCAATCGGTCAGATAGGGATTGGCGAACTTGGCGACCTCGCCGACCTTGCGCCCCGGCACCGGAAACAGCCGGGCGGAAAGCGGCTTGCGCAGCTTGGTCGACAGGGCAGCCACGTCGACGATCAGCCCCGCCAGCCGATCGGCCGGCGTGTCGCCCGCGAGGGGCACGACGTCGAGCCCCGTGCCGCACACGCTGGAGTAGAGCAACAGCTCGCGCACGCTGAAGCGCCCTTCGCCCGCGCGCTGCGCCAGCACCGGATCTTCCAGCACGGGAAGCATGAGCCCGGAGTACCCGCAGGTCTTGACGCGCACGCCCTTCAGGACGTCGGTGATCGCGGCGCACCCGGCGAGCGTCGATGCGCTTCCGAACGGCACGCCCGTCAGCGCCTCGATGGCCTCGCCGATGCTGGCGTCCTTGCCGGGCGCGGGCGAAACGTCGATCCCCAGGTAGGCCCGCTCGTCGTGGTGCGCGACGCTCCGCATGAGGCGCTCCAGCGGACCGAGCCGGGACTCGAGCGACTGGGTGAGACGTTGCTTGGCCTCCGCCAGCGTGTTGGCGCCGGCGAACGCCGCGGACAGCACGGGCGGCGATTCGAGGCCGATGGCCACGGCGTCCGAGCCGCTGTGGTAGGCGACCGGAAAGAAGGGCGTACCGGCGGGCACGTTGGCGGCGGCCGCGAACCGGAAGTTGCCGATACCTCCGGGGGTGGCGTGGGCGATCGCCACCATCGCTTCGCCCGCGGCCGTCACGCCCCGCGGCGAGGCGCCGCGCTCGGGCGAGGCGACCCGCGACGAAAAACTGACGTTCTGCGTCGTACGGGCCAGCTCGGCGGCCCATGTCGGGAACTCGGGATCGTCGCCGTCCGGCCCGAGCGCGGGGCCGATGCTCAGGAGCACGCCCTCGGCCACCATGATGCGGTCGAGCGCTTGCAACGCCGGGAGCGCATCCGCGCGCGCACGAGTGGAAGCGCTTTCGAGCAAGGGCTGAGTCGCGATGCGCAGAGTCTGGACCTCGTAGCCCGCGTCGGCGAGGGTGTGCTTCGCGCCCTTGAGAAAGGCGAACGCGGCGCGCAGGGGCTCCGTGTCGGCCGGGCCGTGCAGCGTGATGCCGGCGGTGATGGTGCGAATGCGGAAGCCCGGGCCGGCGGCGTCGCGCGCCCCCTCCCCGAGCTCTCGGGAGCGGACCAGCGGGCTCACCGCCGCCGCTCCCAGCATTGCGAGCACGTCTCGCCGCGTCCAGTCATTCACTTCGCGAACGAATGCTCCGGACCGGGATACCGGCCCTCGCGGACTTCTGCTGCATACAGTCGCACCGCTTCGCGCACGTCCTCTGCGAGCGCGGCGTAGCGCTTCACGAACTTGGCGCTGAACCGGTCGTTCAAGCCGAGCATGTCGGGGAGGGCGAGGACCTGGCCGTCGCAGGCCGGTCCCGCGCCGATACCGATCGTGGGGATGGTGAGCGCCTTGGTGATCTGCGACGCGAGCGGTGCGGGCACGAGCTCCAGCACCACGGCGAACGCCCCGGCCTCCTCGAGCGCCTTGGCCTCCGCCTTGAGCCGCTCCGCGGTCCGCTCGTCCCGTCCCTGCACCCGATAGCCCCCCAGCGCGTGCACCGACTGTGGCGTGAGGCCCAGGTGGCCCATGACGGGAATGCCCACGTCCACGAGGGCCCGCACCGTCGCGACCACCGGTGCGCCGCCCTCGAGCTTCACGGCGTGGCAGCCCGTTTCCTGCAGCACGCGGCCCGCGTTGCGGATGGCGTCGGCGGGCGAGACCTGATACGTGAGGAACGGCATGTCGCACACCACCAGCGCGCGCGTCGCGCCGCGGCGCACGATCTTCGTGTGGTAGATCATCTGTTCGAGCGTCGCGGAGAGGGTGGTCTCTTCCGCCGCGAGTATCTGGTTCACCGAGTCGCCCACCAGCAGCACGTCCACGCCCACGCCGTCGAGCAGCCGGGCGAACAACGCGTCGTAGCACGTGAGGACGACGATGCGCTCGCCGCGCTCCTTCATCGACAGGAGGTCGTACACCGTGACGGGTTTGGGCGCCGGCGCGTCAGCCACGGGCCGGCTTCCGAGCGGCGTCGAGCTCCGCCATTTCCCGCTGCCAGAAATCGCGATGCGGGAGCTCCGGGTGCGGGATCGTCAGGTCCGGCTCGCGCACGCGGCGCTCGCCCCAGCGGACGATGTCCAGGTCCAGGGTGCGGGGCCCCCAGCGCACGCCCGCCTGGCGCTCGCGGCCGCGCTCCGCCTCGATCGCGTGCAGGTGCCGCAGCAGATCGCGAGGCGCGAGCGTGGTCTCGAGCAGCACCATCTGGTTCAGGAAGGCTCCTTGGGACACCGGGCCGATCGGCGCCGTTTCTTCGGCGCGTGACGCCGCGGCGACGCGGGTCCCGGGCAGCGTGCCCAGGCGGTTCCGCGCGTGCGCCAGGTGCGCCGCCCGGTCGCCCAGGTTCGACCCCAGCGCCACGTACACCAGCTCGGGCTTCGCCACCGCGGAATGGTAGCTGGCCTAGGCGATGCTGGCAAAGCCGCGGGTCAGCTCCCGCAGCATGGCCGCCACGTCTTCCAGCTCGTGCGTGGCGCGTTCCAGGTCGGTGAGGCCGCGCGCTGCCTCGTCGGCGCGCGTGGCCACGTCGTCCGCTTCGGCCCGGTTCTTACCCGCGATGTGCGCGACGGCGTGAATGCGCTCCCGCAGCTTCCCGAAGGCCGTGTCCTGCTCGCGGGCGGCCGCGGCGATCCGCTGCGCATGACCCGTCGCCTCCGCGGTCGCCGCGACGATTGCATCGAGCGCTTCGAGCGCGGCCGAGGAGAGCTCCTCCACGCCGCTCACGTTCACCTGGCCCCGCCGCATCTGCTCCACCACCTCGCCCACCTGCCGGTGAATGTCCTGCACCAGCTCGCCCGCCTCGAGCGCCGCGTTGCCGCTCTGCTCGGCGAGCCGGCGCACCTCGTCGGCCACCACCGCAAATCCCTTGCCGTGCTTCCCGGCACGCGCCGCCTCGATGGCCGCGTTGAGCGCGAGCAGGTTCGTCATGTCGGCCAGCTCGCGGATCGAGGCGATGAACCCGGTGATGCGGCGGCTGACCTGCCCCAGCTGCTGCACCTGGCTCGACGCTTCGCCCACGAACGCCTTGAGCGCCACCAGCCGTCCGATCGCGTCGCGGATCTGCCCCCGGTTCTTGTTCGCGACCTCGCTCGCCGTCGTCGAGGCCTGGGCCGCCTCGGTGCCGTCCTCGGACACCCGGCGCGACACCTGGGCCAGGCTCTCCGTGGCCTCGAGCCCGCCCGATACCTCTCCTTCTTCGGCCAGCACACCCCGCCGGATCGTGCTGGTGGACAGGGCCACGGCCCCGGCGGCCTCGCGCATCGAGAGCGCGGCGCGGGCCAGTGTGGCGAGCTGCTGCGTGAGCGTTTCGACCGTCTCGACCAGCGGCCGGCGCAGCTCGGTGATGTGGATCGCGGTGGCGAGCTGATTGGCGAACGTGTTGATCGTGAGCACGTCCTTGGCGCGGTAGGTCTTGCGCTTGTGGTGCTCGAGCTCGAGCGTGCCGATGACCTGGTCGCCGAATTTCAGCGGGACCATCACCAGGCTCTGGATCACGAGCGGGGCGTCGGCCAGTCGCTTGTCGCGCGTCACGTCGTCGATCACCACCGCCTCGCCGGTGCGGGTCACGTGCTCGCGCAGGGCCTCGGTGTCCGGCGTCGGCTGGCCCCGGTCGGGCCGGCCGATCTGTCCCCGGTAGGCGAGCAAGATCGCCCCTTCCTGCCGCCGGTAGATCCGGAAGTCGCCCCAGTCGACCAGGCGGTGCGCCAGCCGCTCGATCCGGGCGAACGAGTCGTCGAGACTGATGTTACTCGTGATCACCGCCTCCATCGCGTGGATCTTGTTGAGCTCCTCGGCGGCGATCGCTTCTTCCAGGATGTACTTGAAGAACAATCCCAGGAAGCCGAGCGCCGCCCCCACGAACGGCCAGGCGAGCGGCGGCCAATACGCGACCGTGCCGATGATGATCCCGGCCGCGATCAACGTCGCGCCGTAGCCGATGCATTCGTAGCGCAGGATGAGCAGGCGCTCGTCCTGCTCGAGTTTGCCGCGAATGATCAGGGCGAAGTAGAACAGCAGCCGACTGGCGGCGAAATACGAGAGGGCGTAGAAGAACAGCGCGGGCACGAGCTCCACGTGCAGTCCCGGGGCCGTCACCTCCGAGACCCGCAGCGCCCCGGCGTAGATGCCGTAGGCGCCCACCACGGCCACGACCTCGCGACCCAGGTTCACGAGGGCGGCGCGGAACATCTTCTTCTGCCACAGCCAGTCGGCCGCGAGCACGCCGCCCGCCACCGCGAGCGCGGTCGCCGGCGCGCCCACCAGCAGGCACCCGGCGATCGCCACGAGTCCGGTCTGCGTGAGGTAGGAGTACTTGCTCAACGGGACCTGCGCGCCGCGCAGCAGGAACGCCGCGACGGTCATGACGACGATCTCGAGCAGCTGTCCGGTCCAGCGGGGGTCGGCGATCAGGATCGCCAGGAGCAGCAGCGGCCCGCCGATCGCGAGGGCGCGGCTGTACACCACGACGAGGCGGTTCGCGGTCATGCGGCGCGCACCGCCGCGGCGAGCTCGCGCACCAGGCGCTCCGCCGCGGGAAGCCCGTCCTGTCCCAGCGCTTCGACGATCGCGCTGCCGACCACGACGCCGTCCGCCAGGGCCGCGGTGGCGCGCGCCTGTGCGGGCGTGCCGATGCCGAATCCCACGGCGAGGGGCAACGGGCTCGCGGCGCGGACGCGCGCGACGTGTCCGGCCAGGTCCGCCGGGACCTGGTCGCGCGCCCCGGTCACGCCGAGTCGGGAAATCAGGTAGAGAAAGCCGCTGGCCCCGCGCACGGCACGGGTCAATCGCTCCGGACTCGTGGTGGGTGCGATCAGCCGGACCCACACCAGCGGGCTCGCCGCCACCAGCGCCTCGATGTCCGGGTCCGCGCCCGCGGGGAAATCGGTGAGGACCAGCCCGGAGACGCCGGCGGCCGCCGCGTCGCGCACGAAGCGCTCCATCCCGAACGCCAGGACCGGATTCAGGTACGTCATCACGATCACCGGAACGGCGAGCGCCGCGCGGTGGATCTGCTCCAGCACGCGCGCCACCGTCATCCCCTGGTCCAGGGCGGCCTGCGTGGAGCGCTGGATCGTGGGACCGTCGGCGAGCGGGTCCGAGAACGGAATGCCGACCTCGACGAAATCCGCCCCCGCCTCCGCCACGACCCGCAGCGCCTCGAGCGACAGCGCCGGCGTGGGGAATCCCGCGGTGAGGTAGGGAATGAGCGCGGCGCGCCGGGCAGCGCTGCCACGCACGGACCGCCAGCGTTCGGCGATCGGGTGCTCAGACAAAGTAATCGGCGACGTTGATGCCGTACTTGACCGGATCGGTGACCTTGACGATGGTGCGCGGGAAGTTGCCCTGCGCGTCGCGCTGGGCGAGATCGATGAGGAATCCCGGGTGCACCAGCCCGCCCTCGGGCGTGGTCACCACTCGCACCATGGGGCGGTGCACGTGGGTGACATCCGGGTTCGCGCCGTGGACGACGGCGACCTCGTAGGTGTCGAGGATGACGCACGTGCCCACGGGGTAGATGCCGATCAGATTGATGAACGCCTTGACGACGATGGGATCGTAGCCGCGCCGGGGGTTCTCCCACATTTCCTTGAGCACCTGGTCGGGCTGGATCGGGACGGTCTGGTAGACGCGGCGGCTGGTGGCGGCGTCGAAGCCGTCGGCGACGGCGACGATCTTGGAGTAGATGGAGAGCTCACGCGCCCGCAGCGACTTGGGGTAGCCCGTGAGGTCGGTTTTCATGTGGTGCTCGTAGGCGACGATCATGCCCCGGTAGGGAATCTCGCCGTAGCCGCGCAGCCCGAACAGGGTGAGCACGCCGAGCCAGGGGTGGGCCTGCATGATGCGCCACTCCTCGTCGGAGAGGCCGCCCTGCTTGTTGAGCACCTCCAGCGGGACGCGCGATTTGCCGACGTCGTGGAACAGCGCGGCGATGCCGAGATCGTACAGCTGCAGCTTGCTCAAGCCGAGCTTGCGGCCCAGGGCGACGGAGAAGATGCAGACGTTGACCGAGTGAGTGAAGGTGTACTCGTCGTAGTCGCGCAGCGTCGTGAGCCCCATCAGTGAGGCTTCGTTGTTCAGCACCTGATCGACGATGGCCTGCACCGCGCGCTTCACCTTCTTCACGTTGGCGGTGCGGCCCATGCGGATCGAGTTGATGACCTCCTTGGTCACCGCCACGGACCGGGCGTAGGTGCGCTTGGCCGCCTCTTTCTGGCGCTCTTCGTCCTCGGCTTCCTCGTCGGTCTCGAGCGGCGGCTCGACGCCCACGTGCGTCACGCCCGCGTCCGACAGCTTCTGACCCAGCTCGAAGATCTTGTTGGGCGTGGCCTCCTTCGCGGCGTAGGACAGAAGCAGCGACACGAAGATCTGCAGCTGCTTGCGCTCCACGCCCTCGTCGATGCGCACCGCGCCGACCCCGCACTGCCGCAGCACGCCCAGGATGTGCGAGAACGACGCGTAGTTGTCGAGGTCGAGGCGCAGCCGGGTCGAATTGACGAAAATGAACTCGCCCTGGAGCCGCAGCTCGAGTTCCTTTTCGACGTCGAGCAGGTGCTTGGTGGTCTGGGTGAGGTCGTCCAGCGCCTTCTGCACTTGCGCGTTTTCCACGGGATAGAGCTTGAGGGACCGGAACGCGGTATACAGCACGACGAGGAAATCCCGTCCGGCGTGCCGCAGGAAGCCGTCGGTCGATTGGACCGTATCCGCGATGGAGCCGCGGGGACGCGGGTCGCCGCCGGTCACGCACCCACCTCGCGCAGCGCCCGGGTCACGGCGTTGCGCACCAGGGGCTCCTTGTCCTGGGCCGCCCGCTCGAGCACCGCGCGCGCCTCGGGCGTGCGGATCTTGCCGAGCGCCATCGCGGCGCAGGCGCGCGTCTCAGGATCTTCTTTCCTGCCCAGGAGCCCCTTCGCCACCAGCATCTTCTCGAGGGTGGGAATGCCTTTGGCGCCCACCAGCGCGCCGTACGCTTCGAAGCACGCCATCTTCTCGGTGAGGTCGGCGTTGCGGAGCTTGGAGCCGCCCACGATCGCCTCGACCCGGGGCGCCGCGTTGCGGTAGCCGCGCGAGGCCAGAAAGCGCACCGCCGCGATGCGGACGTCGCGGTCGGCGTCGTCGATCGCCCGCTCGAGCAGGCGCAGCGCGGACGGGCTGGCGATGGCCGTGAGGGCGTCGACCACGGCCAGCTTGAGCGTGCGATCGCCCGACGCGAGGAGCGGCTCCATCCCGTCCGGCGCGCCGGGGAGCTTGAGGCGTCCGGCCAGCTTCACCATCTCCAGCTGTGCGCCGCTGTCCTCGCTGCCCAGGGCCTTGAGCACTTCGCCGGCGTTCGCTTGCGCCAGGCGGGCGGCGGCCCCCTGCACGAGATCCTTGACCCGCTCGTTATGGAGCTTGGCGATCCAGCCCATGAGCGTGGGCAGCGCCTCGGGGCTGAGCTCCTGAAACAGCTCCGAGAGCTCCTCTTCGGTGGGGTGCATCGCCGCCTCGTCGAGCGCCTGCAGCAGCTGCGACAGCGCGTCGCGCTGCGACAGGCGGCTGGGCAGCCCCTCGAGCGTCTTGCGGTGCTCCGGGATGATCTCGCGCGCGCGCTGCAGGATCGCCCGCGTTTCGCGCAGGATGTAGGCGACGGAGCGGAAATCGCCCGCGCCCAGCAGATACGGGATGAAGTTCTCGGTGATCGAGATCAGCTCCGCCCGCACCGTGCCGTAGGTCTGCAGCTCGAGCAGGTCGAACAGCATCGACAGGACGTTGCGACGCAGGTCCTGCGCGTACTCGCGATCGACGTCCTTCTTGAGGTACTCGACCTCGGCGTCTTCCAGGAAGTACAGCGTGGTGTCGAAGTCGTCGATCGACACCAGCCCCTCGCGCCGGGGCGGCGCCTCTTCCTGCACGCGGTGCTGCATCTGGCTGGGCGGCGTCGGCGAGGTGATGGTCTCGCCCTTTTCGATCGGGACCGCGTTTTCCGAGGCGAGCTCGCGGAACGTGTACGCCACGAACTGGAAGTCCTGCGCCCACAAGAGCGTCAGCAGATCGTCGGGAGCGTCGGCCTGGAGGTTGCGCGACTGCTGCAGCACGCCCAGGAACCGCACGATCTCGGTCTCCTCCACCCCCGGCCGGAAGCTCAGCGAGCGGACCCCATCCTTGAACAGCGTCCAGGCGATGCTCTCGTTGCGTTGGTCCTGACTGTAGACGACGTTGTCCTCCCAGCGCAGCTCGATCTCCCCGACGTCGAACACCAGATCGTCGGTCGCCTGCCAGATCTGGCGGAAGGCCGCGCGGATGTTGTCGACCGCACGCTGGTAGACCGGGTTGTTCGGCAGATAGAGCTGTGTGGCCCTGATCCCCTTGGACAGGACCTGCATCAGCTCTTCGACCTGCTGCGGTGGCAGCGCCAGCTCGGGTACGGGCGCGTTCGTCAGAGAGTGGCTCCCGTCAGTTCGGCGACCATGGCGACGTCCTTGTCGCCCCGGCCGCTCAGGTTCAGCACCACGAGGTCGCCCGCACGGAACTTCCCCCGGCGACCCAGCACCCACGCGACGGCGTGAGCGCTCTCCAGCGCCGGCAGGATGCCCTCGAGGCGCGAGAGCGCCGCGAACGCCTCCAGCGCCTGCCGATCCGTCACTGCCTCATACAATACGCGCCCGCTGTCTTTCAGGTAAGCGTGTTCGGGGCCGACACCGGGGTAGTCGAGGCCCGCCGACACGCTGTGCGCCGGCTGCACCTGCCCGTCGGCGCTCTGCAAGAGGTAGCTCAGGCTGCCGTGAAATACGCCGGGCCGTCCGCGCCCCAGCGACGCGGCGTGGCGATCGGTGTCGACGCCTTCCCCCGCCGCTTCGACGCCCACGAGCGCCACGTCGCGGTCGTCCAGGAACGCGCTGAAGATCCCCATCGCGTTCGAGCCGCCGCCCACGCAGGCGACCACCGTGCCCGGCAGTCGACCCCACCGCTCCAGCACCTGGCCTCGCGCCTCACGCCCGATCACCGACTGGAAGTCGCGCACGATCCGCGGGAACGGGTCGGGTCCCACCACCGACCCGATGATGTAGTGCGTGGTGGTGACGTTCGTGACCCAGTCGCGCAGCGCTTCGTTGGTCGCGTCTTTGAGGGTCCGGCTGCCGGAGGTCACGGGCACGACTCGCGCGCCCATCAGCTCCATGCGGTACACGTTGAGCCGCTGGCGCCGCATGTCCTCTTCACCCATGTACACGACACACTCGAGCCCGAAGCGCGCGCACACGGTGGCCGTCGCCACCCCATGCTGGCCGGCGCCCGTCTCCGCGATGATGCGCCGCTTCTGCATCCGCCGGGCGAGCAGCGCCTGCCCGAGCGTGTTGTTGATCTTGTGCGCGCCCGTGTGATTGAGATCCTCCCGCTTGAGCGCGATCACCACGCCCTGCCCCACCTCGGCGGCGAGGCGCGGCGCCTCGGTGAGCGGCGT
>Ga0209156_10003063_pt1 | contig 12774 bp, 9 predicted proteins | sample GraSoiAngelo_124_FD_185881 | JGI IMG/M metagenome (GOLD analysis project Ga0209156, IMG submission 185881) | Grasslands soil microbial communities from the Angelo Coastal Reserve, California, USA - 14_0927_05_20cm (SPAdes) (version 2) | ecosystem: Environmental > Terrestrial > Soil > Grasslands ...
CGGGGTGGTTCAATTTGAAAAAGGCAACGTTGAGGATGCGATCGAGAAGTACCAACAATCGCTTGGTTTGCATCCTGATTATCCCGAAGCGCACTACAATCTCGGCAGCGCTTTATTACAAAAAGGATACGCCGATGAAGCGATACGGCAGTGCGAAGAAGCCTTGAAAATTCAGCCTAACGAACCCGACGCGCACATCGTCCTCGGAAACGCGTTCATGGCCAAGCAAGATGTCGATCGAGCGATCGCCCATTACGAGCAGGCGTTGCAGCTTCGTCCTGACGACTCCAACGCGCATTATAATTTGGGCACCGCGTTAAAGCAGAAGGGCGATGCAGAACGAGCCGCCCAGGAGTATGGAAAGGCCCTGGAGTTGGAAGGGCATCGTCAGCCGTGATTGAGCCGGTGTCAATCTAGTCCCAGTAATGCGCGTGATGCTTTCGATAATATTCTAGTGTTTGCTTCAAGCCATCATCCAGCGACACTTTAGGAGACCAGCCGATTAACTTGTCGATCTTGCGAAAGTCGGCGTAATAATCTCCGATGTCGATGGCTTTCCGCTCGTCGGGAAACGGAACCAGCTCGTAGTTCCCGCTGCCGCTGATCTCCACCAACAACGATGCCAGTTCCTGGAGACTGATGGGTTCGTGATGGCCAAGATTAAATACCTGACCGTCGGCCTCGCGACTGGCAGCAGCTCGGAGGAGCGCTTCGACTACGTCGCTGACGAAATTGAAATCGCGCCGCTGTTTCCCGTCGCCGAAGATCTGAATCGGCTTTCCTTCAATTAACCGGCGGATCCAAATCCCGAGAAACGTTTGGCGCGCGTCTTTAACTCGCATTCCGGGTCCATACGTGTTGGTTAAACGCAACGCGCAGGCGCGAATCTGATAGACGTTGTTGTAAAGCAAGTGGTACCACTCGCCCGCGAGTTTGTTGATACCGTTTACGTCAACCGGATCGATCGGGTGTTTTTCATCGACCGGCAGATATTCCGGCCGGCCGTAGACTTGTCGTGTGCTGGCGAAAACAATTTTCAGATCGCGGTTGTGCAGCCGGCAGGCTTCCAAAATGTGAAGCTGGGCCGCGGCGTTGATATTCAAATCAGTCATCGGATCCGTCATCGAGTCGAGGTGGCTGGTTTGGCCGGCCAGGTTAAAAAGAAACTGGCGTTTCTTGATCAGCGAAGACATTGCGGCAGCGTCGCGAACATCGGTCAGATCAACAGTCACGCGATCGCGGATGTCGTGAATATTAAAAAGGTTGCCGCCGTATTCTGGAATCAAGCTGTCGACGAGGGTCACTTTTGTGCCGAGTGCAACCAGGCGCCGGGCGAGGGCGGAACCGATAAAACCGAGCCCGCCGGTGACCAGGACGTCGGAGCCGGTAAAAATGTCAGGATCCCAGGGCACGGGCGAATTGTAGGGTGCGGGCGAAAAGATTTTCTATAACTTTTCGCGCTTTTTTTGACAGAATCGGGCAGCATTGCCACAAATCCACCAAACTGCAATGGCGACCGGTCCCGAATTATCGCTGGTAATTCCCGTCTACAACGGCAGTCGCACCATCGGTCCGCTAGTTGAGCAGACAGCAAAGATCTTCGGATCGACCTCCTTCGAGATCGTCCTGGTCAATGACGGTTCGGCCGACGACAGCGAGAGGGTGTGCGTGAAACTGGCGGAAAAGTTTCCGCAAAATGTGACGTTTGTGCATTTGAGCCGGAATTTCGGCGAGCATAGCGCCGTCCTCGCTGGATTCACCCAGGCGCGCGGTCGTTATGTCGCGGTGCTGGACGACGACAGTCAGAATCCGCCCGAGGAAGTCGTCCGAATGTTGGACGAATTAAAACGCAAAAACTACGACGTAGTTTACGGCCACTACATCGAGAAGAAACATTCCTGGTTCAGAAATCTTGGTAGCCGCTTCAACGATCGGATCGCGACGTTAATGCTCCATAAACCGAAGGATCTCTATCTCTCGAGCTTCAAGGTCATGAATCGTTTTCTGGTCAACGAAATAATCAAATATCGCGGTCCGTATCCCTACACCGATGGTTTGATTTATCGCGTGACCCGAAACATCGGCCAAATTCCGGTGGAGCATCGCGCCAGCGAGAGCGGGCAGTCGCGCTATACATTGCGGAGACTGGTGCGGTTGTGGCTGAACATGTTTCTGAATTTTTCGATCCAGCCGTTGCGGATTTCGGTTTATGTCGGTCTGCTCGCTTCGTGTCTGAGCATCGTCGCGCTCGTGGCCATTTTGATCGACAAGCTTTGGATCACTAAAAATGTGACACTCGGCATTCCCACGGTTCTAGGCAGCATTGTATTTTTTGCAGGCGTTCAACTCATGATTCTTGGGCTGGTCGGCGAATACCTTGGGCGGCTTTACTTAGACCACACCGGCACGCCGCAATATGTCGTCCGTTACGTGCGACGCGCGAATCCACCAATCGATGCGACCAAATGAATATGCGACCATGTTCCGGGTCGAGGAGACGCATTGGTGGTATAGCGCGTTGCACCGGCTGATTTTTCAGGCGTTAGATGCCGAGTTGCCAGAATGGTGCAAGAAAAACATTCTCGATGTTGGCTGCGGGACCGGTGCGATTCTAGAACAGCTCGGAAATCCGGGAAAAAACGTGGGCATCGATTTGGCGCCAGAAGCGATTTCATTCTGCCGCGAACGCGGTCTTAACAATGTGCGGCAAGGCGATATTTGCGCATTGCCATTTGCCGACGCTTCGTTCGACGCAGTAATCTGTTCCAGCGTTCTTTACCACCAGTGGGTCGGAGATGTCGAAGGTGCAGTCCGGGAGATGCATCGGGTTCTTCGTCCCAGCGGAGTGCTGCTGATTAACGTCCCGGCTTTTCCATTTCTGCATAGCGCCCACGATGAAGCAGTCATGACCGCGCGGAGATTTAGAAAATGGGAGATTCGGCAGCTGCTCCAGAAACAAAATTTTGAGATCCGGCGGCTAACCTATTGGACAACGTTTCTATTTCCACTGGCGGTTGTGGCTCGGACGCTGGGTGGATCAAAAATGGGACGGGATTTTGATACAGAGGAAGCGTCGTTCCCGCAGCGAATGTTTTCAAAAATCATGGCGCTTGAGCGGAACCTGCTCCGAAAGATTTCGCTGCCTTTCGGCGTCGCGTTGTTAGCGGTGGCGAGGAAATAACATCCGGAGCCTTTAACCTAGTCGTTAGGCCAATCGACGCGCGCTATGCGCGAAGAAGGAAAGGTTTGGGTTCGAGGAAACAAGTAGGAGCCGTCGGAGAACCGGTGAAAATGGATATCTTCCCGATTTTCCCAAACAGTTTCCTCCATCTCCATTACGGTAACGATTCGGCCGCCGCGTTCGGTGAGTTCGCGCAACACATTATTGATCGCGTAACCGGGGCCAGTTTCCCAAGCCGAACGCCAGACAATCCAGCGAGCATGGTCGACGCCGAAGACCCGTTCCGGAAGGCCTAGCTCGCGCGCTCTTTGATAAACCGGATAGTTTGGGAGAATGCCCATCGCCTGAGGCAATCGCGTATAAAAATAAGTCGGTTCCATTCCGTAATTCACAATCAGGACATCGCCCGGCTTCGCGTTTTCGTGCAAAAATTTGCAGCTCTTGGCAACGGTGCCGGGATTTTCCCGCCACAAATCGCGGACGTAGGCCATCAGCCCCGTGCCGAGAAAGCGGTCGACCATTTTTGCAGGAACATGGGCACCCACAGAATATTTACCGAAATGGATAAGGCCACTGGGGTTCCCGGCCACCCAAGGCGTAAGCTGCGCGAGCTTGGTCAGTCCAAAAACAAGCAACAACAAAATCGAAAATAGCACGCTTGTCCGGCTAACTTTAGCAATGGCCAGCGCTGCAACCATTGCCGCCAATGGCAGCACAGCCGAACCGTAGCGCATTCCGGCCAGCCAGAGACTGTCGCTCGATTGGGTAATGGCTGTCGCCAAGCCATAAAAAACAATTGTCAGCAGTGCGCTTAAAAGAAGCGCCGTTTCGTTCGTTTCAAAAAATCGCGGCGCAACCTGCTGCTCGGCTGAAACGGAATCTGACGGCGCTGCGTCGATCGTGTCTTTTCGTTTCCAGCGGATCGATAGCGCCGCGATCAGAAACAGAATGACACTTCCGATTAGTGGTGTAACCGAAGTGGATTCAATAAATGCTTGCGCGCAGCGCTCGATAAATTCACCGAGCGATGCCGCCGCGGTCGTATTGAGCGCAGATCCGCTGGAGGAAAGGGATGAAAGAGCGAGCCAGGGCAAGGTTAAGAGTGCGATTGCCGGCGCAGCAAACAGGATCCATCGGCGTTGGGTCGCAAACGGTCGGTAAATCAGACTTAGTGCGCCGAGCGCGACCACTGGCGCAATGCCATAGGGGTGCGTGTGAAAAAGAAAAACCGATGCGAGAATGAAGAGCACACAATCCCGCGCTGATTTCATCTTGAAGAAGCTCCAGAACAGCCAGACCACCAGGAGCATGTTGAGCGAGCAATAGCGGCATTGTTTTGCGTAAAGTAAAAATTGAACCGAAAAGACGAGGAGGGCCGCTGCGGAAAATGCAGTCAGTCTGTTTCCGAACAATCGCCAAACAAAAAGGTAAACGAATAAGATCGACATCCAGCCGGCGATCGCGAAGGGAATCCGCGCGGCAAAAGTGTTTTCGCCGAAAACGAGGAATGCCGCCGCGGTCAGGTAATATTGAATCCATGGATGCGTCACCATGACGAGGTCGCGGTTAAGACGCGCGCCATGGTCGGAATCCAGGAACGCCCCGCCGTCCCATGCTTTCGGAACTCCAAACTTGAGGATGTTTGAGGCCAAGGCGGCGGTGTCGCCCTCGTCTTCCCATAAATAATCTGAGCCGAGATTTGTGAATATGAGAACTGCGCCAACGACCGCTACGATTGCGAACGGCCAGTGCGATCGCAACTGTCGCGAGCCCGCCGAGAAGATAGAAGTGCCCGGTCTTTGAATTGCGACGAACTCGCTGCCTTTATCTTGCACAAGTAGCGGATTATAGCTCAGAGCTTCATCCGTTGATCGATCAGATCAGCGAGTAGACCGATGAACAAGGTTTGGATGCCGGTCAGCGTCATGGTGATCGAGAGACCGCCAAGATAATGGTGCTGGCTATAGTCGATCGCGCCTTTAAGGATGCCCAAAGCGATTAGCAACAGCGCGGGCGGCACGAAAACATAAAGCGGCTTGAAGCAGGCACAGATCCGAATGATCAGGATGGTGAAGTTAAGAAAGTCGCGGACCGGATTGATCGACGATTTTCCTACGCGCTTGTGATAATTGATCGGCAAAAACTTGACCCGGTAGTGGTTGGTAAGCATCGCGAGCGTGATCGTGGTGGTGAAAGAAAAGCCGTCTGGGTACATGGCAAAGAAGCGCATCGCCACGTCCTTGCGGAAAATGCGAAAACCAGAATTCAAGTCCGGGATCTTTTGTCGGCTCAAGTATTCAGCCAGTTGTGTGACGATCCATTTTCCGAGCCGCCGCAGAAGCGGAATTCTGACCAGCTCTCCGGTGCGCGCGCCAATCACCATATCGAACGTCGGTATATCTGCGGCCAGGCGCGGAATATCCGCCAAAGGATAGGTCCCATCGGCATCCGCGATTAAAATATATTCCCCTTTTGCTTGTTGGAGGCCGTCCTTGAGGGACGCGCCGTAGCCGCGGTTCGTTTCATGTTCGATCAAAGTGACCGGCAACGTCCGCGCAACCTCGCCAGTGCGATCGCTGGATCCGTCATTGATCACAATGATTTCCATTTCTCCGAATGCTGCGCGGTGTTTCTCTATGGTGGCGATGGTGTCCGCCAGCGCTCCTTCTTCGTTGCAGGCCGGAATCAAGACACTGACCGAGGTTTGAGGAATGCTCATAGAAGGCGCCTGACTCGTAGCGAAATCGGAAATAGTGGTCAAGAACAGCGCACAGAATTGCGACCGAGCATCGCTCGACACACGGCGAGCGTCTGGCTAGGTTTGTGCCGTTTGATGAGAACCAGCAGCGCGTCGCCTTTGTTTTCGCGACTGCGCCGTTCGTCACTATTAATTACGGCCCTGCTAATGGTCGCGCTGAAATTGTGGCTGGTTGCGGCGCAACCAGTCGTCGCCCATGGGAACGCGTCATTCGACGATCGCCTTTATCTTGCCCTAGCCGAGCAAGTGTTGAAGGGCAATTGGCTGGGTCCTTACAGCCAGTTCACCCTGATGAAGGGCCCGATGTATTCCTTATTCATCGCTGGCACATTTTTGTCGGCCGTACCACTGCCGATCGCGCAACATTTACTTTATCTTCTTGGCTGTATACTGCTCGTACTAGCCTTGCGTCCCTGTTTTGACGCGAGCTGGCAGGCGTTCGGCACCTTCACTCTGCTCTGGTGGCAACCAATGAGTTATGTGGAACTCGATATCTTGCGCCAAAACATTTACACGCCGCTCACGCTCTTGTTGTTCGCAGGATTGTGTGCGCTGCAAACTCGGCGGGCTGCTCGGGTGTATATTCGACTCGCTTGGGGGGCATTGCTTGGCACCGCCGCCGCGGCGTTTTATCTGACTCGCGAGGAAGGGATATGGATTCTGCCCGCGACCGCGTTGTTGATTGGAATCAGCGCTTGGAATTCATGGCGCGCGGGGGAACGGCTTCGTCCATTGGTCGCGCCGGCCGGCACCGCCACCATCTGCGCGACCGCAATTCTCGTCACGGTCTGTACACTTAATTACCGTTATTACGGTTGGTTTGGCACGGTCGAGTTTCGCGCTCGCGAATTTCGATCAGCTTATGGTGCGTTGCAGAGACCCGTCCCGTCCGAACAAATTCCTTACGTACCGGTCACTCGCGATGTGCGCCTGAAACTTTACCAAGTCAGTCAATCTTTTGCGGAACTAAAACCGTGTTTGGAGGGACCAATCGGATTGGAGTGGGCCAACTATTCCGATTTTCTTACCGGGCGTCCGGGTGAAGAGCTTCAAATCGGAGGCGGCTCGTTTATCTGGGCCCTACGCGATTGCGTTATCGCCTCGGGTCATGGCAACAGCGCGAGGGAAGCACTGGACTTCTACCGATCCTTGGGCGCGGAAATCAACCGCGCGTGTGATGAGGGTCGGATTACCCCAGCGCGAACCCGCCGAGACACCATGATGCCGCGATGGCGGACTGGGCAGACGCAGCGAATATTGCAAACTACGCCCGGATATCTTGCAGACTTTCTTTTATTCAAGGACTTCAGCGCGTATCCGACGGAGAGTTGGGGTTCTGCGGAATTGTTGACTCTGTTTCGGGATCTCACTCGCTGGCGATTGGCGCACTCTAATGAAGCGCCTGAACTGGATGTTCCAGCATCGCACGTTGATGATTATCGATTGGCGACATTACAGATGGTTGGCGGGATTGTTCGTTGGCTGTGCGTCGCTGTTGTTATTAGTGGCGTAGCGGCATGGGCGTGGGCGGCAACTTCAGCGATCTACCGCAGGAGAATGAGTTATCTGTTTGTTGTTTCCAGCGCCGCGCTCGGATCTGCTTTCGCGGTCCTTATCGTTAATATGCTGGTGCATGTGCTCGCGTTTCGTAATCGCGGCCCGACCGCGCTGCACGAAGGTTATCCATTGTTGGTGTTGTTCGGCGCGACAGCGTGGATCAGCTTCTTGTCCCCGCGCATTCGGCCCAAATGCTCAGCCGAGCCCGAAGTTTGTGGTCCCCGAGCCAAATAAGGAAATTCGCCGTCCGGCCCTATGGAGTCGCGGGCCAATCGACACGGAAAATGTGCGCTGCTTGCAGATTTGTGTCGTGTGGAAATAGATACGTATCACCCGAGAACCGATGAAAATGAATGTTTTCTCGGTTTTCCCAGGCGGTTTCTTTTATCTCCGCCACATCGTTGAGCCGCGCGCCTTCTGCTAAAAGGTGATCTGAAACGTCGGACCAGCGAATTCCCAAATAATCGTCCCAATTGAAGCGCCAAACAACCCAGCGAGCATGGTCGACTCCGAAGACGTATTCGGGTAATCCGTGACGTCGCGCTCTCTCATAAATCGTATCTTGTCTCATGATTTTCATTGCCTGCGGCAATCGGGTGTGAAAGTAGAGTGGTTCGGACTCATAATTCGTGATCACCACCTCACCGGGTCTGGCATTCTTACGGAGAAATTCGCAGGACGCCGCCAGAGTTCCCGGATTCGAACGAAAAAGGTCGCGCACAAAAAGCAAAGATCCAGTCGCAACCAATCCATCGACCATCCGCTTCGGGACGTGCACTGCTACGATCTTATTTTCGGGATCTGGATTTTTATCCGCCCAGAGAACCCATGGTGTAATTTGAGCTAAATTTGTAAACGCAAAAATGAAGAGGAGCGACACCCAAACGAACGCTCTGTGGTGAGCGACATTCACAACCAAAATGCCGGCGGCCATTGCAACCAGAGGGATGATTGCGGAAGTGTACCGAGCACCCGTGACCCAGAGAGCGGCGCTGCGCTGAGTCAGTGCCATGGTGACCGCGTAGGAAAGAATCACCGCCACGATGACGAGCAAAAAATCTCGTTCACGACATGAAAGTAATCTGATTCCCAGTCTCCACTGACTCCAGAGTACGAGCGAAAGCACGACAATTCCAACCAATGGGGTGACCGATGCGCATTCGATCAAGTACTGAGCAAATCGGGCAAAAAAATCGCGGATCGAAGGAACGAGCACCGCGTTTTCAGTGTAGCCAGTTCGGGCAAAGGCGAACCACGGGATCGTGAACGCGACAATTCCCGGTAGCGCGAGCCACAACCAGGGCCGCTGAGCCGCAAACGGCCGATGCAGCAACGTAAGGATCGCGAGAACACCCACCGGGACAATCCCGATTGGATGAATGTGAAATAATAGAATGGCCAGGACGGCAAAGAGCACACTCTCCCGGAATGATTTCATCTGGAAGAAGGTCCAGATCAACAGACAGGTGACAAGCATGCTCAGTGCGTAATAACGGCTTTGTCTCGAATAAAGGAGGAACTGGACCGATAAGCTTAGTAGGACAGCGGCGAAAAACGCGGCCCACCGATTAACCGTTATTTGCCAGACAATAAAATATCCCAGCAAGATCGACATCCATCCCGCGAGCGCGAATGGAAACCGCGCGGCAAACGTATTCTGCCCGAAAACGAGGAATGATGCGGCAGTAACGTAGTACTGGACCCATGGCGAACTCACCATCACCAGCTGCTCGTTCTCCCGTGCGCCGAAATCCGAATCCATGAAAGTCACGCCGTCCCAGGCCTTCGGGACACCAAATTTCAGAATATTCGAGGCGAGAACGGCGGTGTCGCCTTCGTCCGCCCACAAGTAATCGGAGCCGAGATTGGTGAATATGAGGCCGGCGGCGATGACGGCTATGAGCGCGAACGGCAAGTGCTGCCGTAGACTGCCGAACGCGTCTGAAGTTTTCATTTATCCCAGCGCATCTCGTCAGCTCGATGCCTCGATTGAGGTTGGCTGACGCTTTATAGCGAGAATCAAAAATAGGCACGCGCTCACAAAAAAGAACGATACGGCTGTGTTCCGAATAATGAGGACGAGCAATGGTAGATTTGGATGTCCCAGAAAATCCCATTCCCCAAGCAGCCAGCCATTTCCACAGAAGAGCCAGTGTAATGAATACAGATAAGCGCTGGTGAGTAACACGGCTGGAATTGAGAACCACCAGCGAAGAAAGAACCAAAAAGGCAAAGCCCAGGCAAAATATTGGAATGCCCAATAGTCGCTGAATCCAAAAAGAACTGCGTAGGCCATTCCGATGGTGGCGCAGACTTCTTCAGGAGAGGAACGATTTCTGCGCAACCACGAGAGAACGAGGATGGCGGCGATCGCGATATACCAGCTGTGTTCGAGAAAGAATAGAGTCGGGCCAAGATATTTTTCCGGCCAAGCCTGAATCGGCGCTAAAGTGGAAAAAAGTAAGACGCTCGGGCCCCATAAGGGGATGCCAGTGGCAGTTTGTAATATCAACCCCCGGTATCCAAATACATTCGTGTAAACGATTTTGTAATCGCGAATGAGGGCGGGGAGATAAGTTGATAGTGCGGTGACAAACGCCACCAAAAGAAAGACGCCGCGAATACGCCAGCGGCGAAACAAGGTCAGGAGCGCCGGAAGAGCAAGCATACCCGGCAGTTTTACCCAAAGACTTGCACCGAATGCAGCGCTGCTACTTAGGATTCGGTGTTTCGTCCCCAACCAAACAGTAAGTAAAAGGAAAAACGCGACCGCGGTGTCGGTGTTGCCGTGATACGCTGAAATGAGGATAGCGGTCGGACTCAGCCAGTAACAAGCGGTTGCGAGAAATCGCCAGCGGCTTCTTGGAAATAGCGCAAACAGCAACAATGCGTTCCCAGCATCGAGGCAGGCAAACGGTGCGCGGAAAAGAATTCGGAACGGGATGCGAGTTACCGTCGCAATCTGCAAAATTAAAGCGCCAACTTTGCTGATAAACGGCGGATGATTTGCAAACGAGTTCGCGTGGTAGTATCCGATCAGTCCGCGATTCACCACTTGCTGAGCATGGTCTTCCCAATCGTCCATGTCGCCCGTGCCGTTAGTGAAGGCGACGCAATAAACCCGCAGCGCCGCGCCGATGAGGATTGCCGTCCAAAACGCGCTTTTGTGTTTCAAGAACGACGGCAACGGAGGATTCGAGGCCGTGGCAACGGATGCATCCATAATCGTGCGGATTGTAAATGCCAATAGTACGCCGGACGGTTAAGCCTTTCGTCGGTAAATCAGAATGTGTTCGGCGGTCGGTGTCACATTCGCTGGCCTGCTTGAAAAGTAATAGTCAGTGCCCTGATCAGAGATATTGATTAGGCCAACTTCCTCGTAGTTCGCATCACAGTAAGCGTCTGCCCACCTAAAAATCGTTTGATCTGAATCGGGCCCCACCAACCACGACTTGCTCGCGACCACGAGGATAAGGAATTTCGGGCGCACCGTTTCGATTTCTCGGATCATCTCTTGCTGCATTTGACGCGCATAAGGCTGCGGCTCCATCAATCCGTAGGTGTAAATAAATCCAGTGGCCGAGTGCCGTTGAGCGTAGAAATAGATCTGTGGTTCGGAGCCCAGCACGGCGATTGTGTCTGTCGGGCTCGATTGCGCGCGCAAATATTCGCCAATCTTAATCGATTCCGGAAATGGATTTGTTCCATTGACCATTCGGTTAGCTTCATCGAGCGGCCGCCCGAAAAAAAAGTCGGCTTCTGACCACAGCGGCCATGCGAGACAGAGGGCGAATGGGAGCAGGATCGCGATGCGAAACTTGTGTGCACCCTTCTGGAAAGTTTCAAACGCGCCAATGACTGCCATTCCGGCTAGCAAGGAAACCGCTGGCAAAAGCAGAATAAAATAGTGCGGGCGAAAATAAAATCCTGGGCAAACTGAGAGCGCGGAAAAAAAGGCAAACGTTATCAGAAAACTGGCGCGAGGGCGAAGGGCCGGCTTAACAACGCACACGATGGCGCCAATCGCCGCGAGAGACCAGATTGGCCATGCTGTTCCTAGTGCGCCCCAAAAATGTCCGGCAAAAAGCCGAAACCCCTCGGCGATTGAAACCTGACTGCCATAGTGGCCCGCGTATTTGATCGTCCAAAACCAGAATTTCTCGAAGACCCCAGCCTTCCACAAAGCTAAACAACTGACCAAAAACGGGGCGCTCGCACCGCTCAGAAAGATTAAATTGCGGACGAAGATGTCGCGAGCATTGCGCTGCGCGCGCCAATCCCGGCTGAAAAGGTAGACCGAGCCAAAGAGGACAAAGAACAATCCGGGTTGCTTCATCAGTAACGCGAATCCAAACAGGCTACCGCTCGCGAAGATTAGTGTTCTAGATTGTCGATCTAATGAGCGGCTCAGAAGAAGAGTGCCGGCGACTGCAAACATAACGACGAAATGAGTGGCATGCGCTGCCAAGCCAAGCACGTAAGGCATTAGCGAGAGAACACAATAGGCGGCCGCGGCTGCGGGTCCGCCGAGCTCGCCCAAAATATTTCGGCCGAGGAAGAGAAGTAATCCTGCAGTAACCAAATTGATTAGGATTAGACCGACGTGAATAGCGGTGATCGAGTCGCCAAAGATCGACATCAGTAGAGCATAGGCAACGGAGGTGCCCGGAAACTTCATGCTGTAGGCCAACTGATAGGGCGGGATGCCGTGCAAAAGAAGTTGGCCGGTGAAAGCATACTCGCCCTCGTCCCGCTCCAAAGGCAACCCAAGCAGGCGAATTCTGGCCGCCAAAACGAGGATAAGAGTCGCGCCGAGCAAGAGCCATACGGTAACGCGGAGAGAGTTTGGGTGACGGGCTTGTTTCAGATTCACGTGATGCGGGCGCGAGGCAACTGAGTTTGGCCGATTCAGTGGCGTTGCCAAGGGGAGTTTGGCCTTTTTGGGGTGGCATGGGCTGTGCTTGTGGTGATTATCACGATTATGGTCACAATAAGCATCCGCCCTTACTCGCTTCGCAGAGTCGCCTTCGTCGGGTTCGCCCTCTTTTGTCTCTCCTGCCTCTCCGCTTTTGCCCAGCCCGCTTACATTACAGTTAATTCCACGCCCTACGACCGGCAAATGACCCGTATCCGGCCCATTCTTAGCTCAGTCTCCGGGCACAAAGACGAAACTATTTCAATCTCGCTGGTGAATCATTGGATCGGAAACCTGAGGGCGATTCCGTACGGCTTCTCCATGGAATGGAAAACTCCCGAAGAGGTCCAACTCGGCGCCTAC
>Ga0209156_10003065_pt1 | contig 12773 bp, 7 predicted proteins | sample GraSoiAngelo_124_FD_185881 | JGI IMG/M metagenome (GOLD analysis project Ga0209156, IMG submission 185881) | Grasslands soil microbial communities from the Angelo Coastal Reserve, California, USA - 14_0927_05_20cm (SPAdes) (version 2) | ecosystem: Environmental > Terrestrial > Soil > Grasslands ...
GGGTCCTCCCGCACCACGTGCACGAACCCGAGCGAGGAGCGGGGCAAGCCCTCCGAAATCCGCTTCCAGGTCCTGCCGAGGTCCGTGGTCTTGAAGATGTAGGGATCGAGGTCGTCCAGCTCGTGCTGGTCGACGGAGACATAGGCCGTTGTGGCGTCGAAGCGCGACGGCTCGATGTTCGAGATTTTCCCCCAGGGCGCGAGCTTGGGCAGGTTGCCGGTCACGTCCGTCCAGGTCGTGCCGCCGTCGCGCGTGACGTGCACCAGCCCGTCGTTCGAGCCCGCCCAGATCACCCCCGCCTGCACGGGCGACTCGGCCAGGGCGAACAGCGTCGCGCCGTCGAACGTCATCAGGTTGTCCGTGGTGACGCCGCCGGAGCTCTGCTGATGCGTCGTGTCGTTCCGGGTGAGATCGGGGCTCACCACCTTCCAGCTCGCGCCGCCGTCGGTCGTGAGGTGCACGTACTGGCTGCCCACGTACACGCGGCGGTGATCGTGCGGCGAGATCATGATGGGGAAGGTCCAGTTCCAGCGGTACTTCAAGTCGGCGGGGCGCCACCCGTACCCGGCTTCCGGCCAGACGCGCACGTTACGCGCGTGACCCGTGCGCACATCGTAGACCTCGAGCCCCCCGTCGTAGCATCCGGACCAGACGGTCGCGTTGTCCACGGTGTCCGGGATGCCGAATCCGCTCTCGCAGCCCCCCACGTGCTGCCACGCCCCTTCCGAGATGCCGTCCCCCAGGCCACGGCTCGGCATGCGATACGAGGAGCCGTCCTGGCGGTTGCCGTACACGAAGTACGGCGCGCGCGTGTCGACGTGCACGTGGTACATCTGGGCGATCGGCAGCACGATGCGCATGAAGGTCCGGCCGCGGTTGAGCGTGATGCTCGCCCCGCCGTCGTGCGCCACCATGAAGCGGTCGGGATTCAGCGGATCGATCCAGATGTCGTGGTTGTCGCCGCCGCCTTCGTAGCCCGAGCGGGCCAGCGTGCGGCCGCCGTCGCGCGACATGCTGAAGCGCACCGAGACGAAGTACAGCCGCTCCTCGTCGTCGGGCGCGACGGCGAAGCGCACGTAGTACGGCGCGCGCTCCGCCATGCTGTGATCGTGGCTCACCACGTGCCAGGTCGTGCCCCGGTCATCGCTCCGATAGAGCGTGGGATCCTGGTCCTCGATCAGCGCGTAGACGGTGTTCGGGTTCGACGGAGCGACCGCCACTGCTACCTTGCCCACGACGTGCCGCGCGTCGGGGAGGCCGTGCCCCGTGATGCGCTTCCACGTCGCGCCGCCGTCTCGCGACACCCACAGCCCGCTCCCCGGCCCGCCGCTCTGGAGGTGCCAGGTCTTCACCTCGAACTGCCACATGCCGGCGAATATCGTATTCGGGTCGCCCGGATCGAGGGCGAGGTCCGAGCAGCCGGTGTTGGGATCGACGAACAACACGCGGGTCCACGTCTTGCCGCCGTCGGTGGTGCGGTACACGCCGCGGTCCTGGGCCGGCCCGTACGCCCGTCCCAGCGCGCACACCAGCACCACATCGGGGTTCGCGGGATGGATCACGATGCGCGCGATGCGTCCCGTGCCGTCGAGCCCCTGGTGCTGCCAGCTGCGCCCCGCGTCGGTCGAGCGATACACCCCGTCGCCCAGCGCCGTGGTCGAGCGGATGAAGAAGGTCTCGCCCGTGCCTGCCCAGAGCACGTTGTGCGCCGACGGCGCCAGCGCCATCGCGCCGATCGCCTGCGCCGGCTGGCTGTCGAACACCGCGCGCCAGTGCACGCCGCCGTCTTCGGTCTTCCAGATGCCGCCCGACGCGGCTCCGACGTAGGCTACCAGGGCGTTGCCGGGCTCTCCCACCACCGCCACCGCGCGGTTGCCCTCGGGGCCCACGAAGCGGTACCGCAGGCGCGTCCACAGCGTGGTGTCGATCTGCTGGGTTCGGGCGGCGGGGACGAGCAGGAAGAGCGGTGTGATTACGGCGAGAACGCGAGCCATGCGTGACGGAACCCTCGAGCGCGGGGGAGGGATAGCATGGCGCCGGAGGAGCGCGGGCGCCAGCCGGTCGTGGCCCTCGCGCCACGGACTGCGCATGCCGAAACGGGGTAGCTTTCTCCCGGAACTCGGGTGTGGCGCGGTGCGTTTTCCCAGGCTGCCCTCGCCGTTCGCGGATCAGCCAGGAGGAGCGTCGCATGTGGATCGTCCGGTTGGCGCTGCGCCGACCTTACACTATTGCCGTGATGGCGGTGCTCATTCTCGTCCTGGGCACGTTGTCCCTCACGCGCATGATCGTGGACATCTTCCCCACCATCGACATCCCGGTCGTCGCCGTCGTGTGGAACTATCCCGGGCTCTCGGCCGAGGAGATGGAGCGGCGCGTGGTCATCATCAGCGAGCGGGGGTTCTCGACGACGGTCAACGGCATCGAGCGCATCGAGTCTCAGTCGATTCCCGGGATCGGGCTGCTGAAGATCTACTTCCAGCCCGGGACGGACATCGGCGGCGCCATCGCGCAGATCGGCGCGCTCTCGAGCACCATCCTGCGCATCGCGCCGCCGGGGATGCAGCCGCCCACGCTGGTCCAGTTCAACGCTTCCAACGTACCGGTGGCCCAGCTCACCGCCTCGAGCGCGACGCTTCCCGAGGACCGCATCTTCGACTATGGGCTGAACTTCATCCGGGTCCGCCTGTTCACCATCCCGGGGCTCTCGACGCCGGCGCCGTTCGGGGGCCGGCAGCGTCAGATTTCGATCGACATCGACCCGCAGGCCCTGGCGGCGAAGGGGCTGTCGCCGGCTGACGTGGTCAGCGCCCTGCAGGTATCGAACGTGATCGTCCCCGCGGGCACGGCGCGCGTGGGCTCCACCGAGTACAACGTGGCGTTGAACTCGAGCCCGTCCGCGGTGGCGGAGTTCGAGCGCATTCCTCTCAAAGTCGTGAATGGGGCACCGGTGCTGCTGGGAGACGTGGCGCGCGTGTCCGACAGCTACGCCGAGCAGTCCAATATCGTGCGGGTGAACGGCAAGCGCGCGACCTATCTGGCCATCCTGAAGCACGCCGACGCGTCCACGCTGGCGGTGGTCGAAGCCACCGGTCGCGCGATTCCCGCAATACAGGCGGTGGCCCCGGAAGGGCTGGACCTGAAGATCGACTTCGACCAGTCGCTGTTCGTGCGGGCCGCGATATCGGGCGTGGTGCGCGAGGCGATCCTCGCTTCGGTGCTCGTGTCCCTGATGATCTTCGCGTTCCTGGGCAGCTGGCGCAGCGTGGTGATCGTATCGACCTCGATCCCGCTCGCGATCTTCACGGCGTTCCTGGGACTCAAGTTCACGAACCAGACGATCAACATCATGACCCTGGGCGGATTGGCGCTCGCGATCGGGATGCTGGTGGACGACGCCACCGTCGCGATCGAGAACATCCACCGCAACCGCGCACTGGGAAAGCCGCTCACGGTGGCGGTGCTGGACGGGGCCCAGCAAGTCGCGGTGCCCGCCATCGTGGCGACGCTGGCGATCTGCATCGTGTTCTTTCCGGTGGCGCTCTTGCAGGGGCCGGCCAAGTACCTGTTCACCCCGCTCGCGCTCGCCGTCGTGTTCGCGATGCTCGCGTCGTACGTGCTGTCGCGGACGCTGGTGCCGCTCCTGGCCCGGCTGCTGATGCCGGGCGAAGAGCACGCGGCGGCCACACCCTCGGCGCTGCAGCGCAAGCGAGACCAGATCTGGGATCGGTTCCAGGCCGGGTACGGCCGGGCGCTCGAGACGGTGCTCGCGCACCGCCGCTTCACCCTCGTGCTGGCGCTGGTGCTCTCGCTCGGCGGTGTCGCGCTCCTCAGCGTGGTCGGGACGGATTTCTTCCCGGCGGTGGACGCGGGCCTCATGAAGCTGCACTTCCGGGCGCCACCGGGGACCCGCATCGAGGAGACGGAGCGGCTGGTTGAGCAGGTGGAACGCCGCATCCGCGAGACGATCCCCGCGGACCAGCTCGAGACCGTGAACGACATGATCGGGGTGCCGTTGTTCTACAATCTGGCGTTCGTCCCCACCGACAACATCGGTGCGATGGACGCCGAGATCCTGATCGCGTTGAAGGCCGGACATCGGCCCACGGCGCGCTACATGCGCGCGCTGCGGGCGGCGCTGCCGCCGGACTTCCCGGGCTCGAGCTTCTACTTCCAGCCGGCCGACATCGTGAGCCAGGTGCTGAACTTCGGCGTGTCGGCGCCGGTGGACGTGCAGATCGAAGGAGCGAATCTGCGACGCTCCTACGAGGTGGCGCGGCGGCTGCGGGACGCGATCCGTACGGTGCCCGGCGCCGTGGACGTCCACGTCGCGCAGGTGCTCGACTATCCCGCCCTCAAGGTGCAGGTGGATCGGGTGCGCGCCGCGCAGCTGGGTCTGACCCAGCGGGACGTGGCGAACAGTATGCTCATCTCCCTCTCCTCGAGCGGGCTGATCGCGCCGTCGTTCTTCCTGAACCCGGCGAACAACGTGAACTACGCCGTGGCCGTGCAGACGCCGATCGCCCGGCTGGCCTCGGTGCCGAGCCTGCTCGCCACCCCGCTCACGCCCGCATCCGGCACGCGGCCGGCCGATCCCAGCGGCGCGCCGTCGCTCGCCGAGCCGCCCGAGGCGCCCGCGGTGATGCTCGGCAACGTGGCCAGCGTGTCCCCCGGCGCCGCGCCCGGCGTGGTGAGCCACTACACGGTGCAACGGGTGATCGATGTCGAAGCAGGCGTAGAGGGTCGGGACCTGGGCGGCGTGGTGGGTGACATCCGCTCGCGCATCGCCGCGCTCGGGGCGCTGCCGCCCGGCATGCGCATCACGGTGCGGGGACAGGGCGAGGTGATGACCGCGTCGTTCCGCAGCCTGGGTCTGGGTCTGATTCTGGCGATCGTGCTGGTGTACTGCCTGATGGTGGTGTTGTTTCAATCCTGGGTCGATCCGTTCATCATCATGGCCGCCGTGCCCGGCGCCCTGGTGGGCATCCTCTGGATGCTCGCGCTCACCGGCACGACGCTGAACGTCGAATCGCTGATGGGCTCGATCATGGCGGTGGGCATCGCCGTGTCCAACTCGATTCTGCTGGTGAGCTTCGCCAACGACCGGCGGGTGGAGACGGGCGGCGATGCCCTCGCCGCCGCACTCGAGGCCGGCAAGACCCGGCTGCGCCCCGTGCTGATGACGGCGCTCGCGATGATCATCGGCATGGTCCCGATGGCGGTTGGGCTGGGCGAGGGGGGCGAGCAGAACGCGCCGCTCGGCCGCGCGGTGATCGGCGGGCTCGTGCTGGCGACCGTGGCCACGCTGTTCGTGGTCCCCGTCGTGTATTCCTTGATCCGGACCGAGCCGCCGACCAGCCACCTGCTGGACGAGCGGTTCCTGGCGGAAGAGAGAGGGGAAGCGTGATGACTGCATTGTCGCGATCGCGATCCGGGCGCCGGCTGTTCGTCGGGGGCGTGGTGTCGATGGTGGCCTCGGTCGCCATCGTCGCCGGGCTGCTCGCCCGCAAGGTGAGTCTGGTGCGCGCCGAGGGGCGGGCGCGCGCCGCCGACGTGGCGGCGGGCCCGCACGTGCGCGTGGTGCGCGTGACGGCGCCGCAGGGCGTCCAGACGCTGACGCTCTTAGGCGAGGCGCGGCCCTACGCGGCCGTCACGCTGTACGCCAAAGTCAGCGGCTACCTGCGCCAGATCCTGGTGGACAAGGGCGACGCCGTGGGAGCGGGCCAGGTGCTCGCGGTCATCGAGTCGCCCGAGCTGGACCAGCAGTACGAGGCGACGCTTGCCGATGCGCGCAACAAACGCGTCAACGCCGACCGGTTCCGCGCCCTCGCCAAATCGAACGCCAGCTCCGCCCAGGAGGCCGAGCAGGTGCTCGCGGTCATCGAGTCGCCCGAGCTGGACCAGCAGTACGAGGCGACGCTCGCCGATGCGCGCAACAAACGCGTCAACGCCGACCGGTTCCGCGCCCTCGCCAAATCGAACGCCAGCTCCGCCCAGGAGGCCGAGCGCTACGAGACCGACGCGGCCGTGGCCGAAGCCAACCTCAAGGCCATCGAGACGCTCAAGTCGTACGAGGTCATCCGGGCGCCGTTCACCGGGCGCGTCACCGCCCGCTACGCCGACCCGGGCGCCCTGGTGCAGAACGCCACCAACGCGCAAACGGGGGCGCTCCCCGTCCTCACGGTATCGGAGACGGGGCGCCTGCGCGTGTACGCCTACGTGGACCAGCAGGATGCCCCCCTCGTCGGCGTCGGCACGCCGGCCGAGATCACCGTGCCCGACCGGCCCGAGGTCCGGCTCGCCTCGCGCGTGACGCGCGTCAGCGGGTTGCTCGACCCACGCACGCGCACGCTGCTCGCCGAGGTCGACCTCGAGAACCAGGGCGGCGGCATTTTTCCCGGGAGTTACGTGACCGTGAAGCTCGCCGCCAAGACGCGGGGCTACCCGGAGCTGCCGGCGGGCGCGCTGATCGTGCGCGGTGACACCACGTTCGTGGCCGTCGTGGACTCGGCCGACCACGTCGCGTTTCGCCGCGTCGTCGTGGCGCGCGACGACGGCGAGAGCGCACAGATCGCCGGCGGTGTGGTGCCGGGGGATCGGGTCGCCCTGAACCTGGGGGAGAGCGTCGCCGAGGGCGCACGGGTCCAGCCGGTGGAGCAGCGCTGATGCTGGGCGTCCTGGCGATCGTTGTGCCGCTCGCGATCGACACGCTGCCAACCGTCTCGCTGGGCGAAGCGATCGAGCGCGCCGCCCGGCTCGATCCGGCGTACGTCAGCGCCCTGGGCCACGTGGACAACGCCGCTTGGGCGCGGCGGGCGGCGCGGCTCGCCTTCATCCTACCGTCGCTCGAGGTCGGCGTCGACGCCACGCGGTATTCGTCTCCCTTCCCTAATCCGGGCACGGGCCTTCCGGGCACGAGCGCGGTGACGACGCATGTCGCCGCGAGCTACGAGGTCCTGTCGGTGCGGAAGATCGCCGATCTCGCGGCGACCGACGCCGGGCACGAGGCCGCGGCCGCGGGGGAGCTGGCCCAACGCTTCCAGACCGCGATGGCGACGGAGGCCGACTATTACGACGTCCTGGCGAACCAGGAGCTGTTGCGGGTCGCCACCGAGCGGCTGAACCGGGCGCGGGAGCAGCTGGCGGTGGCGCGCGCCCGCGTCACGCAGGGCGTCGCCGTCCAGACCGACTCGCTGCAGGTCGCCCTGGAGGAGACCCGGGCCGAGATCGACTCCGCGCGCCAGGCCGTGTCGCTCGCGGTGGCTCGGTTGCAGCTGGGCCGGCGGGTGGGCGCGTCCGGACCGGTGGCCGCCCAGCCGCTCGATACGCTCCCGGCGCCCGCCCTGCCGATCTCGCTCGAGGAGGCCGTGCGCCTCGCCCTGCACGAGGGGCCGCAGTTCCGCATCGCGCGCGCCAACGAGCGGGCCGCGTCGGCGCTGCTCGCCGGCACCCGCGGGACGTACCTCCCCGAGCTGACGCTCTCCGGAGAGAACGAGCAGTTCGACACGCACTTCTTTCCCGAGGAGCGGAGCCTGTCGCTCGTCACCTTCCGCGTGAGCCTGCCCATCTGGACCGGGGGCGCGCGCGAGATCGCGATCAGCGAGGCCCGCGTGAACCGGGATGTGGCGCGCGCGGCTCGGGAGGACGTCGAGCGCGCCGCGCGGCGGGACGTCACCGAGGCGTACGAGACCTACACCACGGCGCGCGACAACTACGCCCTCTCGATCCGGGCGCTCGCGACTGCCGCCGAGAATTTTCGGGTGCAGGACCAGCGCTACCGCGGGGGCGCGGCGACTATCCTCGAGCTGGTAGATGCGCAGGTGCAGCTGACTCAGGCGGGATCCGACGTCGTGCAGACGCGCTACGCCACGCGACTCGCCCTCGCCGGCCTGGAGGCGATCCTGGGACGCCGGCTGTTCCGCTAGGCTAGCTGCCGGCCGCCGCGCTGGGCGTGCCGCCGCTCCAGTCGGGCGGGAGTCGCATCCGGGCGAGCTGCTGGGCGGGTCCCATCTCTGCGGCCCGCCGGGGCGTTGCGTCGCGATGCACGTACACGCTCCGGGCGAAAAGTCCCGACCACCCGAGCTGATGCCGCGTGACGGTGCCGAAGCACCGCCAGCCCGCTGCCTCCGCCCAGGAGCGCGCCACCCGGTGGCTCTCGTGAACGTGCATGACGAGCGCGTGCAGCCCGGCCCGCCGCGCCTGGTCGAACAGCGCGTACTCAAAGTCCATCGCGACGCTGGATAGCCGCGCCGCCGCAAACGCGAACAGGTGGTCGACCTGCCCCGTACCGGGCTGCAGTGGCGGATACAGCCCCGCCCACTCCCTCAAGCGCCGCAGCTGCCGATAGTCCTCCGGCAGGAGCAGCCACTGGATGCAGAGCGGCCCGTCCGGTCCGATCCAGATGTACGCGCGCCGCAGCCCCTCATCCCAGAACCGCAACCCCGACTTGAAGCTGGTCTCCGCCCGATCGGGACGTTGGCGCAGCGCACCGATGATCGGGTCGGTCACGCGGGTCAGCCGCACGTGTGGCGGCGGAGGGGGAGTGTCGGCCAGGTCGATGCGGTAGCGGATCCACCGCTGCCGCAGCACCTGGCGCGGGAGGGCTGCCCGCGCCAGCCGCAGCAAGCCGGTCACCGCCAGCCGCACGGGGGCCCGGGCGCGGCAACTGGCCCGGCCGAAACAGAGCCATTCGCTGGTCTCGTGGGTCATGGGTGCGTGGCGGTGCCGCTGCAATTCCCGCGCACACTCCAGCAATGCTGGTAACGTGATCCCCGCAAATGAGATATGGCATCGATGCACGATGTGATGTGGCGATCGTGCAGCATGTCTTGAGCAACCTGCTGCAGCCACGCATCACCAGGGCAACCGGCCTACTGGCGGCAGGGTGCGTTGGGATCGGGCTTGGGGTGATCCACCACGACGCGATGATCCAGGTCGGCGACGTGGAGCGCGACGTCCTCGACCAGGTTGGCGACCCGGGCCATGTGCTCGTAGTCGATGTATTCGGGCTCGTCGCTCACCTGGTGGTAGTCCGAATGCAGGCCGGTGGTGAAGAACGTGATCGGGATGCCGTAGCGCGCGTACTCGTAGTGGTCCGAGCGGCAGTAGATGTTCGACGGGTGCCCGTCGGCATCGATCGCGTAGTCGAACGCCAGACCGTGGCGGCCCGCCCGATTGACCGCTTCCACCAGATCGCCCAGCTCGGTCGAGAGGCGGCGCGAGCCGACGAGCTGGAGGTAGCGGGGGCCGCCGAGCAGCGACGCTCCGTCCTTGGTGCGCCCCGTCTCGTCGCTGGCGGCGCCCCGGCCGACCATGTCCATGTTCAGCTGCGCCACGATCGAGTCGCGTGGCACGGTCGGGTGGTCGGTGAAGTAGCGCGAGCCCAGCAGCCCCTTCTCCTCGCCGGTGTGCCACACGAACAGGATGGACCGCTTCGGTTTGCGCTTGAGCGACGCGATTCGCTCGGCGATCTCGAGCGCCGCGACGGACCCGGAGCCGTCGTCGTCGGCGCCGTTGGCGATCGAGTCGGCGCGGCTCGAGCGCGGATGCGCCGATCGGAACCGGGCGAGGAGCGAATCGACGCGCGCCTGCTGCTCGGGGGTGGCCTGCTTGCCGGCGTCGTCGGCGCCTTCCGGGCGCACGACGTGATTCCAGATGCGGATCGAGTCGTGGTCCACGGCGGTGCGGCTGAGCCCGATGTGATCGTTGTGCGCGCCGACGGCGACGTACTCACCCTTGAGTTTCGGATCCCCGCCGGGCACGATGCCGACGACGTTGCGTGCGGGGTCCGCGATCGGCACCACGGCGAACCGCACCGCGACAGTCGCCGTCGTGCCGGGCGCACCGGGGGTGAGTTGGTCCAGTGGCGTGGTGAACATCTTCGCGGCGGCGGCGCCGCTGATCAGGAATACCGGCGGCTGCGCCGCCAGGGCCGCGGGGTTGTCGTCGAGCACCGTGCGCGGGCGCCGCAGGAACGCGAGCACTTGCGGCGCGAGACTATCGAGGGCGACGAGCGCGACCGCCGCGGCGCCCGGCACGCCCGGCGCGGCCCGTAGCGGACGCAGTCCCAGCCCCCTTCCGTGCACCCGCAACACGACCAACTTCCCGCTCGCCTGCTCCGGCGCGATCAGCGCGGACGAGTCGCCCACCTCGCCGCCGAACACAATCGCGAGCGACTGGCTCTCGAGCGGCCGGGGTCCGAGCGCCACGAAGTCGGTAAACGCCGCCAGGGGAGCTCCCGCGACCGCGAACGTCGACGTCGTGTCGAACGTGCGCGTCTTGAGCGGGATCGTCTGGAAGTACGTGCCGCCGTCTCCCGCCGGCACGAGGCCCGCGCGCTTGATCTCGGCGGCGATGTAGTCGGTGCCTTTGACGTTGCCGATCGTCCCGGCCTCGCGTCCCTGCATCGAATCGTCGGCGAAGATGTACAGCCGCGTCATCAAGTCGCCGGGTGTGATCGCCGGAACGGTGGCCACCGGTCGGTGGGTGCGGGGCAGCTCGGTCTGGGCTCGGGCGGCGGCCGGGGCGCATAGCGCGAGCAGCAACAGGCGACAGCGATGCATGCGGATCTCCGAACGAGAGGACGTGACGACCGCGGCGCTCAGCGGCGACGCTCCGGGCGCGCTAGTGTGGCCTCAAACAAGGGGCTCCGCAAGGACGGCCCGCGCGATCCGCAGCACGATCGGCGCCACCGCTGCGGGGGTCCGTGTCGGCCCGGCGAGCAGGTCGAACGTCTCGAATGCCGTGAGTGCGAACAGGGCGTCGATGGTCTCCTCCGTCGCAGCCGCCGCGGGCCCGGACCGCTCCCGCAAGCGACCCACGATCACCCGCAGCCCCTGACGCCGCCATTCCTGCCGGGCCCGCAAGGTTCGCTCGAGCCCTTGGTCGAGCGCCGCCAGCGCCAGCAGGCGCCGGTGAATCGGGCGGTGGGCCGCCCAGAAGCGGGCGAAGATCGCCACGAACCGCGCCAGCGCCGCTTGCGGATCGGACTGGCGAAAGGCATCCGCCAGATCCCACATGCCGCCCTGGCGCGCGAGATCGTCGAACAGCGCCTCCAGCAGCTTGGACCGCGAGCCGAAGCGCTGATACACGGTCACCCGGGTGACGCGCGCGCGCCGGGCGACGGCCTCGATGCTGAACGCGCCGTGGCGGGCGACGAGCAGCGCGTGCGCGGCCTTGAGAATGCGGGCCCGGGTGCCGTCGACCGCCGCCTGGCGGCGGCCCAGCCGATAGGGACGGGGGGTCACGGGCGGGATACCTCGATGGAAACAATTTAGCTATACGTATCGTATAGTCAATTGTACTCCACCGGAGGTGTCCCGTGGTCTGGCTGCGCTTGGTGCATATCGTCGCAGGCGTCGTCTGGGTCGGCTCGGCCGTGTTCGCCGCCCTGTTCGTTCTTCCCACGGCCCGGGTCTTGGGCGCCGAGGGCGGCCGCTTCGTGGCGCGCCTGATGCCGCGCTCGGGCCCCGTGCTCGGCGGCGCCATGCTGCTGACGATCGTCTCGGGATTCATCATGTACGGTCGGCTCTCCGCCGGATTCAACCGGGCCTGGGTGACGTCGCGCGTGGGGCTCGCGCTCGGCGCCGGGGCGGTCGCCGCCCTCCTCGCGGTGATCGTGGGTGTGGCCGTTAACGCCCCCGCCGGCGCCAAGATGGCCAGGCTCCGCAAGGGCCTCGAAACGCCGGGCGGCACCCCGACCCCGGCGCAGGCCGCTGAGCTCGCCACCCTGCAGGCACGGGTGGAGCGGGGAGCCCAGCTCGTGGCCCTGCTGCTCCTGACGGCGGCCGGGGCGATGGCGGTCGCCCGTTACTTGTGAGCGCCCTCGCCGGATGTCACCAACCTCGCCGAGATCGAGCGCATGGCCTGCGGGTCCCACCCGGCCGCTCACCCGGTTACCTTGGGGGTCGGCCGGCGGGGGGGCGGGGGGGGCGCGATCGACGCAGCTCCCATTGCTGGCGCGACCCGCTGTCGCGGATATGTTCAGACACCAGCTCAGGAGCCGCATCATCGCGACGTCTCGCTCGGGAGAACCCGCCCGACGTGGCTGACCTGCGAACGGCACTGCAGGACGCGCTGGGCCCGACCTACCGGGTCGAGCGCGAGGTGCGTCCGGTGGGCACCTGCCGCATGTTCGTCGCGCTCGAAGGAGCGAGCGGACCGGCCCTCCTCGTCAAAGTCCTACCGGGGGAGCTGTCGCTCGCGCTAGACACGGCGCTGCTCGAGCGCGAGCTGCTACTGCTCGCGGAGCGCCTGAGCGCCCCACCCCTCGTGCCTCCCCGGGGCTCCGGGCGCGCCGGCGCGTTCGTGTATCACTCGCGCGCGTTCGTCGAGGGTACCACGCTGCGCGCCTGGCTCACCCGTAACGGCGAGTTGCCGTTGCGCCGGGCAGTCGAGATTCTGCGCGATGTGCTCGCCGCGCTGGCCCACGCCCACGCCGCCCACATCGCCCACGGCGACCTGAAGCCCGAAAACGTCCTCCTCACCGAAGGCCACACCCTGGTCGCCGACACCGGGATCGTGGGAGCGGTGGAACGCTCTCTGCCCCGCGGCGCGCCCGGGGCGGTGACGGGGGCGCTGTGCGCCACCACCTATGTGGCGCCGGAGCGGCGCGCACCCGGAGGGAAGAACGGTGCCGCGGCGGCCACGCCGGCCGACGACATGTTCGCCGTGGGCGTGCTGGTGCACGAGATGTTGACGGGGCACCCGCCGGCGCCGGAATCGGAGCCGCTCGAGGAAGTCCGCTCCGTGCCCCCGTGGCTCGCCGAGCTGGAGCG
>Ga0209156_10003068_pt1 | contig 12766 bp, 10 predicted proteins | sample GraSoiAngelo_124_FD_185881 | JGI IMG/M metagenome (GOLD analysis project Ga0209156, IMG submission 185881) | Grasslands soil microbial communities from the Angelo Coastal Reserve, California, USA - 14_0927_05_20cm (SPAdes) (version 2) | ecosystem: Environmental > Terrestrial > Soil > Grasslands...
CGCGTCACGAGACTATCATTCCTTCACTGCGCCGGCCAGGAGCCCGCGCACCAGAGCGCGCTGCAGGGCGACCACGATCAGAAGCGGCGGCAGGCTCGCGAGCATCGAGGCCGCCGCGATGTCGCCCCACGGGACCTCGAACACGCCGGGGAAGAGCGCGAGCGCAACCGGAACCGTGCGGCTCGCCTCGCTCGCCGTGAACGTGTACGCGAACAGGAACTCATTCCAGCTGGACAGGAACGCCAGCAGCCCGGCCGAGGCGAGGCCCGGGGCGAGCAGCGGGAGCAGGACGGAGCGCAGCGCCTGCGCGCGGCTCGCACCGTCGACCGCGGCCGATTCCTCGAGCGCCCGCGGGATCTCATGGATGAACCCGGCCAGGAGCCAGACGGTGAGCGGGAGCGCGAACGAGGCGTGGGCGAGCACGAGCGCGGTCCACGTGTCGCGCAGCCGGAGCGCGCGCAGCAGGAGGTAGAGCGGGCTCACCGTCGCGATCTGAGGGAACGCCGTGCTCGCCACGAGCGCAAGGAGCAGCGCGCGCCGGCCCGGGACGGGTAGCCGCGCGATCGCGTACGCGGCGGGCAGCCCGGCCCCCAGCGCCAGCAGGGTCGTCGCGGCCGCGACGCCGAGGCTGTTCCCGAGCGCCTGCGGCATCAGGCTCTGCTCGAGGACTGCGCGATAGTGGGCGAGCGTGAGCCGCGCCGGCAGAAGCGGCGGCAGCCGGAGCAGGTCGGCCTCCGGCTTGATCGACGTGAGGAGCTGCCAGAAGAACGGCGCCGCGTACGCGGTGAGCGCCACGAGCACCAGCGCGTCGCGGGCGAGGCCGGCGCGCCTCACGCGCGTGACTCCTCGGCAGAGAGCAGCCGCACGTAGGCCCACGCCACCGTCATCACGAGCGCGAACACGACGACGCCGACCGCCGAGCCGAAGCCGAGCTGCAGCATCTGGAAGAGGCCCCGGTACGCGTAGACCGTGAGGGTCTCGGTGGTGCCCGCCGGGCCGCCGCCGGTGAGGACGAACATGATATCGAAGGCGCGGAGCGCGTCGAGCGTGCGGAAGAGGGCCGCGATCGCCAGGATGCGTCGCAGCAGCGGCAGCGTGACGTGCCGGAACGTCGCGGCGCGCCCCGCGCCGTCGACCTGCGCCGCTTCGACGAGCTCGGCGGGAATCGCGAGCAGTCGGGCGTAGGCGAGGACAGCGACGAAGGGCAGCGTGCGCCACACGTCGGCCAGGACGACGGCAGGGAGGGCGAGGCCCGGGTCCCCGAGCCAGTTGAGCCGCGCGCCGAGGAGGAAGTTGAGGAGCCCCGCCGCTGGGTGGTAGAGCCACTCGAACAGCTTGGCCGTCACCACGGCCGGCATCGCCCACGCGAGGAGCAAGAGCGAGAAGGCCAGGTGCCGGCCGCGGCGCTGGCCGGCGAGGGCCAGCGCCGCGAGGACACCGAGCACCAGCTCGAGCGCCACCGACGAGGCCGTGAAGACCGCCGTCGTCCACACGGCACTCCAGAAGCGCGGGTCGCCGGCGAGGAACACGTAGTGGCTCACACCCGCGAAGCGTTCCACGCCGAACACCGGGATCCGGTGCTGGAGCGAGAGCCACAGCACCCAGGCGCCGGGGTACACGGTGACCACCCCGAGAATCGCCAGGGTGGGCGCCAGCAGGAGGAGCCCCCGCCGCCGGTCCGCGCGCTCCCGCGGCGTCATTGGTAGCGGGCCCCGCGAGGCCGGCGTGCACCGTGGGTGGCCTGAAACAGGCGCGCGTCGCTCATTTGGTAGCGGGCCCCGCGAGGCCGGCGTGCACCGTGGGTGGCCTGAAACAGGCGCGCGTCGCTCATCGATTCGACGCGAGAAAGTAGTCGAGCCGGCGCCGCGCGTCGACGATCGCCCGACGCTCTGACCTGAGCCCGACGAGCACGGCCGAGAGCTCGGGCTGGAGCGTCGTGGAGAGCAGCAGGTAGGACGGCGTGACGGGCCGCGGGCGACCCGCGAGCATGAGGTCGTGGATGCGGGGCAGCCACGGGTTCCCCGCGACGAGCGCCGGATCGTGGTAGAGCGCCGTCCGGGTCGGGTAGAGCGCCGCGCCCGCCACCATGGCGCGCTCGGCGCGCTCGCCTGTGAGGAAGCGCACCAGCGCGAGTGCCTCGTCGGGGTGCGCCGTGCCCCGCGCGATGCCGAGGTGCGAGCCGCCCGTCGAACCCACCCCGAGGCCGCCGACGCCGCTCGGCAGCGGTGCGAGGCCGACGCGCCCGCGCACCCGTGAGCCGGGCGCCTCGAGCAGGTTCAGCACGTACGGCCAGTTGCGCAGGAAGATCGCGTGGCCGTCGCCGAAGGCGCGGCGGCTCAGCTCCTCGTCGGCGGCCGTGGTCCAGGACGGGCTGACCCCCGTCGCGATCAGGCGGCGGAGGAAGCCGAGCGCCGCCGCGGCGCGCTCGGGCTCGGGGAAGACCGTGCCGTCGTCGCCGAGCAGGCCGGTGCCGTGCGCCCAGAGCGCTTCGAGGACGTTGACGATCATCCCCTCGTACTGCTTGCCCTGCCACAGATAGCCCTCGAGCGTCGGGTCGCCCTCGGCCGCTCGGATGCGCCGAACCTGATCGGCGAGCGCGGCCCAGGTCACGGGCGGCTGGAAGCCGTGCTTCGCCAGGAGGTCCCGCCGGTAGTAGAGCAGCCCCACGTTCATGTTCCACGGGAACGCCCAGACGCGGCCGGACCAGGTCGCCGCGGCGACCGTCGACGGGAAATACGCGGCGAACTCCTGGGGCCGGACCCGGTCGGTGAGGTCGAGCAGCCAGCCGGCGCGCGCGAACTCGGGCACCCAGATGACGTCGAGCATCATGACGTCGAAGCCGGGGCTCTGCCCCTCGAGGTTGACGACGTAGAACTGGTGCTGCTCGTCCGAGCTCCACGGCAGCGACTCGCTCCGCACGCGGACGCCCGGGTGCGCGGCCTCGAACTCGCGCAACAGCCCGGGGAACGGGTCGGCGGGGCCGAGGATCCGCGCGTGCTTGAGCACGAGCGTGATCGGGCCGGCATGAGGCGCCCGCTCGGTGCAGCCCCCTGCGAGGAGGGCCGACACCAGGAGGAGGGCGAGCGCCGCCGGACTCAGGCCACCCACGGTGGCGCGGGCCTCGCGGGCCCCGCGAGAAGGAGGCGGGCCAGGCCGCGCAGAGGCACGTCGACCCACGTGGGGCGGTGGTCGAGCTCGTAGCGCACCTCGTAGAGCGCCTTGTCGAGCTCGAAGACGGCGAGGGCGCGGTGGAGCGTCGGACGCGCGCGCGGGCCGAGCCGGACGGGCGCCTTCGCCGCCGCGGGCAGGTACCCGTCGAGGAACGCCTCGACCGCCAGCCGCCGCCAGGTGTCGCCGACCGCCGAAGCCGCGCCCTCGTCGCCGAGCGCCGTCGCGACCGCATAGTCGAACGACCGCAGCATCCCCGCGACGTCCTTGAGCGCGCACTGCTTCGCGCGACGCTCCTCGGGCGGGCGGACCGGCTCCCCTTCGAAGTCCAGGATCACGAACCCGTCGTCGGTGCGGAGCGTCTGGCCGAGGTGGTAGTCACCGTGGACGCGGATCTTGCAGCAGCCCTCGACGGCCAGCGGCGCCAGGCCGTCGAGGGACGCGTTGAGCGCGGGCCCGGCCGCGAGGAGCGCCTGTCCCCGCCCTCGCGCGGGCGCCGGGAGCATCGGCAGGCTCACGCGCAGCATCTCGAGCGTGAGCCCGAGATCCGAGGCGATCCGCCCGGTCCAGCGCGCGACGTCCCCCGACGAGATCGGCTCGGCCGCGAACGCGAGGTCGTCCGGTGCCTCGGCGAGTCCTGCGTGCAGGGCGCCCGTGAGGCCGCCGAGCAGGCCCAGACCGGCGACGGTGCCCGCCGAGAAGTCGCGCACCAGCTCCCCGAGACGTCCGGGTTCGAGCGGCTCGTGCCGCCCCCGCGTCGCGACGAAGTTGCGCAGCTCGGCCAGGTGACCGAGCGCCCAGCTCCAGCCGTCTCCGCGGTTGGGCGCGAAGCGGTGGAGCACCGCGAGCGTGACGGCTTCACCCTCGGCCGGGAGATACTCGACGGCGCCCGCGAGCTGAGGAACGTGGCGGAACCGGGCGCGCGTCGTCAGGAACCCGGTCATCTCCCGCTCCGGGTTCGTCCCCGGCGCAATCCGACGAAATGCCTTGAGGATCAGCGCATCGCCGTAGACGACGGAGGTGTTGGACTGCTCGCCCCCGAGCCTCTTCGGTACGAGCGCATCGAACGCCGCGCCGGTCGGGAATGCCGCGGCCCGGAGGAAACGGATCACGCCCCGGCGGCAGCGGACGGTCAGGTCCTCGCCGATGGCGGCGAGGAGCGCGCGGCAGAACGAGGGCTCGTCGAGCGCGTCGGCGACGAGTCCCGGCACGCCCTCGACCTCGAGGTGACCAAGCGTCCCCCCGGGCGCCCGGGCGTCCCCGCAGACGAGGAGCGGGAGCGCGTAGGTCTCGTCGGCCCCGCGCTCGAACTCCACGTCCACGAGGCTCCACCAGGCGCCCGGTGCGCGCGCGCCGAGCGGCGCCAGGTCTCGGAGCCGCACGGCGACGACGCGACGCCCCTGGCTCCCGAACCACCGCTGGCGCGGCAGCGCGGCCGGAAGCCGCTCGGCCACGAAGCGCTCGAGCGCCGCGGCGACCGCCTCGGGCGCCGCGGGGCGGTCGCGGCTAGATCGCGGTGCGCTCGATGCCATAGGGCTCGTCGGCGCCGTCGGGGCGCTCGATGCTGAACCAGTAGTAGCCGTGCGCGCCGAGGCTCAGGACATACGGCGTTTCGCGGATCGGGGGAAAGCGCGTCTGGCCGAGGATCTCCACCGGGGTGCAGCCGGCCAGCGCCCGGAGGTCGAGCTCCACGGCCTGTGAGGCGCTGGCGAGGTTGTTCACGACGAGGAGCGTGTCGCGGCCGTGCTGGCGCAGGTACGCGAGGATCCGCTGGTTGCGCGGCCGCAGGAACTCCATCGTGCCGCGGCCGAAGGCCGGCGAGGACCGCCGCGCGGCGATGAGCCGCTTCATCGTGTTGAGGAGCGAGGAGGGCGTGCGGGACTGCGCGGCGACGTTCACCGTCTGGTAGCCGTGCACGGGGTCCGTGATCACGGGCAGGTACAGCGTGTTCTCCTCGGCCGTCGAGAAGCCGGCGTTCCGGTCGGGCGACCACTGCATCGGCGTGCGAACGCCGGCGCGATCGCCGAGGTGGACGTTGTCCCCCATGCCGATCTCGTCGCCGTAGTAGACGATCGGGCTGCCCGGCAGCGTGAGCAGCAGGCTCTGCAGCAGCTCGATACGGCGCCGGTCGTTGTCGAGCAGCGGCGCAAGCCGACGGCGAATGCCCAGGTTCAGCTTCATCTCCGGGTCCTGGGCGTACGCGTAGTACATGAACGCCCGCTCCTCGTTCGTCACCATCTCGAGCGTCAGCTCGTCGTGGTTGCGAAGAAACAGGCACCACTGAGCGCTCGGCGGGATCGCCGGCGTGTGCGTGAGGATGTCGACGATCGGAAGGCGCTCCTCGAGCCGCACCGCCATGTAGATCCGCGGCATGAGCGGGAAGTGGAACGCCATGTGGAACTCGTCGCCGTCGCCGAAGTACTGGCGCACGTCCTCTGGCCACTGGTTCGCCTCGGCGAGCAGGACGCGGTCGCCGCCGTACTCCCGGTCGATGACGCGCCGGAACTCCCGGAGCACCGCGTGGGTCTCCGGCAGGTTCTCGCAGTTCGTCCCGTCCCGCTCGATCAGATAGGGCACGGCGTCGCACCGGAAGCCGTCGAGCCCGCGGTCGAGCCAGAACCGCATCACGTCCAGCATCGCGGCGCGCACGGCGGGGTTGTCGTAGTTGAGGTCGGGCTGGTGGCCGAAGAACCGGTGCCAGTAGTACGCCTTGCGGACGGGGTCGAACGTCCAGTTCGATTTCTCCGTATCGACGAAGATGACGCGCGCCTCCTGGTAACGCCGATCGGTGTCGCTCCACACGTAGTAGTCGGCGTACGGGGACGCGGGGTCCGTCCGAGAGGCCTGGAACCACGGATGCGCGTCGGAGGTGTGGTTCATCACGAGGTCGGCGATGACGCGTAGGCCGCGCGCGTGGGCCTCGTCGAGGAACTTCTGGAAGTCCGCGAGCGTCCCGTACGCGGGGTGGACGCTGTAGAAGTCGGCGATGTCGTAGCCGTCGTCGCGGAGCGGCGAGGCGTACATCGGGAGGATCCAGAGACAGTCGACGCCGAGGTCCTTCAGATAGTCGAGCCGCGCCGTCAAGCCCGCGAAGTCGCCGATGCCGTCGCCGTTGCCGTCCGCGAACGCCTTGACGTGCACCTCGTAGAAGACGGCGTCCTTGTACCAGTCCCGGCCCGCCGGCGGCCGCGGGCTCATCGCGCTGGGCTCAGGCTCGTGCGCATGTCGGCTCGCGGCTCTCCCGGAGTAGCGGCGCCTCAGCGCCAGCGCTCGGTGAGGTAGGGTTTCTCCGCCTCGAACGCCGCGCCCACCCGCTCCAGGGCCGCCTCCGCCTCGGCGCCATCCGACGCCTGCGTGGCCGCCACGAACGCGGCGGTGCGCCCGAGGTAGAGCGGGACGAGCGAGCGGAGCAGGTGCTCGCGGTGCACCACCCCGTAACGATGACCGAGCGCGAAGTCGAAGACGACCTGCGCCCAGAGCCGGTCGGGGAACCGATAGGTGAGGACGTCGCGCGCGTCCAGGTCGAGGACGCCGTCGAGCGTCTCCGGCGCCAGCACGAGCTCCCAGATCTCGATGAGGTCGCGCAGGCCACGCCGGAACGCGCCGAGCATCCGGTCCACGCTCACGGTCGCGGGCGTCGCGGACGGCGGGGCGTGGTCGCCCACGGCCGACACCGGCTCGCTGCCGGCCACCCCGAGCCAGAGTTCCTCGTCCTGTTCCATGACCGCGAACACGGCGCCCAACGCCTGGGCCAGCATCGTCGGCAGATCGGTCGTCCGGGTGCGCGACTCGACGTGCCGTCGGCCCAGCCACGCCTCCCAGACCGCGAACCCTTCGGCGATCGCCGTGCCCGTGAGCCAGAGATCCATGAGGTCCCGGCCGGTTGTCGGCCGGACCGGATGCCCGAGCGCGTGGCTCAGGAGACGCGCGGACACGGCGAAGGTACCCCCGAACGGCTGGCGGAGCCGGCGGCCGAAGAGCGTCCGGACGAGCGGCGCGAGGAGGAGGTTCGTGATCGTGCCCTCGTAGCGATGGCGCACGTAGGCGGGCGTGACGAGGTCGGCCTTCGCCTCCCACACCGCGCGGACGAGCCGCTCGATCCACTCCTCCGTGACCGAGGTGACGTCGGCCTCGAGCAGCACGAGGACGCGCGCCTGCAGCCGGCGGGCGACGTCGAACAGGGAGCGGAGCGCCGCGTCGCGGCCGGGCACGCCGTGGAACGGAACGGCCGCGCGCTCGACGCTCGGCGCCTCGTGGCGGGCCAGGACGCAGGGCATGCCCGCCTCGGCGAGCAGCTCGGGCGTCCGGTCCGTCGAGCCGGCATCGACGTTGACCAGCGCCGCGGAGGCGCCGGTGAAGTGCGCCGCCAGGCCGGCACGCACGGCCGCCACGATCACCGGCACGGTCGCCGCGTTGTTGTACGTCGGCAGCCCCACGACGATCTCGCACGGCGTGAGGGCGGCGAGCTGGCGGTCGAGCTCGGGGGGCGGCGGCGCCAGGGCGGGCGCTGTGTCGGTCATGCCGTGAGGTGAACCATGAGCGCCAAGTAGTCCAGCAGCTGGCGCGTGATCAGGAACGTACGGCGCACGTGCTCACGGCCCGCGGCGCCCATGCGCGGGATCTGCTCGCGGTTGTTCAGCAGCTGGCGGATCCGGAAGGCGGTGCCCTCCACCGAGTGCACGATGTAGCCGTTCACGTGGGGGATGATCTGCTGCGCGATGCCGGCGGTCGGCCCGCCGATGACCGGCTTGCCCTTCCACATCGCCTCGGCCACGCCGAGGTCGAACCGCTCCTGCGTCGACTTCTGGAGCGCGATGGTCGCCACGCGCTGGAGCGCGTTGATCTGGAGGTGGGCGTCCGCCGGGAGCTCGAGGACGACGACGTCCTCGTCGGTCCGCGCCGCCTCGCGCAGGTCGGCGAGGACCTCGCGGCTGTCGGGATCGTCTTCTGCGTGCCCGGCCAGCACCAGGCGGACGTCGTGATGCTTCTTGACGATGCGGTACGCGTTCACGACGCCCAGGGGGTCGTGGCCGCGCGTGAAGGGCCCGACCTGCAGGAGCAGGGGCTTGTCCTGAGTCACGCGGAGCGAGGTGAGGACCGCCTCCCGCTCGCGGGGCGCGAGGTCGCGGTTCCGGTCGGACAGCGGGTCGATCGACGGATGCAGAATGTAGGCGGGCACGCCGAGGCGACGGGCATACTGCGGCAGCGAGAAGACCGCCGCGTCGAACCGATCGACGAGCGTCCGGAAGAACGACCAGGCGCCGTGCTGCGGCGCCGCGCAGTCGAAGTGACAGCGCCAGACCCAGCGCCCGACGGCGCGCTCCGTCACCAGGCTGGCGGGCGGAACGTCGTGGATGAACACCAGGTCGGCGCGGAGGTCGAGTTTCTTCGCGTTCGTCTTGTTCGTCTCGACGTAGCGCGCGAGGCCGGCCTCCGTGAGCACCCGCTCGCCGCCCTCGAGCGCCGCCTGGAGCGCCCGCGCCGTCGCGTAGTAGGAGGCGTCGCCCCCGGTGACCTCCCAGCTCGTGTCCACGCCGAGGTCGTTCAGCACCGGGACGCCCGCGCGCAGGGCCTGGGCCGAGCCGCCGCCCAGACGGCTTCCGCTCACGTGCAAGAAGCGCCGCCCGCGCACGCGATCGGCCAGGCGCTCGAGGATGTCCACCGTGCCCTGGGGGGCCACGTGCCGGTACTCGCCGATCCGGTTCACGCGCCGCCCTCCAGGAGGGCGGCCTCGACCAGGTGCAGGAGGCGACCTCGGACCCGCTCGAGCGTCGTCAGATGGGCGTCGATCCGCTCGATCGCGGCGGCGAGCGCCGGCATGTCGAGGGAGGAAGAGAGCCACTCTCCGAAGTCCCCCGAGCGCCGGCCACGGCGAGCCCGCGCCTCGACCATGTGCAGATAGATCGCGCTCGGGTCGACCGCCGCGAGCCCGTCGCGGAACTCGGCCAGGGTGTTGACGTGAGGTCCGAGCGGCACCTCTACGACGTGCGACTGCTGGAAGTGGAACCCCCGGGCGAACGGGAGCCGCACCACCGCGTCGACGCCGCGCAGGTGGTCGTGGAGGATCGTCACCAGCTCCTCGCGCAGACCGTCGAGGGTCGGGAACGAGAACGGCTCGACCACGGCGAGGCGCTCGGCGAGCACCAGGTCATGCGCCTCGACGGCCGCCCAGCGGGCGAAGTCGTTGCCGTACGCGGTGGTGACCGGGCGGTGACGGAGGAAGTATCCGTGGGTATGGAAGAAGATTGAATCCGGCGGGACCTCGCGCACGCGGTCGAGCAGCTCGCGCTCGTCGAGCGCGAGAAGACCGAGCGCCTGCCGCAGCTCGACGCACCCGGTGAACACGAAGGGGTGAGTGGCCGCCCGCATCAGTCCTCCCGTTCCCGCAGGGATCCCACGCTTGAGATCCTATCAGGCCGGCCTCTCGACGGCCCGACCGGGCGCCGATCCGTCGCGGACCGGCCGGTCCGGTCGACGTCAGCCGAGGGCGCGCGCGAGCCAGCCGAGCAGCGCGTGGACGTCGGCCACGGAGCGCAGCGCGAACTCCGCCGCCGTGGAGCCGCCGCCGACACGGATCGTCACCCCCGAGCGCCGGAGCCGCCTGAACGCGGCCTCGTCCGTCGTGTCGTCGCCCGCGTACAGGACCGCGGGCGGGCCGCCGAGCTCGGCGCGCGCCCGGCGCGCGATGAAGCGCGCCGCCATGCCCTTGTCCCAGCCGACCCGCGGGACGAAGTCGTAGACCCGGTTGCCGGGGATGACCGCGAGGCCCGGCAGCCGGCGCTCGAGCTCGCGGACGAGGGCGCGCACCGCGTGGCGGCGCGCCGCCGGCACGCGCCGGTAGTGGAGCGCGACCGCGAGCCCCTTCCACTCGACGCGCGCCCCGGGCAGGCGCGCGGCGCCCGCCGCGAGGGCGCGCCGCGCCCCGGCGAGCGCCCGGGTCCGGGCGCGCGGGTGCCGGAAGCGCCAGCCGTCGCCCGCCACCTCGAGGCCGTGGCAGCCGCCGTACACGAGGCCGGCGAGCCCCACGCGCCTCTGCAGATCCGACAGCGCGCGGCCCGAGACGACGGCCACGCGCGCGCGGGGGCTCGCCGCGAGTCGTGCGAGCGTGGCGCGCGCCGGGCGCGCCAGGACGGACGCCTGCGGCGAGGCGACGATGGGCGCCAGCGTCCCGTCGAAGTCGAGGATGACGACGGCGCGGCGCGCCGATACCTCGAGCGCCCGTGCGAGGCGCGAGAGGAGCCGCGCCGGCAGGCTCAGCTGGCGCGGACGGGGGCGGCGGCCACGGGGAGATGCGAGAGCTCGTGCAGGAGGAGGCCGGCCCAGCGGTAGATGTTGTGCTCGCGCACGACGCGCCGCATCCGCTGCATCCGCGCCCGACGCTCCTCGGCGGGCATCTCGACCGCCGCGTGGACGGCCTCGGCGGTGGCGGAGAGATCGTACGGGTTGACGAGCAGCGCGTCCTGCAGTTCGTGCGAGGCGCCGGTGAAGCGGGAGAGGATCAGCACGCCGCCCTCGTCGTCGCGCGTCGACACGAACTCCTTGGCCACGAGGTTCATCCCGTCGTGGAGCGCCGTGACCATGCAGAAGTCCGAGTGGCGGTAGTAGGCCCAGATGTCGCGGTGCTCGTGGTGGCGGTTCAGGTAGAGGATCGGGCGCCAGGTCCGCGTCTGCCAGGCCTCGTTCACCTCGCGGATGGCCTCCTCCACCTCGTGCTGGAGCTGCTGGTAGCGCGCGATGGTGGAGCGGCTCGGGGCGCCGAGCTGCACGAACGCGAGCCGCCCCCGGTACTCGGGATAGCGCTCGAAGAACCAGCCGAGCGCGCGGAACCGCTCGGGCAGACCCTTCGTGTAGTCCACCCGCTCGACCCCGACGCCCAGGAACTCGACCGAGACGCCGAGCTCGCGCAGGAGATCCTCGCGGGTGACGGGCGGCGGGTCCTCGAGGAACTCCGGCGCCACGCTGATCGGGAACGGCTTGACGTGCGTGGCGTGGTCACCGCGCGTGACCGCGAATTTCTCCCAGTCGATCCGCGCCTGGAGCGCGCGGTCGACCGTCTCGAGGAAGTTGTTGCAGTGGTACTGGGTGTGAAAGCTGATGAGGTCCGCGCCCAGCATGCCCTCGAGCAGCTCCTCCTGCCAGGGGCAGATCCCGAACGCCTCGAAGTTCGGCCACGGAATGTGCCAGAAGATCGCGACGCGCGCGTCGGGCCGCTCGGCCTTGACGAGCGCCGGGAGCAGCGCGAAGTGGTAGTCCTGGATCAGCACGAGCGGGTTCTCCGCGTCGCGGATCTCGGTCAGCACCGTCTCCGCGAACTTCCGGTTCGCGGCCTGGTAGTGGGCGAAGTCGTCCGGGCGGAAGGTGGGCCGCGTGTGGACGATGTGACAGAGGGGCCAGAGCCCTTCGTTGGCGAAGCCGTAGTAGTAGCCCTGCTCCTCCTCCTTGGTGAGCCACACCCGTCGGAGCGTGTAGCGCGGATCGTCCTCCGGCAGCCCGAGGCGTCCGCGCGCGTCGGCCGTCTCGACGTCCGCGTCGCCGCTGCCGTGGGCGACCCAGACGCCGCCGCAGACGCGCATGACGGGCCCCATCGCGGTGACCAGACCGCTCGCGGGGATCTGCGGGTGGATCTTCCCGTTCCGCCAGTAGTGGCTCACGGGCTCGCGGTTGGACACGACGACGAGCGAGCGGCCCTCGAGGTTCAGGCTCACGTACTGCTTCAGCCGCTCCTCCGTCCAGATCGTCTCGCCCGAGAGCCGCAGCGCCGCCTCCTGCTCCGCGGCCGCCTGGGCGCGCTGCATGCTGCGTGCGAGCCGCACGACCTCGCCCGCGAGGGGGCCGAAGAGCTTCGCGTCCGGGATCGAGGGCGGCGGGACCTGGCGGCCCGTCCGGAGCGCGCGCGTCCACGCCGAGATCTGGGCCATCGGCCGTGTGACCGCGCTCTGCACGATCACGAGCGCGATGAGCGAGACGACCGACGCCAGGACCACGAAGTGCAGGGCGTACTTGCGCCAGACGCCCCACTCGGCGACGGAGAGATGCCCGGCGTCGAGCACGACGGCGAGCGCGCCCACGACCCGGTCGTCGCGGTGGAGCGGCGCCGCGTACACGTACCGGTTCTGGTCGCCGAGCCGCCGGAAGCCGCTGGTCACGTTGCCGCTCACGAGCGCCTCGGTGACCTCGGGGAACACGGGCGGCAGCGCGGGGGTCAGGTCCGGCGTCGCGAGCAGCAGGCTGTCGTAGCGGTCGTAGACGGCGAGCGCGCGCGTCGCCGTGCTGAATCGCTTCAGGATGCGCTCGACGGCCGGCTTGGACCCGCGCGCGACGACGGGCTCGAGCGCCTCCTTCAGGCTCTCGCCCAGGAGGACGGCGCGGCGCTCGAGGTCCACCGTCAGCCGCTCGCGTTCCTCGCGGACCTGCACGAACGCGAAGCTCGCGACCACGAGCAGCGCGCCGAGCCAGATCGCCGTGACGAGCCGAAAAGTGAATTTCATGACGGGTGGTGCTGCCGACCGCTGCCTGAACGTTCTCTACCCAGTCTACCCCAGATCTCGGCCGCTACGCAGCCCCCACGTGGGGGCCGTCATCGCGCCTTGAGCTTCGC
>Ga0209156_10003074_pt1 | contig 12757 bp, 11 predicted proteins | sample GraSoiAngelo_124_FD_185881 | JGI IMG/M metagenome (GOLD analysis project Ga0209156, IMG submission 185881) | Grasslands soil microbial communities from the Angelo Coastal Reserve, California, USA - 14_0927_05_20cm (SPAdes) (version 2) | ecosystem: Environmental > Terrestrial > Soil > Grasslands...
ATCCGCCCCGGCGCCAGAGTGCTCGCCGCCGGCCCCGATTTGAGATCGAGCTTCGCCACGGCGTCGCGGATCGCCTTCGGGTCGGCGGACTTCGCGAGCTCCGCCGCTTCCTTGATGATCCAGACGTGGGCGTAGGTCATGAGCGGGTCCTGCGTCATGAACGGCTCGCCCGTGCGCTCCGTGAAGCGCTTGACCAGCTCCTCCTGGCCCTTGAGCGGGTGGGCGGCGGTCACCGTCATGATGTTGTCGAGCAGCTCCCGGCCCACGGTCTTGACGTACTCCGGCGTCACGAGCCAGGCGCCCACCCCCTGGATCGGCACCTTCACACCGAACTCCTTGACCTTCTGGAGCACCTGGATCGAGTCGGGGAAGTTGGTGGCGCCGTAGAAGACGATGTCCGGGTGGGTCGAACGGATTTTCTGGACGATGGCCGTCGCATCCGCGAGCGGCGGCGTCCAGATCTCGTCCACGACGATCTCGATCCCCTTGGCCTTGAGGAGCTTCTCGCGCAGCGGCTTGAAGAAGAAGACGGTCGCGGCGGTGTTGTCGCCGACGATCGCCGCCTTCCTGAGCGTCTCCTTGTTGCGCTTCGCCAGATCGACGACCAGCTCCAGCGCCTGCTCGGCCTGCACCGAGGAGACCGGGCTCGTCTGGAACGTGTACTTGAAACCGCGCTCCGTGATCGAGTCGGCGTAGGAGAGCGTGAACCACGGCACCTCGAGTCGCTCGGCCACCTCGGTGACGCCGAGGGTGAAGGAGCTGAGCCACGCGCCGATCCCCGCGCTGATCTTCTCGCGTGACAGCGCGCGCTGGGCCGCGCTCACTGCCTTCTCCACGCTGTCGCCCGCGTCCGCCTCGCGCAGGACGAGCTTGGCGCCGCCGAGCGCCTTGATCCCGCCCTGGGCGTTGATCTCCGCGATGGCCATCTCCGCGCCCATCTTCTTGAGCTGGCCCTGGCGCGCCCAGCGGCCGGAAAGCGGTGCCACCAGCGCGATCTTGAAGTCGTCGGCCGCGTTCGCGACGGGAGCGGCGAGCAGCAGCGGGGCCGCGACGAGCACGGATAACAGGATTGCAAGGGGCGGCATCGGTCTTCTCCTCACGTGTAGTTCGGGTTGCGCTTCTCGAGAAACGCTCGCACGCCTTCCTGAAAATGCTCGCTCTTTCGCACGCGGTCGCCGAGCTCCTGCTCCAGCGCTTCGCGCGCCGCCGCGTGGTCGGCGATGGTGCTGCTGATCTGCTGCTTGACCGCCTGCACGGCGGTCGGGCTGTTGGCGGCGATGGTCGCCGCCGTCTCGAGCGCCCACGGCATGAGCGCGTCCGCCGGCACCACGCGGTTGACGAGCCCGAGCCGCGCCGCCTCCGCGGCGTCGATCAGCCGGGCCGTCAGCAGCAGCTCCATCGCGTGGACGTAGCCGACCTGCTGGACCAGCTTCACGGTCGCGCCGCCGAACGGATAGATCGACCAGCGGACCTCGGGCAGGCCGAAGCGCGCGTGCGGCGCCGCCGCCCGGACGTCGGTCGAGAGCAGGAGCTCGAGGCCTCCAGCGACACAGTCCCCGTTCACGGCCGCGACGATCGGCTTCGCGTACGCTCGATTCTTGAGCAGCGCGTGATTGACCGTGCGCGCCGTCTCCGGGTCGGCGGAAAGATCGCCGCTCATGTCGGCGCCCGAGCTGAACGCGCGCTCGCCCGCCCCGGTGAGGACGATGCAGCGACAGGTGCCGTCGCGCGCGAGCCGGTCCCAGAGCGCGGCCAGCTCCGCCATCATGGCGCGCGACATGGCGTTGCGTCGTGGCTGGTTGTCGATGGTGACGACGACGACGTGCGGCCCGTGCGGCTCCGCGCGCAGCTCCATCAGGTGCCCCGCTCCGGCACGACGACGACCTTGCCGTGCGCCGCGCGGTCGGTGAGCAGGCGAATGGCCTCGGCGCCGCGTTCGAGCGGCAGCCGATGGGTGACGAGCGGCTTGAGCGTGCCCTTCGCGTACCACGCGAGCAGCTCCTCGACGGACCGACGGAGCTTGTCCGGCGCGTGCCAACGGAAGTAGCGCAGCGACGAGCCGAGCGCCGCCCGGTGCTTCACGAGCAGCCGGTTGGCGGGAATATTCGGGACCCCGCCGACGAAGCCTATCAATAATATGCGTCCGCCCCAGCCGAGCGAGGACAGCGCGGCGTCGAACAGATCGCCGCCGACGGGATCGAAGCACACGTCGGCGCCCTTCCCGTCCGTCAGCTCCATGACGCGCTCCGTCAGCTTCTCCGTGGCGTAGTTGATGACCGCGTCCGCGCCGCGCTCGCGCGCCACCGCCAGCTTCTCCGCGGTGCTGGCGCCGGCGATGACGCGCGCGCCCATCGCTTTGCCGATCTCCACCGCCGTCAGGCCGACCCCGCCCGCGGCGCCCAGCACCAGCAGCGTCTCGCCGGCCAGGAGCTGGCCCTGCCAGCGGATCGCCGCGTGGCTGGAGATGTACGCGATCGGAAACGCGCCCGCCTCGTCGAACGGCATCGCGTCGGGGATGGCGAACGTCTCGGCCTCGTCCGCCAGCGCCTGCTCCGCGAACCCGCCGTAGGCGAGGATCGCCATCACGCGGTCGCCGGTCTTGAAGCGGGTCACGCCCTCGCCACAGTGCGTGACGACGCCAGCGGTCTCGAGGCCGGGACTGAAGGGGAACGGCGGGCGCGTCTGGTAGCGGCCCGCCACCATGATGGAGTCCGCATAGTTCACGCCCGTCGCCTTGACGCCGATCACCAGCTGGCCGTGGCCGGGGCTTGGCGGCGCGACGTCCTCGAGCGTGAGGCCGTCGACGGGTCCCCACGCGCGGCAGATCACGGCTCTCATGCCCCCGAAGGATACACGGGGGAGCCCGCTTGCGGTGGGCGAGTCACCGATGCAGACTGCGGGGGGCTGTCATCTCGGCAACGAAGGAGCACGACCATCGAGCCTGTCCGTGTCTACATGCGCGTGCCCGGAACCCAGCCGATGCCGCAGCTCATGCGGCTCATCCAGGACATCGAGGCGGCGGGATTCGACGGCGCCGGCATTCTCGACAGTCAGCTCCTGTCCCGCGACACGTTCGTCGTCCTCGCGCAGGCGGCCACCTCCACGTCGCGCCTCACGCTCTTTCCCGCCGTCACGAACCCGCTGACCCGCCACGCCTCCGTCCTGGCCGGCGCCATCCAGAGCGTCGAGGAACTGGCGCCGGGGCGGGTGAAGTTCGTGATGGGCACGGGCTACACCTCGGCCAGCACCATCGGCCGACGCGCGGCGACGCTGGCGGAGATGCGCGAGTGCCTGCGCACCGTGCGCGCGCTGCTGGCAGGCGGCTCGGTGGATTTCGGCGGGACGCCGGGGCGGCTCACCTTCGCGGCGCGGCGACCGATCCCGCTGATCATGGCGGCGTCGGGCCCCAAGGCGATCGAGCTCGCCGGCGAGATCGCCGACGGCGTGCTGCTGCTCGTCGGCTTCAACCGCGGAATCGTGGAGCGCGCGCTCGAGCACCTGGAGCGCGGCGCCAAGCGGGCGGGACGACGGGTGGAGCACCTCGAGGTCATCTGGGCGGTACGGACGGCGACGGCGGCGACCACGGCCGGGGCGCGCCGGCTCGCGCGGCCGACGGCCGTTCACTGGGGCGTGCTGCGGTGGGGCGGGCACTGGCTGGAGCCGGCAGGCATCCGGCTGCCGACGCTCGAGATTCCGGAGGCGGTCCACACGATCTATCCGGATCTGTCGCACGCGCAGGACTGGGAGGCGGCGATCGACGCCACGTCGTTCGTCTCCGACGAGGTCGTCGCGCAGCTGTGCGATGCGCTCGGCTTGATCGGGGCGCCGGAGGATTGCGCGGGGCGGATCGCGGAGATGGCGAAGCTCGGCGTGAGGAACCTCTATCTGATGCCGACGCTGACCTTCAGGCCTCCAGAGCAGGAGATCGCCGCATTCCGCGACGTCGTGTTCCCACGGCTCCTGGCGGCCGGGCTCAAAACGTGAAGTCTGAAGGCGGACGTCGACACCTGCCCGGCTAATGCTGGACCACGTCGGCTACATCGACCTTCCACCGCACGCGAGGGCCGGCGGCTTCGATCATGCCTCCGTCCATCGGCGCACGGGGCGTGTCTACGTCGCGCACACCGCCAACGATGCCGTGGACGTCATCGACGGCTCGTCGGGCCGCTTCGTGGAGTCGATCGCAGGATTGCCCGGCGTCGCTGGGGCGCTCGTCAGCGACGAGCGGGATCTCGTGTTCACCTCCAATCGCGCTGAAAACACCGTCGGCGTGTTCGACGTGGCCATGCCGCAGAAGGTCGTCAAGATCGGCGTGGGCATCCGACCGAACGGGCTCGCGTACGATTCTGCGCGGCACAGATTACTGACGGCTCACGTGGGTACTCCGGAAATCGCCAGCTCGTTCACGGTGTCGATCGTCGATCCGGCCGCGCGTGCCGTGATCGCGGACATCCCGGTGCCGGGCCGGACGCGGTGGACGGTCTACGATGAAGGGGCCGACGTGTTCCACGTCAACATCCTGGCCCCGGCCGTGATCGCCGTGATCGACGCCCGAGCGCCGGCTGTGAAGCGCCTGGTCGCGGTGCCGAGCGCGGGGCCACACGGCCTGGATCTCGACGTGACGCGGCGGCGGGTGTTCTGCGCCTGCGACGGCGGGCGGCTCGTCGAGATCGACGCCGACGAGGGCACGATCGTCCGCGCGGCCGACCTCCTCGGTGTGCCCGATGTCATCTTCTTCAATACGATGCTCGATCGACTCTACGTCGCGGTCGGCGATCCTGGCGTCGTGGAAGTGTTCGACACGCGCTCACTGACCCGGGTGCAAACGGTTGTCACCGAGAAGGACGCACACACGCTCGCCTTCGATGCCGACCGCAACACGGTGTACGCGTTCTTGCCGGCGACGCATCGCGCGGCTGTCTACATCGATCGAGGTTGACGGCAGCTCCCCGCCGTGGCAGGCGTGGTAGTGGTATAGGGGAAGCACGGGAAGCGCCGGGGCCCGAGGAGGGGAATCATGATCCAGGCGAGGAAGCTCGGTCACATCGTGTTGAAGGTCCGCGACGCCAGCAAATCCAGGGATTTTTACACGCGGACGCTGGGGTTGAAGGTGGCCCACGAGGATTTGGAGCGCGGGGCGGTGTTCCTGAGCTTCGGCGAGGCGCATCACGACCTCGCGCTGTTCCAACTCGCCACGGGCGAGGCGGCCGGGGCGAGCCAGCCCGGCCTGCACCACATGGCCTGGCAGCTCGGGAACTACGAGGAATTGCAGGCGGCCTACCGTGAGCTGAAGGCGCTTGGAGTCCCGATCGAGTCGACGATCGAGCACAACGTGACGCGCAGCGTCTATTTCCCCGACCCCGACGGCAATCGCGTGGAGCTCTACTGCGACATGGTGGAGGACGGCTTCGAGACGATGCGCACGCTGGGACCGAAGCGCGACCCGCTGGATCTCGCCTAAGGGACGCACGGTGGGGCAGACCGCGGCTCACGACCTTCGCTCGCTTTTCACGCCGACCCGGGTGGGCTCCGTCACCCTCAAGAACCGGATCTACTCCTCCGGCCACGCCGAGGCCATGGCCGAGCACGGCCGGCCGACAGAGCGGCTCTGCCGCTACCACGAGGCGAAGGCGCGGGGTGGTTGCGCCCTCACGATCTTCGGCGGGTCCTCGAGCGTTCATCCGTCGTCGCCGGCGGCGGCGTGGAAACAGATCGCCAACCACGACGACGCGATCATCCCCGGGTACCGCGAGCTGGCCGACGCGGTGCACCGCCACGGGTGCCTCGTCTTCACCCAGCTGACGCACCTCGGCCGGCGCGCCCAGTCGGATTCCGACACGCCCCACGCCCTGCTGGCGCCCTCCCAGATCCCGGAGCGCGTCCACCGCGAGGTGCCCCACGAGCTCGAGCCCGAGCAGATCGCGATGCTGGTCCGCGCGTTCGGCGACGCGGCTCGGCGCTGCCGCGAGGGTCACCTGGACGGCATCGAGCTCTCGATGGCGCACAACCATCTGATCGACCAGTTCTGGTCTCCACGCTTCAACCAGCGGATGGACGAGTACGGCGGCAGCCTCGAGAACCGTCTGCGATTCGCTTTCGAGGTCCTGGCGGAGATCCGGCGGCAGGTGGGCCGCGATTTCGTGGTCGGCGCCCGCATCTCCGGCGACGAGCTCACGCCGGGAGGCCTCAGTGCCGAGGACATGGGCGAGATCGCCCGCCGCCTCGCCGCGTCCACGCTGGTGGACTTCTTGTCGATCATCGGCGGCGGCGCCCACACCTATTACCTGCAAGCGGCGGCCGTCCCGAACATGAGCTTCCGCACTGGCGTGTACGTGCCGCTGGCGGCCGCGATCAAGCGGGCCGCGCCCGCGATGCCGATCCTGCACGCGAGTCGGATCGTCGATCCGATCCAGGCGGAGCAGCTCGTCGCGGCGGGGCACGTCGACGTCGTCGGCATGACCCGGGCGCTCATCGCGGACGCGGACCTTCCACGCAAGGCACGCGACGGCCGACTCGACGACATCCGCACGTGCGTGGGAGCGAACGAGGGGTGCATCGACCGGATCTACCAGGGGAAGCCGGTCACCTGCGTCCAGAACCCGGCGGCCGGCCGCGAGGGCGAGCTGCCAGAGGTGCGCCCGACGAGCGTCGCGAAGAAGGTCCTGGTCGTTGGCGGCGGGGTCGCGGGGCTGGAGGCGGCCCGCGTCGCGGCGCAGCGGGGCCATCGTGTCGTGCTCTTCGAGAAGGACGGGCAGCTGGGCGGCCAGGTGCTCCTCGCCGCGCGCGCTCCCGCCCGCGCCGACTACGCCGGCATCGTCCGCTTCCTGGCCGTGCAGGTGGCGAAGCTCGGCGTCGAGATCCGTCTCGGGGTCGAGGTCACCGACGCGGTGGTGCTGGCCGAGCGCCCGGACGCGGTCGTCATCGCCACCGGGTCTCACCCCTACGTGCCGGCCCTCCCCGGCACCGACGGCAAGCACGTCGTGACGGATCGAGACGTCCTCGCGGACAGCGCGAAGGTCGGGACGAACGTCGTCGTCGTCGACGACGTCCACACCGAGCAAGCGCTCTCGACCGCGGAGCTGCTGCTGGCGCAGGGCAAGCGGGTCGAAGTGCTCTCGCCGCTGTTCTACGTCGGTCAGGACGTGGGCGTCACGTCCATCGCTCCCGTCTACGCGCGTCTCTTCACGCAGGGCGTGGTCCTCACCCCGCACACGGAGCTCCGTGCCATCGAGGGCTCGACGGTGGTCGTCGGCAACGTGCACTCGGGTGCTGCGCGGCGGATCGAGGGGGTCGACACTGTCGTGCTCGCGACGGGGAGCCGCTCGACCGACGCGCTCTATCGCGCGCTCAAGGGTCGCGTCGCGGAGCTTCACGCGGTGGGCGACTGCGTGGCGCCGCGGGGCGTCCACCAGGCGATTCTCGACGGCACCCGCGTGGGGCGGGCGATCTAGTCACGGCTGAGGTGATCCCATGAGGGGACGTGGATCGCGCCAAAACCTCGAAGGCTGGATACGCCAGAAAACTGCTCCGGCTCCGCCGACACCCAAGCCAGCCCGTCCGCCGCGCCGTCCCCCGCCTCGTCGACCAGCGCCGCCGAGACCCCGCTGACGGTGGAGGAGACATCATGCTGAGCACGATCGCGTGCATGAGATCAATCGCCCTCGGTCTCGCTCTCGTTCTGCTGACCCTCGCCGAGCCGCCCGCCGTCGGGTCGCAGCAGACGACGGCGATCCCCCGGGTCGGCGTCATCACGAACAAGGTGGGCCACGAGGCGCTCCGAAAGGGCCTTCAAGATCTGGCCTACACGGAAGGGAAAAACATCATTCTGGAGTTCCGTTCCACCGAGCCCCCGGAGGTGCGCTTGCCCGACCTGGTGGCCGAGCTCGTCCGGCTCCCGGTCGACGTGATCGTGGCCGGCGGCACGTCGGCGGTCCTGGCGGCCAGGCAGGCGACGACGACGATTCCGATCGTCGGCCTCTCGGTGGATCCGGTGGCCAGTGGGCTCGTGGCCACTCTCGCGCGGCCGGGCGGCAACCTGACAGGGTTGAGCTTCAGCGAGGTCGAGACCGACGCGAAGCGCCTGTCGCTCTTGAAGGAGGCGGTTCCCTCGGTCACACGCGTGGCCGCGCTGAGTGCGGCCGGTCCGACCGCCGAGCCGATTCTGAGAGAAACCGAGCGCACGGCGCGGACGCTGGGCGTCCAGCTTCATCCGGTCGAGCTACGGGGGTCCGACGACTTCGAGCGGGTCTTCGCCGCGATGAACGCGAGGCAGGCCGAGGCTCTCGTCGTGCTGCCCGCGACGGTGCACTACGTGAATCGAACGCGGATCATCGCCCTGGCGATCAGCCATCGACTGCCGTCGATGTTCTGGCGGAGGGACTTCGTGGACGCCGGCGGCCTCATGTCCTACGGATCGGACCAGCCCGAGATGTACCGTCGCGCCGCCAGCCTCGTGAGCAAGATCCTCCAGGGCGCCAAGCCCGGCGATCTGCCGGTCGAGCAACCACGGAAGTTCGAGCTGATCGTCAACCTCAAGACGGCGAAGGCTCTCGGGTTGACGATCCCGCAGCCGGTGCTCCTGCTGGCGGACGAGGTGATTCAGTAAGCGCGCACCTGTCCTAGCGCAACAGTCGAGCGCGCCAGCGCAGCCAGCTCCGCGGCGCGCGCTTGGCGCTGACCGCCCGGGCGAGCCCTTCGGCTTGGTGCTCTGGCGTGACCGGCGCAGGGGTCGAGGCGAGCCGGAGGAAGACGATGCCGCTGGTGCGAAGCTCGGCGTCGATCGCGTGCTGCGCCCGCCGTTCGCGCGGCGTCCGGCGCCGCTCCATTCGGTAGGGGCGCTTCAGCCGGCGTCGCGAGCCGAACCGCCGGTCGATGATGACCTGGGCCCGCTCGATGCCGGCGAGCTCCTGCTTGACGTGTCGGTAGAGCGCCGGCTGGTGGCGCTGGACGATGACGAGCCAGCGGCTCTGGTCCTCACGGACCTGGTCGAGGAGGGTCACCCAGGGTCCGGACGGCGGCCCGTCCTGCCGAGCGGTCGGTGCCGAGATCCCGATCTCATCGAAGTAGCGTCGAATCGGGTCGGTGTTGCGCTCGGCGTACGCCCGGAGAACCAGATAGGCGAGACCGCGATGGCAGCTCGCCGCCGTGTCGGCCACCGTGCGCTGGCCGAGGACCTTCTGAGCCCCGGTCGTCCGGTGGCGCAGCGTGACCCGAAAGCTTCGCGAGCTCGACGGCCACTGGTTGGCGTCGGTGAGGTTGACCGGGGAGCAGTCGCCGACGACCTCCCACTCCGCGCTGAATTCACGGACGGCCGCTTCGAGAAGTCGTCGACTGTCGAGACGCATGACACGACCTTCGCACGACGCCGTCTCGTTCCGCAAGCACGACGAGGCAATTCCAGGAATTATCGCTCGTGAGTTTTCCGGAACTTGCGTCAGGCGGGCGGGGCGATCGGGACGTGAGTGATGTGCGGCGGCCGAGAGGCCGCCGCCCGTCGTGGACTTCGCGCGCCTACATACCTTCCTGTCGAGTCTGCGCGACGGCCGTGTCGAGGGTCTTCTTCTGCAACCGGCCGCGCAGCGCACCGTACGACTCTGTCCGGATCACGCGGTCGAACTGGTACCGATAGCTCCCGACGAAGCTGTAGCCACCGACCTTCACGTCGTGGACGTACCAGCGCCCGTCACGCGCGTTCATGCGGTAGTCGAGCGGGATCTCCATACCCCGCTTGGTCACGACCTTCGAGCGCACCGTGGCGATGTCGCCCTCGACCACCTCGCCGACGAACGTGATCTTCTCGCCCGAGTACGACCCGAGCTGGCCCATGTACACACGCTCCAGCAAGTCCCGGAAGAGGGTCACGAACTCCGTCTGCTCGTCGCCGTTGAGTTCCTGCCAGTGACGGGCGAGCGCACGCCGCGAGATCTCTTCGAAGTCGAAGATCTCGCGGGTGAGCCGGCGGACCTCCGCCGACCGGTCGGCCACGGCCGCGCCGTCGACCTCGCCATGCTGCAGAACGCCCAGGATCTGCCCGATCGCCGACTCGACCGTTTCACGCGGCCCCGCCGCCGGTGACGCCACCGCGGGCTCGGCCACCATCAACCACGTTGCCGCGATTGCCACGCCCATCCACACCGTCATCTTCGTCTCCCGGCCACGACGCTGGTACAGAGCGTCGGAGAGCGCACGTTTGGCTGCGTTGAGTCCGTTGATCCAAGGGGTCCCGCTCCACGTGAATCGCATCATGCTGGACTCTGAACGCAGGTTTGATGCCAGGAGCCACTCCACGTGCGAGAGCATCAGGGAATCAGCTATTTCCGAGCCGAAGGGCTGTTCCGGCAGGCGCCCACCGACGTTCCTTGTCACAACTGGCGGACCGGAATGACACCGGGGCCTACGTTCGAGTGGTCTATTTCAGACCGAACTTCCTCAGGCGCCGATAGAAGGTTCGAACGGTGAGTCCGAGTGCACGCGCGGCCTGCTCCTTGTCGCCGTCGTAGTGCTGGAGGGCCCGCGCGATCAGCTGGCGCTCGGCCTCCTCGACCGTCGGGATCGTCCCCGGCGGCGCGCCCGCTTCGGGGGCGAGCGTGGCGCCGAGCGGCGGCAGGTTCGCCAGCGTGATCTCGCCGTGGGCGCCGAACGCGTAGGCGCGCTCGAGGATGTTCTCGAGCTCACGGACGTTGCCGGGAAAGTCGTACGCCATCAGCGCGGCGAGCGCGTCGGGCGTCAGCCCCCGCACCTCGCGCCGGAAGCGTTCGTTGAACCGCCGCAGGAAGGCCAGCGCGAGCGCCGAGATGTCCTCGCGTCGCGCGCGAAGCGGCGGGACGACGATCCTCACCACGTTGATCCGATAGTAGAGGTCCTGCCGGAAGCCCCCGCTCTTCACGGCCGCCTCGAGATCCCGGTTCGTCGCGGTGATCACCCGGGCGTCGACGGCGTGGGTCTTGGCCGAGCCGACGGGCCGGACCTCTTTCTCCTGGAGGACGCGCAGGAGCTTGGCCTGCAGCGCCAGCGGAAGCTCGCCCACCTCGTCGAGCAGCAGCGTGCCGCCCTGGGCCGAGCGGATGAGGCCGAGCGCATCGGCGACGGCTCCCGAGAAGGCCCCGCGCACGTGGCCGAAGAACTCCGACTCCAGGAGCTCGGCCGGGATGGCGCCGCAGTTGACCGGCACGAAGGGGCCCGAGGCTCGAGGCGAGTCACGATGGATCGCGGCGGCGACCAGCTCCTTGCCGGTTCCGCTCTCGCCCTCGATCAGCACGGGCGCGTCGGAGGTCGCCACCGTCGCGATCGTCTGCTTCACCTCACGGATCGCGGGCGACGTCCCCACGAGCTCCCGCTCGGCGAGCGTCCGTCCGAGCTGGGTGCGGAGCGACCGCACCTCGCGCTGGAGCCGGCGTCGCTCCATGAGCTGGCCCATCAGATGGCGCAGCTCGTCCAGCTTCGGGGGCTTGATCAGATAGTCATACGCTCCCGACTTCAGCGCCCGAATCGCGGTCGAGACCATCGGATCACCCGTGATCATGACGACGTCGATCGTGGCGTCGTGGTCCTTGATCGCCTCGAGCAGCGTGAGACCGTCCATGTCGGGCATGCCGATGTCGAGGATCGCCGCCTCGAAGACCTGGCGCTTGAGGAACCCGAGCGCCTGACCTCCACTCGAGGCGAGGGTGGGCTGGTATCCCCACCGGGTCAGAGCTTCGGTGAGGAGGTTTCCCACTTCAGCATCGTCGTCGACGACGAGGAGACGTGAGCGGTCCACGCCCCTATGGTAGATCAGAAGAGCCCGTGTCGCACGGTGACGCCGCGCTCGTCGTTGGTGCGGGTGCCGGTGTTCACGCTCATGCCCATCTGCACGAGCGCCGACCGCGTCGCCTGGTCGACCGCGTCGGAGGAACCGGTGAAGGTTCGGGAGGCGGTGCCGCTCAGCGTGTGGTCGGTGACCGCGCCCACAATGTCGTCCAGCGCATTGCGGGGACTCTTCATCGCAGTCTGCGCTGGAAATTTCCGGAAACAACACGGGTCCGTGGCGACTGTCCGCTGCTATGATTTAAGGCGCTTCGACACCGGACGCTTCCCCAGGAGGCCGTCGTCTGACGCAGAGAGTCCTGTGCGTGCTCGCCCTCGTCGGTGTCGCTCAGGCCGCGTGCGCGACGGTCGCTCCTCCGGCCGCGACGACGCCCGCGGCCACGGCGCAGCAGTATCTCGACCACGGCCGAGCCCTCATCGCCCGAGGCGAGATGGCGGCGGCCGCGACCGCGCTACGCGCGGCGCTGCGGCGGGAGCCCGATCTGATCGAGGCCCGCGCGAGCCTCGGGCTCGCCCTCTACGGCACGGGGGATCTCGACGCCGCCGTCGAAGAGCTGCGCGCGGCCCTCAGCCGAGAGCCCGATGCCGTCGCCGCTCGGCTCACGCTGGCGACCGTGCTCGTGGCAAAGCAGGACTGGGGGGCGGCGCGTGTCGAGCTCGAGCAGATCCTGAGCGCGCACCCCGAGCTGCTCCAGGCCCATTACAGCCTGGGCGTCGTGCGCTATGCGCAGGGCGATCTCGACGGGGCGATCGAGGCGTACCGTCGCGTCCTCGCGGGCGATCCGCAGAACCAGGATGCGCGCTACAGCCTGGCGCTCGTGCTGAAGCTCGTGCACCGCGAGACCGAGGCGACGCCGGAGCTCCTCGGCGCCGCCCAGGCAGGGCACGCGCGCGCGCAGTACTTCATCGGCACCGCCTACGCCTCGGGCGTCGGCGTCGAGCGCGATCTGGC
>Ga0209156_10003087_pt1 | contig 12730 bp, 11 predicted proteins | sample GraSoiAngelo_124_FD_185881 | JGI IMG/M metagenome (GOLD analysis project Ga0209156, IMG submission 185881) | Grasslands soil microbial communities from the Angelo Coastal Reserve, California, USA - 14_0927_05_20cm (SPAdes) (version 2) | ecosystem: Environmental > Terrestrial > Soil > Grasslands...
TGGCACTATAATGCTATCGAGCACGCGCATGCGGCCAACTTGCGCCCGCGTAAGTTGCATTCCATGATTCTTGCCTGTGTAGCGATCGCTGGCGTCCCCCGCAGTGACGGTAACAACTGTGGCCTGTGTGTCGGCGTAAAGGCCGAATGCAGCGAGTTCTGCATCATCCGGATGAGGCGATACAACGAGCACTCGGTCGTCCGGACGGACAGATTGATCGCACACATACAACGGTGTCCTCCCAGTCACCCAGGTTACCCGCAGTCCGTGAAGCATCACGCGCGTGCCAGCTTTCGCACCGGCCCTGATAAGCCGCGTCAAATTTAAAAAACGTATACCACTGACACCGCGTTCGAAAAATTGCTTATCGCAAAAGGCTTCCCAAGAAATTTTGACCGACGGATCGAAGACCAATCCGGTAGCGGTGTATTGAAGGTGCAATTCCAGGAAAACAGTAACGGCATTTGCTGTTAATTTCGGAAGTATGAAACCGGTTGAATCACATACGATGGAGATCGCCTCTACTGATTTCGGCGCGACACCAAGCGCGAAATTCTGGTGAGGATCATATTTGAGCTGACGGCAATACCTGTGATGCCGAAGCGCGACCCAAGCGCTTCCAAACACTAGACCAATTAATGCTAAGCTCAGGAGACAAAGGACCAAGCTATTCATCCGTGATTCGCCACGTGCATGTTGCGGACCGTATGCACGATCTGACGTTTTGCTTTAATCAAACCGCGTAATGCATCGGGATATAAGGAGCCGCATTTGTAAAAAAATTTGAAGAACCGGGACAAATACGGCCAACTAAGTTCCCGGATGCGCGCATAATGGTCGGGCGGGCCGGCGACGAAAGCGATGCCCATCGCGCGGCGCGATTGACGTGCGAGATGTTTCCTATGACGCGGGGTATCGATCCGATTCAGGTTCTTAACGAGAGCACGCAGATAATAGTAGTCGCACTCCATCTCGTCTCTAGAAATGCTTTCGGGTGTATTTTCGCGATAACCCACTGACGTAACGGTGTCATAGGTCCAGGTCCGATTGGCGATCACGCGTAACCAAAGATCAATATCGTGCCGCCGCCTTTGGGTTATGTCGAAACCCCCAACCTCAATAACGCGGTCACGGCGATATAGCACTGTCGAGTGTCCAAAATGAAATCCTGTCTCATTAAGCTTGTAATAGTCGTCTATCGACATCCCAGTTTGTGGCGTAAGCAGTTTGCACCGATGCGCCTCAGGAATCGGAATTACATGGCCTTCCAGATCGATCCAGTCGTGACTCGACATGAAAGCCACATCGCTCGTCCCAGGAAGAAGCTCCAGGGCGCGAGTGAGATGATTCGGATACCAGACGTCATCGGCATCAAGCAATGCAATCCAATCACCGGTGGCGGCCTCGATGCCCGCATTGCGGGCTGCAGCGGCGTTATTGAAACCCACGCGTAGCAGTTTGACTGGCACGCTGGTCCTTTCAATCTCAAGTACCGAATTGTCAGTCGACCCGTCATCAATAACAACAATCTCGTGCGCTGAATGAGCCTGTTTCGATATACTGCGCAACGCAGCAGCGATCCAGCGGCTAGCATTATGGCAGGGCATGATAACGGAAATTCGCATCGCCAATCAGCACCTAAGGAGGGCGCTGCCAACATCCCGTTTGTCGAAAATTCCACTCACATGGCGCCGGCCCGATAAGGTTAAACGTTTTCCATCCGACTCGCTGCATTTCTCGGTGAATCCAAGCGTAACGCGGCCGCTCCGCGTCATCGAGCAACAGGTATCCGCCTCGTTTGATTTTCGATATCCCGTGAAAGGCGCACGAAATTCGGCTGCGCCCGTCTATGAGAATCAGGTTAAAAAAGTTGTCGGGAAAGCGGTCGATCACAGTCGCGTAAGCATGGAATGACAATCCGATGCACGCTTCCAACGCCGAAGCATAAAACTCCGGATTCCCCGGATCGCCGACTCGTCGATTTTCGCTAGGACCAGGCGGCACCACAAAAAGTTCCCAGGCTAAATTGTTTAGTTCCATCGCAGTGCGGATTTTTTCGGCCCACTGAAGATCGTGTTCGATCGAAACTAGCTGCCTCACACGCGCTGAAAAAAAAAGCGTAGAGCCGCCAACACCCCATTCAAATACGCGCATCTCGGGCTTAAGTATTTTCTCAAGCATTTTAATAGCAGGATAACTGATCCATGGGATCCTCATTTCGGTCGGTGTCAGCGATAGACTACGGTTCCAAGAGGGGAAGAAACTAAGCATCCGGGCAAATGATTGATCTACAGGCCATTGGCGAGAGATCCTCCAGGCTTCTCGAATGTAACAATCAAGCCGTAGCGCGAATTGCTTCATGATCGCGCCGCCGCGTGGCCATACGTAAGTGCGGACAATTTACAAACGTCGCAGTGAAAACGATGCGTTTTACCATGCGCGCTATGATACGCTAGCAGGTTCTTTTGTCTCTTTCGCTGTTGCCTTCGACTCAACATGAAAACTATGCGGCGTAGTAAAAACGCCTTGTCCTTGCGGCGGCAGCTGTCCGGTCCCGAAGAAATCGCCGCCTTCCACGTCGAAGAATGCCGCGTTTTTGATCCAGTCCGCGATCACACCGCTTACGGTCGCAAAGATCGTGAAGTGATAGCGTCCGGGAAGAAGGCTCAGTTTAGGGATCACGACCTGGATTGTTCCATCTCTGCTCGGGAGTGTCCTAAAATCCTGGCCTAACAGCGCTGTGTCTAGGAGTAAGATTCGTTGCTCAGATTCATTATCTATACCGATCGCGACGCGAACGTTTCGAAGTTCTCTTTCCCCGGTGCTCTTAAATCGCAGCGACAATATCGCAGTCGCGCCGCATTGGAATACAGGAACTCTTACGTGATTATCGGCCGCAAGTTCTACAGAGATAAAACGCAGCATTCCGGAACCTTCACGATCGCGACGCGTGTCCAGTGGCAACGGCCCACGCCGACTCAGCTGGCGAAGATAAGTTTCGACAGCTGCCTTAGCGTCCGCGCGCGTCACCAGCTTGCCTTCTGCCAGCACAAGCCCTGACGAGCAGAGCGCTTCGATTGCCGCCATGTTGTGACTAACGAAAAGCACGGTCCGGCCGCCGCGGCTGACTTGTTCCATTTTTCCAAGACATTTTTGCTGAAACTCGGCGTCGCCGACGGCGAGGACTTCGTCGACAACGAGAATTTCCGGTTCGAGGTGCGCGGCCACGGCGAATGCCAGCCGGACATACATGCCGCTCGAATAGCGTTTCACCGGCGTGTCCAGAAACTTCTCCGTCTCAGCGAAAGCGACGATCTCGTCAAATTTGCTTTTGATCTCAGCCTTGGTCATTCCCAGAATCGCGCCGTTAAGAAAAATGTTCTCCCGTCCGGTCAACTCGGGATGAAAGCCGGTGCCCACCTCCAGCAAACTTGCCACGCGTCCTTTAATCCGAACTCGACCTTCCGTCGGCTCGGTGATGCGGCTCAGAATTTTTAGCAATGTCGACTTTCCGGCGCCATTGCGTCCGATGATGCCGACAACCTCGCCGCGCTGTACCTCGAACGAAACGTCCTTCAAAGCCCAAAAATCTTCTTTGGAAACGCTGACACCATTTCCAGATTTCAGGTTTTTGAAAAAACCCAAGGCTTTTTCGGCAATCACATCTCGAAGCGCGGTATAACGCTCGTTGCGCTGATGGCGCAGCGAATATTTTTTGCCAAGGTTTTCGACCGTGATGATCGCGTCGCTCATTTAGATCACGTCGGCAAAGGTTCGTTCCATTCGCCGAAAGTACCAAATGCCGCTGAGCAGAAGGAGAACGGTGACAGCCAGACCGATCCAGATGCCCGGCAAAAAGATTGAGGCGCGCCCGCCCGAAATCGACCAGCGAAATCCATCAATCACGCCCACCATCGGATTCAAAGAATAAATGAGTCGCCATTTCTCCGGAATAATCGCGGAACTAAAGCCTACCGGCGAAACGTAAAGCCCGAGCTGCACGAGAAAGGGAACGACATAACGAAAATCGCGATATTCCACGTTCAACGCCGCAAGCCACAGGCCTGCGCCTGTCGAAGCAACCAACGCAAAGATTGCGAAGATCGGTAACGCCAGAAGATGCAGTCCGGGCCAGACATGATACCAAAGCATCAGCAGCGCCAGAAGCGCCGCTGAGATCGCAAAATCGACGAACGAAACAATTACCGAGCTAGCCGGAATAATTAGTCGCGGAAAATAAATTTTCGAGATCAAATTCGAATTCGTGATGAGCGAGTTGCTTCCTTCCGAAAGCGAAGTGGCAAATAATTGCCACGGCAGCATTGCGGCAAAGACCATGACGGGGTACGGGACGCCATCACTCGGAAGCTTGGCAATCCTGCCAAAGATGAAAACGAAAACGACCATGGTCAGAAATGGGCGGAGCACCGCCCAAAGAACTCCAATTACGGTCTGCTTGTAACGCACGAGCACGTCGCGCCAGGCGAGAAAATAAAAGAGCTCGCGGTACCGGAACAGGTCTCGCCAGTAATTGCGCTCGGTGTGCCCGGCTTCGATGACTAATTCGTGCTCCACGAATTGGTGATTGGTTTCTTGCTCGCCGTTATGAGGTTGACAGGCCGATTCTTACATACTTCGACCAACGCGTCCACTTCGGTGCGGAGAAAGCAGTCGAGTGTTTCTTCGAAATAACAAACGACCCTATTCGTTTTCGTCGAAGAAGGTACGCCTCAGCCGCGCATCAGCGGTTACCGTCAGGTTTGCTTGCAGAAGCTTTTTCTTTTTCTGATGCTCTTTCGTCGGACGGGGCTGATTTGGCTTTTTCGTCTTTGTTCTGGCCATCGGCAGCCTGCGTCGGCTTCGAAGTCTTTGAATTTTTGTCGCCGGCTGAATCGGCTTGTTCCGAAACTCTTGAATCTTTCCCGGCGCCTCCGTCGGTCTTGTTCGGGGCCTTGGAATCCTGATCGGTGGCGCTGCGCAGTTTTTCCTGGTGCGCGTCGGGGTCGCCGGTCGAACCGAGCCCCATTTCCAAGAGGCTTCCCTGAAATTTTGCGTCCTTCGTACTCCGGCTTGACAATTTTTGAGGATCTACCTGTTCCGTTTTCTCTCCCTTGATGTTGACACGTTTAGGCACAATCAATGAATTCTGAAGGTCCCTGGCGTCGTTCTGGCTTTGGCCAAGAGTGGTTTTGTCCAGAATTGCCGACTGACCGTGGGCAAGTGGGCAAACGAGTCCGAATCCGGCGAAGATAAGAATCAATCTGTAAGGGGGCTTCATCATCCCTGGCGGTCAGTTATCGGTTATTAGTTAATAGTTGTAAGAATCGTAGTCAAATCCTCGAACGCATCTGGACCTCAGAACGAGGATTTTCCCGGCAGCTCGCAGCTCGAAGATCGCAGTCAGGGTTTTCGACCTTCGGTTGAGCGGATTAAACCGCTCACGAGTTTACCAATAGAAATAATATCACGCCGCAAAGCGACTGCGTTGGGAGCGCTTTGCGGAAAATTGTCTTCGACTACGTAGAGCAACGACCGCACCTCCGCTGTGGAACCACGGGCAATGTTGTAGAACTGTGACTTTTCGGCCAGATGCACGCGTTCGAAGCCCTCGGCAATATTTGACATTACTGACACAGCAGCTCTCTGAACTTGGGCGCATACACCAAAGTCGCGACACAACGCTTCAGCCCGAGTGAGCTCGTAAATCTTACGAACAGCCTGCCGCGCCTTTTTCCAGGTCTCTAAATCTTCAAAGGTCATGGGGTTCATAGGCGCAGATTCTAAGGCCTGCCGACACTATCTCCCAACTTCAATCTTCGATCTACGGTGCTCGGAAATTTGAATTCCTCTCGATGAAAAAGTTCTTGAGAACGAGGATATCCATTTCAGTGCGAAGAAAGCAGTCGAGCGCTTCTTCCGGATAACAAACAATTGGTTCGTTTTCGTTGAAAGAGGTGTTGAGCACAAGCGGGATGCCGGTCAGGTCGCGGAAATGTTCGATTAACCGATAATAACGCGGATTCGTTTCTCTATGAACCGTTTGTAACCGGCCGGTGTCATCGACGTGAATGACCGCCGGGATCATGTCGCGATATTTCGCCCGAATTTGAAACACTTGCATCATAAACGGAACGTCGTCATCGGTCTCGAACCATTCGGCCACGGCTTCGCGCAAAATCGAGGGCGCGAAGGGACGGAACGATTCGCGCCGTTTAATTTTCGCGTTCAAAATATCTTTGATCCCTGCATTTCGTGGATCGGCCAGAACGGAGCGATTTCCCAATGCGCGCGGCCCCCACTCCATTCGCCCCTGAAACCAACCCACAATTTTTCCGTCGGCGATCGCGCGAGCGGTTTTTTTAACGAGCTCTTCCTCGTCGTTGATCAGCGTGACCGTGCAACCTGCATCCGCGATTTCCTTCGTTTTCCAGTCAATCAACGCAAAGAGTTCTTCGTCGGTCGCAGCGGGACCAAGATACGCAGTATCTAAAGCAGGAAGTCCAAAGTCTAAAATGGAAGACGTTTTCTCCTTTCCAATTTCTAATTCCGAATTCAAACGTGCTTGCACGTATGCCGCGGCGCCGATGGCGCCACCGGCGTCCCCAGCCGCGGCCGGGCAATACATTTTCTTGAACGGCGAGCGGCGATAAACTTTTCCGTTCGCCACCGAATTCATCGCGCAACCGCCGGCGAGGGCCAGATTATCGGACGGATGCCGTTTGTGGAGCGCCTGCAGCAGCGCGAAGAACGCTTCCTCGTAAGTCACCTGGACCGAGCGCGCCAGGTCTTTGTGTTTTTGCTCGAGCGGCTCGTCCGGTGTTCGCGCCGGACCGAGAAGATCGACCAGCGGCCTACGGTAGAGGGCGCCGACCTCGGCCGCGCAATCCTGCCAGCTATAGGAAACGTTTCCGATGTGGTGCCGGAAATATTTCAGGTTCAACCGAAAGCTGCCATCGGGCTGAATGAGCACGACTTCACGGAGCGGTTCGAGATAGTTCGGCTCGCCATAAGGCGCCAGTCCCATCACTTTGTATTCGTCGCCGTAATGCGGGAAGCCGAGAAACTGCGTGAGCGCGGAGTAAAAAATGCCTAACGAGTGCGGAAAATAAACACGATTGTCGATCTTGACTTCGCTCCCCTTTCCTATCCCGAACGCGGTGCTGGCGAAATCGCCGAACCCGTCGATCGAAATACAGGCCGCCTCGTTGAACCCGGAAACCAAAAAAGCCGAGGCCAAATGCGCCAGGTGATGCTCGACGTGGTGCACCTCCGCTTTGATTCCTGTTCCGAACTGCGCCCGAAGCTCGATATCATAGGTTTCCTCGAGAGCTTCTTTGATCGACGCCGCCCTGCGGATGTTTTTGATTTTTTGGGCCATCAATTTCGGATTCGGCCAACGGGTCAGGACAAATCCGAGCCGGCGCAAATTGTTCACGCCCGGTTTCCGATTGATCGCGATATGATCGACGTCGCCTAACGAGAGCTTTCCCTCTTCCAAAACGTAATTGATCGCCTTGGTGGGCAGACCGGCCCAATGTTTGATCCGGCGAAAGCGTTCCTCTTCAGCCGCGGCCACGAGTTTGCCATCGACAAACAAGCACGCGGCGGAATCCCCATGGTAAGCGTTTAGGCCGAGGATGGTCATGGGAAGAAGTCAGAAGACAAAGGACGGAGAACAAAAGACACAGGACACAACACTAATGCAGTAGCAATTATTCCTGGGTAATGATGAACGATCCTGGCTTCTTGATCATTCCACCTAACATCCGTCTTACTTCTGTGCATTTCGCGACTAACGCCCGATGCGTTTCGTCAGAGATGTAGCTGCAATCTCGCGCAAAATCGAGCGACGAGTCCGTTTCGTTCGCTTCGCCGTCGCAATCCGTCAACTTGCTAACAAAATGGGGCTCGTAGCGGCGCTTCGCCCATGCTTCGCGAAGATTTAGGCAAACAGATCTTGATGAACGTCGGATCTGGCTCGTAAGAGCGTACCTTTCGTCCGACGGAAACGATTTCGTCGCATCAAAAATTTCCATCGCGAGTTCGTACGCGAGCTTATAGACACTCAAATCTTTCGCCGTCTCAATTTGCATATTGTCCTCTGTCCTCTGTTCTCCGCTGTCTGCTTCGCAGCGGCGGCAGCTTCTCGCGATATCGAAAGATGAGCCACGGCAACTCGGTCGCACGCCACAACCGCGGAAGGAACCGTACCGGGTTCGTAATTAATCGAAAAAGCCAGCCAAGATAAAAGCGATCGGCCCACGCGGGAATCTTCACTTGCTCGCCCGTCAGAAAACCGAGCGCGGCCCCGACACAATGAATCGCCGGTCGATAATTTAAATGTTCACGCAAGTAGTATCCAAGCTTCTCCTGCGGTCCGCTGCCAATTCCGACAACAAGGTGCCGCGGCTTCCGGTTGTGGATTTGGTCCACCAAGTAGCGATCTTCAACGACCGCTCCGTAGATCGGCGCTGCGTAAAAATCATCGCTTGAGAATTGGAAATTATTTTGCTCAAGCCATCTTCCGGTGGTCTCGCGCGCTCTTTCGTTCGGCACTATCCAAAACACATCACCCTGTTTCTCGGCGAAAAATCTATCGCTGAGACCATGAAGATATTTCCAGCCGGAGATACGTGTCAGCTTGCAGCCGCCGAAGAGACGCCACAGCAAAACCATCGCACCACTGTCCGGAATGGCCATATCGGCGTTTACCATCGCCTCTCGATAGGCGTCGTCCCGGCGGAGTCGTGCGAAGCATGTCCCCGATGGCGCCACCAGAAAACCGCCTCGTTCAGACATAAGAGCAACCGCTCGACCTACGTCACCCTTAAAGAACTTGATTCCGAGTATCTGTTCAGTCGGCGTCATTGATCGGCGGCAGCTGATCGCGGTGGCGCGCAATCAGACGAGCAAGTTTGAATCCGCTGAGATATCGAGGGACAAAAACGCGCGGTTGGCGAATGGAACGCAGGAGCCAGCCGAGATAAAAACGATCGGCCCACATCGGAATCGGCGGTTGATCGCCGGTGAGAAATGCGAGCGCGGCCCCAATACAATAAATCGCCGGGCGTACCCGCAAATTCTCCTTTAAAAAAAGGCCGAGCTTTTCCTGAACCCCGCCGCCGATTCCAATCACCACGTGCGCCGGCGGATGATGGTCGATCTTGTCGACGAGTGCATCATCGCGCACTTGTGCGCCGTAGCGCGGCGCGATGTAAAAATCGGCAGTGGCGGTCAGATTGCTGTGTCGCAGCCAGGCGATCGTTTTTTCGTGGGCCGATTCGCTTGGCACAATCCAAAGCACGCGCTCGTTTAGATGCGACGCGAGCCGCGCAACCAACCGCTTGAGAAATTTTAATCCGGAAATGCGCTCGACGCGCCGTCGGGTAAGAATTTTCCAAAGCAGCACCATCGCGCCGCTGTCGGCAATCGCCATGTCGGCTGATGTAACCGCGCGCCGATAGTCTTCATCATGACAGATCTTGACCAGGGCGGGCGCGGCCGGGACGGCCAGTAAGCCGCCCGCGGACGACATCACTTCAACGGCTTCGTCAACGGTGCCGTTGAAAAAGCGAACGCCGAGGATCTGTTCGGTGGGCCTCACAGGGTTAATGGTTATTGGTTAATAGTTATTCGTTTATAGTTAAGAAAACGTCCAACGCTCAACGCCCAACTTCCAACGTTCAATCAAATTCGTGCGGCATTTCGCAACCCCGGGATCTCAGAGATAATTGCCAAGAGCGAACAAAAGGTAACAAAGTGAACGAAGATTTTTAATCGCAACTACCAACTACTCCCGGACTTCGTTTTCTTCGTTTCCTTCTGTTGAAATTGATCTTCTCTCGTCGCTGCGCTTGTGATCTCTCATTCCGATATCTGACATCTGACGGCTGATTTGTTATCATCAGGACGCGTGCAACACCCGGCTACAGCACAACCCTCCACCACAGTGTCGATCCCATTCGCTCAGCGGGTTTCAGTTCGCAGCGCACTTGTGGTCATTTTTTTCGCCACTCTCTGGCTCGAGCTTTGGCGACAATTGAGCGGCGAATGGTCGGTCAACGATCAGTACAGTTACGGCTGGTTCGTGCCCTTCTTCGCGGTCGTTCTTTTCTGGCTGCGGTGGGAAGACGCGCCGAAGGCGCGAGAGATCAGAGGACAGAAGTCAGAGGACACAGGACAGCGAACAAATAACGGAGAACCAATAGCAAATAACTCAAAAGCGCGTGCGATCGCGATTGGGATCGCGATCGTCGCGCTTTTAGTGCTTTTTCCAGTTCGGCTTTTTGAAATTGGAAATCCGGATTGGCGGCCACTGAGTTGGCTGCACGCGATCTGCGTCGTAACGATCACCCTGATTTTCCTATGGTCCGTCGGCGGCAAACCGTGGCTGCGGCATTTCGCTTTTCCCGTTCTTTTCACGCTCGTCGCGGTGCCGTGGGTTTCGCTGGTTGAGGAACCAATCGTTCAGGGTTTGATGCGCGTGGCCGCCGCGGTCGCGAGTGAAGTGGTCGCGCTCTTCGGAATTCCCGCCCAAGTTGAAGGAAATCTCATTCGCATCCCGGGCGGGCTGGTCGGCGTGAACGAAGCGTGCAGCGGAGTACGCTCGTTGCAGACCTCGCTCATGATCGGCCTTCTTTTCGGCGAGCTAAAACGGTTGTCGATCTTTCGACGGATCGTGCTCGTTGCCGTCGCCGGGGCAATTGCTTTCGTCGGCAACTGCATCCGCGCGTTTTTTTTGGTTTGGGTTGCCGCCAGCCAAAACCTCGCCGCCGTCAGCCGCTGGCACGATCTCGCCGGGTACGGGATCGTTGCGGCCGTATTTATTGGAACGCTCGTTGCAGCGGCACTGCTCGGACGAACGAAGAAAGAGGTCAGCCTCCGGCTCGGAGGAGCCTACGGCTCGGAGAGGGAACAGCCTCCGGCCCGGAGGGGCCTACGCCCCGGTGGGCGGTCAGAGATCAGCGGTCAATTTCGAATTTCGGCGGCGGCTCTGGTTTGGCTCATCGCGGTCGAATTCGCCGCCGCCGGGTGGTATCGCGCGCACGAACACGATCTCGCGCGAACGGCCCGATGGGAAATTCAATGGCCACAAAACGCCTCGAATTTTCATGAGATAAAAATCGACGACGAGAAGCGGCGTATTTTGCGTTTCGATCGTGGACGCGCTGCAGCCTGGACTTTGCCCGCGCTCAATTCAACGGATGCCGCGAGTTGGGCTGCTAGGCCATTAACTTGCACGCTTTATTTTTTTCGATGGAACAGCGGCAAGAACAGCGCGCTTCTGGCAAGCTTGCATCGCCCGGACGTTTGTTTGCCGGCAGTCGGCTGGAATCAGACCGGCGATATCGGCGTAAAAAAATATTCAGTCGGACCCGACCTGTCGTTGCCGTTTCGGCATTTCGAATTTCGACACGGCGCCGGCGACGAATCGACTCAGCAGGTCGCGCACGCCTTTTACTGTTTGTGGGAAGATGTTGTCTCGCCGGCCGCGGCAAAATCTCAATTGCCGGACATGACTACTTCTCCTTCCGAGTGGACGCGCGACGAACGTATCCGCGCCGTGCTCGAAGGCCGCCGCCATCTCGGTCAGCAAGTGATGGAGCTGGTGATCCAGGGGCGCGGAGCGCTTGATGAAAAGGAGATGAACGCGCGATTTGAGACTGAACTTCCGAGCCTCATTAAAGTAGAAGCGCAATAAGGTGATTGGTTAATGGTTATCAGTTAATTGGCAGCTGACCTTGTAACGAATAACAAATAACGGATAACAATTCCCCGAATGTCACGCGCGAAAGAGTTCATGATGACGGCGGAGGAAATCCGCCTGAAGCGTTCGAAACGGCGGCGCGTGATCATCATCGCGATCGCGATTGTTGTCGTGCTTGTGACCGGCTTTTTCACAGCACGGCCGGCGCTGAATGCGGTCAAAGCGTGGCAGGCGCGGCGGCATGCGGCAAAGGCGTTCGCTTACATCGACAATGCGAATTGGCTGGGAGCGCGCAAAGAAGCATCCGCCGCTTATCAACTCCGCCCAACTGAACCGCAATCGGTCCGCGCCATTGCCCGATTTCTTTCCCGCACCCGCCAGCCGGACGCGCTCGAGTTTTGGCAACAACTGGAAAAGCTCACACCGTTGACGCGCGAAGATCGACAGGACGAAGCGGCGATTGCAATTGTTTCTGGCGAAACGTCGCGCGCGGAGATCGCGGTCCAGGCGTTGCTCGAATCCAAAGGCGCCGATCCGGCCGGCTGGTTGCTCGCGGCGCAGCTGGCCATCCAGAAAGGCGCAGCCGACGATGCGATGTTGGCTCTAGGAAAAGTTTTCAACGACACGAACGCGACCGAGCAGCAGCAATTGCAGGCCGCGTTGCTCGAGCTCGCGCTCGCGAGCGGATCAGAAGCGATCGATGCGCGCGCGACTGACGCATGGTCGCGCATCGAAAAAATTTCCCGCGGCAAAAGCGCGGCCGCGCTCGACGCGCTCGTCTTGCTCGCGCGGCGGGCCCTTTCGGGCCAGAAGTCAGCCTCCGGCTCGGCTTCCAGCTCGGAAGAGCCTACAGCTCGGAGAGAAGCCAGCCTCCAGCCCGGAGGGGCCTACGCCCCGGTGGGTGGTCAGATGTCGGTGGTCGACCTTCAACATGCGCTCGAGGCGCATCCACTGGCCAAAGCGCCGCAAAAACTGATCGCGCTCGATTTAGTCGAGCACGCCGATGCATCACGGCGCGACGAG
>Ga0209156_10003089_pt1 | contig 12726 bp, 12 predicted proteins | sample GraSoiAngelo_124_FD_185881 | JGI IMG/M metagenome (GOLD analysis project Ga0209156, IMG submission 185881) | Grasslands soil microbial communities from the Angelo Coastal Reserve, California, USA - 14_0927_05_20cm (SPAdes) (version 2) | ecosystem: Environmental > Terrestrial > Soil > Grasslands...
CCGCTCGCGCCGTCCCTCCGGGACGGTCGACCTCGAGCCAGGCGTCCCCCGCCCCGATTCGCCGCCAGAGCGCCTCGGACAGATAGCTCGCGTAGCGCTCGCGCGTGGCGCGCTCGAGGATCAGGGCAAGGAGCTGCGCTCCGCTCGAGCTCTCCAGGAGGTTGCGCACCGTGATGGCGCCGCGCGGGTCGTCTCTCCACTCGGCGATCAGCGCGCCGATCGGCTCGTCCGGCCGGCCGATAAGGCGGTGCGAGATCGCCACCCCGGTGGCGAGCGCGGCGAGCAACGAGGTGAAGGACTGCGCATCGCAGAGGGTATCGAAGCCGCTGCCGTGCCAGTAGCGCTCGAACACGATGTGATCGTGACGGCTGACAATCAGCGCCTGCGAGTCGTGCAGGCTCGCGTAATGTGCAGCCTCCTCGAGGGCGCGCGCATCGAGCGACTCGAGCTCGGGGGCGACCCGCGGCGCCGGGGGCTCGTTGCCGCCTACGACCCGCTCGCGCGGCCGCTCACCCAAAGCCCGATGGCCGAGCGAGAGGAGCGCCCCGGCGGCGATCGCCCCCGCGAGGAGCAGCGCCGCCGTCAACGCCGTCCTCGAGCGCAGAAGGTGCGCGCTCACCGCGCGCTTCCTGCGCCCGCGCGACTGGACCCGAGGCCAGTCCGGATCGGACCGCAATAGCGTGCACGGCCCGCGGCGAGCTCGAGCTCGTGCGTCGCCGACTTGAGCCACTCGCCCGGCCGATGAGCGCTCACGACCACGGCGGTGCCGCCTGCGGCGAGCTCGAGCACGCGCTCGAGCAGGGCGCCGCGGGTCAGGCTGTCGACGCCGGCAAAGGGCTCATCGAGCAGCAGCAGCCGGGGAGCCCGCACCAGAGCGCGCGCGAACAGTACGCGTCGCGCCTGTCCGTAGGACAGCTCGCCGAGCGCGCGCCTGGCGAGCGGGGTGAGCCCGAGCGCGGCGAGCGCGCGGTGCGCAGCCGCGCGATCGGCCGCGGTTGGCGGCTCGTTGAGTCCGAGGCTCGCGTAGCGCCCGGACTGCACGACCTCCTCCACCGTGAGCTCCTGCGGGTGGTCGGCCTGCAGGTGCGGGGCGACGAGCCCCACGCGCTTGCGGAACGCTTCGAGCGGCACGCCCGCGGCCGCGCCCGCGCGCACGATCGTGCCGCCGACGGCGACCCCGTGATCCCCGTAGAGCGTGCGCAGCAGTGTCGTCTTGCCCGATCCGTTGCGTCCGTGGATCACCCACAACTCGCCCGCATGCACCGTGAGCGAGACCCCCTCGAGGACGCGGCTGCCCTCGAGATACACCCGCGCCTGATCCAGGCGGACCAGAGTGCGCCCGCTGCGGCGGTGCGCAACGCGCGAGCGCTTAGGGAGCGCCGCGCGCCGGTGCGGCGCCTCGAGCCACTCGGAAAGCGGGGCCGCACGCCGCGCACCCGCGTAGACGATTCGTCCACCGTCGAGCACCAGTGCGTGAGTCGCACTCGGGGGCACGTCTTCCATGCGGTGCGTGGCGAGGACCCAGGGCAGCGGCCCCTTCTGCCGCCCGAGCCAGCGCTCGAGGCGGGCGCGATTGATCTCATCGAGCCCGTTCAGCACCTCATCGAGCAGCAGCAGGCGCGGGCGTGACAGGAGCGCGCGCGCCAGCAGCACCACTCGGCGCTCCCCGTAGGACAGCGAAAGGAAGCGGCGCGCCGCAAGCTGAGAGACCGCGAGCCGCCCGAGCGCCTTGGCGATCCGCCCCCGGTCCGATGCGGTGAGCGCATCGAGCGGAATATCGCTTCGATACAAGCCGGTCCCGACGATACGCTCGACCGCCATGTTCCAGCCGTAGCGTTGGTACTTGTCCTGGCGCTCGGCCCCGAGATAGGCGATCTCCTCCTTCACCTCGGCGGGGGTGCTGCTGCGCTCGCGGCCGAGGAGGTAGTGGCGGATCGCGCGCGTCGAAGGCGTGGGCCAGACAGCGCCCGCGACGAGCTTCAGCAGTTGCGTCTTTCCGGCCCCGTTGGCGCCCGCCAACACCCAGCGTTCCCCGGGCCGGATGGTCCAGCTGATGTCCTTCAGGACGCTTCGACCGGCGCGGTGCAGGCTCACGTGCTCGAGGCGCACCTCGAGATATCGCGTGGCGGAACGGCTCATCCGGGGAATTGGATCACAGTTGCCGTGCTCGGATGGGTTATTCTTCGCGCGCTGGAGACGTGCACGCGGACCTGAAGCGTGCGCGCGCGGACCTACAGGGGGTGCAATGCGACTGCGGCTGCTCGCGCCCCGCTACTGGCTCACGTGGGCCGGACTGGGGCTGCTTCGTTTGCTGGCGCTGCTGCCATTCCCGTGGATCGTGTCCCTTGGGGGGCTGCTGGGGAAGCTCCTGCGCCGCCTGCCGATCGGATTCGTCAGAACCGCACGGCGCAACCTCGAGCTGTGTTTCCCGGAGCTCTCCCCCGCGGCGCGCGAGCGGCTGCTCGATGCGCACTTCGTAAGCCTCGGCATCGCGCTGCTCGAGATCCCGCTCGCCTGGTGGAGCCCGCCTGCGCGCATCGCCCGCATGGTGCGCGTCGAGGGCGCCGAGCATCTGCGGGCGGCCGTGGCACGCGGCCAGGGCGTCATCCTCCTCACCGCCCACTTTACCCCCATGGAAATGGCGGGCCGCGCGCTGGCATCGGTGGCCCCGGTGCGATTCCTCTATCGGCCGACGCGCAACGAAGTGCTGGCCTACGCCTTGAGCCGCTTCCGCTGCGCGCACGGCGGCCAGGGGATCCCGAAGGATGACATCCGCGCGTTCATCGCGGCACTGAAGAACAACGAGTGCGTGTGGTACGCCCCCGACCAGAGCTATCGCAAGAAAGGCGCCCAGATGGTGCCGCTCTTCGGCATCCCGGCTGCCACCAACACCCTCACTCCCCGCCTCGCACGGATGACCGGGGCCACGGTGCTGCCGTATTTCCTGCAGCGACTCCCTGGAGCGCAGGGCTACAGGGCGACCATCCATCCGCCGCTCGAGAACTTCCCGAGTGACTGCCCGGTGACCGACACCGCGCGCTTCAACCATATGATCGAGGCACAGGTGCGCGTCGCGCCCGAGCAGTACTTGTGGATTCATCGCCGCTTCAAGGGCCTCTCCGAGGACTATCCGGATTACTACGGCCAGCGAGCGCGCCGGGCGTGAGCGAGCGGGCGGCGCCGACCTACGACCTGCTGGTCGTGGGCGGGGGAATCAACGGCACCGGCATCGCGCGCGACGCGTCCGGGCGGGGCCTCGCGGTGCTGCTCTGCGAGCAGGACGATCTGGCCGCGCACACCTCCTCCGCCAGCACCAAGCTGATCCACGGCGGCCTGCGCTACCTGGAGGAGTATCACTTCGCGCTGGTGCGCAAGGCGCTGGAGGAGCGCGAGGTACTGCTCGACGCCGCCCCGCACGTCATGCGTCCGCTGCACTTCATCATGCCGCACGCCGCGCATCTGCGACCGGCATGGATGATCCGCGCGGGGCTCTTTCTCTACGACCACCTGGCCCGGCGCACCCGCCTGGCGGCCTCCTCCTCCATCGACCTGCGCCGGCATATCGCGGGCGAGCCTCTCAAGGAGAGCTACCGGCGCGGCTTCGTGTATTCCGACGTGCAGACCGACGACGCGCGGCTCGTGGTGCTGAACGCGCTCGATGCGCGCTCGCGCGGCGCCACGATCCTCACGCGCACCCGTTGCGAGCGGCTGACCGTTGAGGACGGCATCTGGAGCGCGACGCTCGCGGCGGGAGACGAGCAGCGGCTCGTCCGGGCGCGCGCGGTGGTGAACGCCACGGGTCCCTGGGTGAGCCGCTTCGTCGCCGCATGCACCCCGATCCGGGCGGCGCATCAGACACGCCTCGTCAAGGGCAGCCACATCGTCGTGCCGCGCCTCTTCACGCATCGCTTCGCCTACATCTTCCAGAACGAGGACCGGCGTGTCGTGTTTGCGATTCCCTACCAGCACGACTTCACGCTCCTCGGCACAACGGATGTGGATTTCCGCGGCGATCCGGCCGCAGTCGCGGCCGACCCCGCGGAAGTGACCTACCTGTGCACGCTCGCCAACCGCTACTTCCGCCAGCCGATCGCGCCCGCGGACGTCGTGTGGAGCTACGCCGGCGTCCGCCCGCTCCTTGCCGATGAGTCGCGCGATCCGATGAGCGTCACGCGCGAATACGCCCTCGAGCTCGAGCGCGAGCCGGCGCCGCTCCTGTCCGTGTTCGGCGGCAAGATCACCACCTATCGGCGCCTCGCGGAAGAGGCGGTGAACCGTCTCGTCGCCGCTCTCGGCGCCGGCGGCTCGCCCTGGACGTCGGGCGCCAGGCTCCCGGGGGGCGAGCTGCCGCGGGGCAGCTTCGCCGTGTTCCTGCGCACGGTCGAGCGGCGCTACCCCTACCTCCCTGCGCGGCTCCGGCTGCGCTGCGCGCACGCCTATGGTTCCCTTCTCGAGCGCGTGCTCGGGCCCCCTGGCTCGCTCGCCGATCTCGGGCGCGAGCTCTTGCCGCAGCTCTACGAGCGCGAGGTCGAGTACCTCACCCGCGAGGAGTTCGCGCGCACGGCCGAGGACATCCTGTGGCGACGGACCAAGCTCGGATTGCAGCTGCTCGGGCACGACACCCGTCCCCTCGAGGGCTGGCTCGAGAGCCTCCCGCGCGCATCCGCGCTCGCGTCGCACTGAGGCAACAGCGCCGCCTGTGACCAGTATCGCGATTTTCCGCCCTCGCGCCGCGCCTCGGCGGGCGACCGTGGTAGCGTTGCCGCCGGGAGCTTTAAGTGATGTCGATCCCCATGTCCGATTCCGTGCTTGCCGCCATCATCGCGGGCACCGCGACGCTGTCGGCCTCGTTGCTGCAGCTGCGTTCCGCCCTGCTCAGGGAGGCGGCCCGTGGCCAATCGGCCAGCCGCCGCAAGAACCGCGTGCAGACGATCCTGCTACTCATCGTGGTGGGCGCTGCGGCCGTGGCGGGCTTCGCGCTCTCGCAGTGGCTCAACTCGGGCGAGCGGCTCGCCCAGAAGACACTCCAGCAGGAGCTGCAGGCGCGCGTGGCGGAGATCAGCCGCACCGCGAGTCAGCTCGAGCTCACCCGCGCGGGAGCCCGGGCCGAGATCGAGAACGCGGTGCTGCGTCAGATCGGCGCCGACGGTGTGGTCGTCGCGGCGACCGTGGCCGCGTGCCGGCCGGCGCTGGTGATCAATGCGCCCGGCACCGCCTCGCCTCCCGGCGCATCCGCGGAGGCGGGCCGCGCGTGCACCGAAGCCGAAGCGAGCCCCATCACCTTGTGTGCCACCATCCCGGGCAGCGCCAAGGTCACCGAGATCCAGCTCTTCAGCCGACTCGCCGACAGCGATGCACCGTGGAGCGCGAACCGCTTCGTGCCGGGACAGGAATCCGGCCAGGCGCGCTTTGCGGAGAAATATTCGCAGAGCACGCCCGAGGGCGCCACACAGCAGGTCTGCCAGGTGTTCACGCACTGGTCGGCCGAGCACGCGCGCAGCGTGCGCGTGCTCGTGCGCTACTCCCTATAGCCCGAAGGTCCGCATAATGCCCGCCTGCGGGGGTCGCCCCGTGAGGTGGGCTGTTGGATTCTGCGCCGCATCCATCCGCGCGTTCGGTGGCCGTGCTCATCGTGTTGGCACTGGCGCCGCTGTGGGTTACGGGCATGTTCGGCCGCGGGCTGTGGACCCCTGACGAGCCGCGCGAGGCCGACATCGCCTGGCGCATGAGCCGCCAGAGCGATCGCACCCTGCCGCAGCTCGCCGGCACACCCTTTCTCGAGAAGCCGCCGCTCTCTTACTGGATGTCGGGGGCCGCGATCTCGCTGTTCGGCGATTCGGCCGCGGCCGAACGCGCCCCGAACCTCTTGTACGCGGCGGTCACGGCCGTCGCCGTGGGGGCGCTCGCGCTCGCCATGGACACGGGGGCCGTCGCGGCGCTGATCGCGGCGCTCGTCGCGGCGAGCGCCCTGACCGCATTTCGGGTCGGCGTGTGGCTCGCCCCCGACGCCTGCCTCCTCGCCGGCAACGCGCTCGCGCTGCTGGGCGCCTGGCGAGGGACTCGCGCACCGCCCGGGCCGGCGAAGGCGGCCGGCTACACTCTGATGCACCTCGGAGCCGCGGTCGGATTCATGGCGAAGAGCGCGCCCGGATGGCTGGTGCCGGCCCTGGCGCTCCTCACTCTCATCGTGTGGGAGCGGCGCTGGTCGGAGCTGCGCCGCTGGGAGCTGTATGCAGGCCTCACGCTCCAGGGGCTGATCATCGGCCCGTGGGTTCTCGCGGTCGCGCGCAGCGAGCACGGCACGGACGCTCTCCGGGCGCTCTTCTGGAACAACGTCGTGGGACGCTTCACCCGCATCGACTCCCCCGCCGCCCTCGACTACACCCTCGGACATCGCAACGCACCCGGCAAGTATCTCTTCGAGCTTCCGTTCTACCTGCTGCCGTGGACGCCGGTCGTGGCGGCGGCGCTCGTGCACGCCTGGCGGCGCGTGCGCGAGCCCGATGCCGCAGGCACGGCGTGGCGCTTCGCGCTCGGTGCGAGCCTGCCCTTCCTTGCCGTGCTGTCGTTGGCCGCGACCGCGCGCGACATTTACGCCGCGCCGGCGATCCTCGGGCTCGCCGCGCTCGCAGGCCTGTGGAGCCGCGAGGCCGAGCGCGCCCCCACCCGGCTCGACCGGCTCGCCGTGACCGGCACGCGCGTTCTGGTCGCGGCGCTTGCCGGCGTGCTGCTCGCCGCGCTCGCCCTCCTGATCCTCTCGGGCACGGGTCCGCCGCTTGCGTGCCTCGCGGCGGCACTCGGCGCCGGTATTCCGGCGATCGCGGCACTGCTGCTCGCTCGCGCGGCGCAGCAGCGCGGCGATCTCAAGCGCAGCCTCCTCTGGAGCTATACCGCCTACGCGGCGGCGGTGAGCTTCAGCGCACTCGCGCTGCTGCCGGTGCTCGACCGCTGGCAGGATCTGCCCGGGCTCGCCCGGCGCATCCACGCCGACTGCGCGCGAGCGCCGCTCGCGCTGCTCGATCCGGACGAGACGACGATCGCCGTGCTCGATCACGGGCTCGACACGCGATTCACCATCCTGACATCTGATCACGGCACTTCGCGCGCCATCGTGACCCGCTGGTTCAGCGACCAGGGGCGCGAGGCGCGGGTGCTGATCCTCGTTCCCGGCCACGCCCGTGGCGCTCTCACGCGCTACCTCGAGCACTTCCATGCGCCGCCTCCCGAGAGCGACGGCGTCGCCGGGAGCCTCACGGCATCCGGCGCCGCCGCGCTCGTGCGACGCTACGAGTTGCCGCAGGGGCGGCGGTACGCGCTGCTCGGGCCGCCGCCGCCGCCGCCTTGAGACTCACAGGGGAATATTCATGTCGCAACCAGGGTCCGATCTCTCGCGCCGGCTTCGCAGCCGGCACATCCAACTCATCGCGATCGGCGGAACGATCGGCGTCGGGCTGTTCCTCGGCTCCGCCAGGGCGATCCACAACGCCGGTCCCGCCCTCGTGCTCGCCTATGCGCTCGGGGGCATCGCCATCTTCTTCATCATGCGAGCTCTCGGTGAGCTCCTCACCTACCGCCCGGTGGCCGGCTCCTTCGCCACCTATGCCGACGAGTTCTGCGGCCCGTTCGCGGGCTTCGTGACCGGCTGGTCCTACTGGTTCGCGTGGATCGCGACGGCGATGGCCGAGCTCACCGCCATCGGCGTCTACGTGCGCTGGTGGCTGCCCGCCGTGCCGCAGTGGCTGCCCGCGCTCGTCGCGCTGCTCGCGCTCTACGGCTCGAACCTGCTCGCGGTACGCATGTTCGGCGAGCTCGAGTTCTGGTTCGCGCTCATCAAGGTAGTCACCATCGTCGCGCTGATCGTCTCGGGCGTGGTGGTGCTCGTGTTCCACGTCGGGGATCTCGGCGCCGGCGCGAGCTTCAGCAACCTCTGGTCGCACGGCGGCTTGCTGCCCTACGGCGTCGGCGGGATGCTGCTCACCATGCAGATCGTGATGTTCGCCTACGTGGGCGTGGAGCTGATCGGCGTCACCGCGGGCGAGGCGCAGGATCCCAAGGTAGTGCTGCCGCGGGCGACCAACGGCATCATCCTGCGCATCCTCATCTTCTACATCGGCGCACTCATCGTAATCATGGCGCTGGTGCCGTGGAACGAGCTCAGCCCGAGCGTGAGTCCCTTCGTGTTCGTGTTCGAGAAGCTGCGCGTTCCGGCGGCCGCGGGCCTCATCAATCTCGTCGTAATCACCGCCGCCAGCTCCTCCTGCAACAGCGGCCTCTTCAGCACCGGCCGGATGCTCTGGTCGCTCGCCCAGCGCGGCCACGGACCGCGCCCCTTCGCGCGCCTGAGCCCGCGGCACGTGCCGGCCGCCGGCATCCACGCCTCGGCCGCCGTGATGCTGCTCGGGGTAGCCCTGAACTACATGGTTCCCGAGCGTGTGTTCATCTGGGTCACGAGCGTGGCGCTGGTCGGGACGTTCTGGACCTGGGGGATCATCCTGGTATCGCATCTCAACTACCGCCGGGCAGTGCTCGCGGGCCGCGTGCCCGCGGCCCCCTTCCGCATGCCGGGCGCGCCCTTCGCCAACTGGGCGGTGCTCGCGTTTCTCGTTGCGGTGAGCGCGCTTTTGTGGCGCGATCCGGACAACCGGGTGGCGCTCTACGTGGCGCCGGTGTGGTTTGGGCTGCTGACCATCGGCTACCTCGCGTCGAAATCACGCGCTGCTCAGAAAGCGTGACCTGACGGCGACGGCCTACGTCAGGGGCTCACCACCGCCGCTCAGGCCGCCGCCGTCGACTATGAGCGTCTGGCCGGTGATGAAGGCGCCGGCGCGCGAGGCGAGCAGCACCGCGAGCCCGGCGACGTCGTCGGGATCGCCGAGGCGGCGCAGCGGATTGGCGCGCGCGAAGGCCGCGGCGCGAGCCGGATCCGCCCACAGCGCCCGCGAGAAGCTGGTGCGGATGATGCCCGGAGCGATGCAGTTGACGCGGATGTTGTGCGGTCCCCATTCCACCGCGAGATTGCGCGCGAGCTGCATGTCGGCGGCCTTGGAGAGGCAGTAGGCGCCGAGCATCGCGCTGCCGACGAAGCCGCCGACCGAGGAGACGACGATGAGGGCTCCGTCCTTGCGCTGCGCCATCGCCGGCAGCGTCATGTTGCTGAGCCACACGTTGCTCAGGAGGTTGGTGTGCATGATCTTGTCGAACACCTCGTCCGTGAGGCTCGCGGACGGGCCGAAGTGCGGGTTCGCGCCCGCGTTGCACACCACGATGTCGATGCGACCCCATTTCGCGACCGTGGCGTCGACGAGCCCCTGGAGCTCGGGCTTGTGCCCGACGTGACAGGCGTGGGCGAACGCCGTGCCGCCCGCCGCCGTGATCTCCGCGGCCGCCGCCTCGCAGCCCTCGAGCTTGCGGCTCGAGATGACCACCCGCGCCCCGTGCAGCGCCATCTGCATCGCGATCGCCTTGCCGATGCCGCGGCTCGAGCCGGTGATGAGGGCCACCTTGCCCGACAGATCAAACAGGCTCATGGGGACAACCCCTCGGGTCGATCCACGGCGCATTCTGCGCGCAGCCGCGCCCGGAGGGGAATCTGCCCCGCGTCCCGGGTAGAATCCGCGCGCCGCGCCCGTAGCTCAGTTGGATAGAGCATCAGGCTTCGAACCTGAGGGTCGGGAGTTCGAATCTCTCCGGGCGCGCGAAAACTCCTGTTCGGATCGTATCGCCACACGTTACCTGCCCACCCAGCCGCACATTCAGGGCGTCCAGGGCTTGTCCAGATTCGCCAGGGTCCAGTCGCGGCCCGCCCCGGTCAGTCGATACCGGCCATTGCGCTCGGGCGCGATGAGATAGACCCGGCACAGTTCCTCGAGCACCAGTTCGGCCTGAGCCCGCGTCACATGCTGGCCCGGTATGCGGCCCATTATCGAGAGCGCTGCGTCATCGGCGCTGATGCTGTGCGGATAGTTCTCGAGCATGAGGACGATCACAGCCCGCTGCAAGACCGTTGGGCTGAAGTCGTGCGGCACAACGAGTGCGAGCTCTCGCTCACTTCTCCTGGCATGCCACCAGGAGATAGATCGCATGATCATTGCAGGCAATGCGACGCAGGCTCCGAGCAGCGCGAGCAGCAGCCAGCGACGAACGTGCACGCTGCCGGCCAGGTAATACGCGACGGCCGAACGGGCGGCTGTGACGAGTGTCCCCGCGGTCGCGAGGTACGGCTTGATGTTCTGCCAGCGCCATGCGGCGACAGCTGTAACGATCAGGCCGGCCGTTACCTGAATCCAAACCTCACGCCAAAATGGTTGCTTCGCGTCCTGCATGAGCTGCTCTAGTAGTTAGGCAGCGTGCGGCCGTCGTCGTTCTGAATTATGTCAACGGCGAGCGCCGCTCCTGAGAGCAGAATATCGCTGCAGGTGCCCGGACAGGCGGCTTGCGCCTCAACGCGTCAAGCAAACTCCTGCATTACCTCAGCAAGGTACCTGCACAGTATTATTATGTTATGTTCCCGCGGTGATCCTGCGGGTCGGCAGCGTCGCCGCCGCTATCGGGACCTTGTCCCACGGCTCATTCGTCGTCCGAATTCAGCTCGTCTTGAAGCATTATGAGAAAACTCAAGGCTTCTTCGCCACGACCTTGCCGTTCTCCCACAGGTACAGTGGCGTACCGTACATACGCGCCGTCTTGCGTGCGTCCTTGGCCGCTCGACGTAACGCGCGTCCGACGCCGACCGAAAAATGCTCGGGCTTTTTTGCGCGGGTCTTGGCTTTCATGGCTCTCTCGCCAGTAACTGCGGCGGCGGATCAGAGTTCGGGTAAACCGCCCATGAATCACCCCGTCGGATATGCCCCGTGTCATGGACCGTCCTGCGACATAGCACCCTGACTTGCGCTAGCAGGTTCCTCACCCTGCATGAGCTGCTAACACGGGTACCCACACTTATTTTCACGCGAATTCGGACGGCAGCACCTGTTGTTTTGGCGGCGACAATTGGAGTTTTGTTCAGCCCGTGCGCTTGTATGCCGATGCCGGTACCAATGAACCCGCCGTGCGCTTGGTTCTGAATGGCGCGCCGACGGACGGCAATTTTGAGATTTATCTGATCGGCTATCTCGTTAACCTGTAACACGCGTGGCAACTCGCTCGCGAGGGTCATCTGGCCTTTGCTGACCCTCGCGGGCGAACGGGCCGCCGTTGATCGACGGCGGCATCGCCCCCTTGTGCTGAGCGACGACGGTGGTTTTGACGACCGCATCGGCAGCGCCATGCGTGATCAGCACAGGCTTGCGCATCTTCGGCAGGAAGTCGTCGTTATTGATGGAGCGCGAGAACAGACCCTGCCGGACATACGGAGGGACGCAGACCTCATACCCCAGCATGAGGTACAGCTCGTTGGACGACCCTGCGGATTTCCCGTCTCCACCACGTGAAGCTGGACGCCCCACCGCCCGTCAACCTGTGAGTTTTCATCGTGCCCCCCTCTGCGCACCACGGCCGAAGGGCGCGCGGACTCGTCGCCCGCCCCGGATGTGATAGTCCAGATGGCTCTACCACTCGACACACTGGTGAAAAATATAGTGGCGATACTCAGAGTGTCTCCTGTGGACTGATGACGCATGCCCGGCACGTAGAAGGTCGCTACCACCGCCGGTGCCGGGCCACGTGTTCTGCTGAACTAAGGTCTCGGTCTCATTTCAAGTCAACCTGGTCGACAGTTGCCGGATTTATGCGGGCCGTGACTCTGCGGGCTTCATTGTTGCGCTGTCTGATCTGAACCGTAGGCCACGCTCACGGCCGCAAGACACCGCGGCGTAAGTCACGAGGAAGACGAACGAGGAAAGCCAAGGAGGAGGAAAAGCGTATGCATCGCAAGAACCACCACCGCCCAGCAACAATAGCCGGTGCCCTGTTTTTGGCGGGCTTGGGCTTGTCGTCATGGCCGACGGCGGGGCAAGCGCAGACTACCGCCAGTACCGCCAGCGGACAGGCCAGCGCTGCGCAGGTCGTGCTTCTGGGACTGCTGGGAACGGCGACTTCGAGCAGCCTCGCCAGCACCGGAATCTCGGGCACGAACGCCGAAAGCGATGTGGGTCAGCTGAGCGGGAGCATCCCGTCAGTGCTGAGCGCTGGAGTCCTCAACGCAGCTACGTACAGCTATGCCGATCAGGTTGACTCCATGGCCTCGACGGGGAACGTCGGTTTGACCCTCGCCGGGGTCACGATTGCGGCTGACTCGCTTGTCGCAGAGTCCTCGCAAGTGCTGGGAGGCGCTGGCGTCGGCAGGGCCTACATCGACAACCTGGTAATCAATGGGATGCCGGTCGCCGTGACGGGAAGTCCGAATCAGCTCATCGCGATCCCGGGCGGCCAGATAATCCTCAATGAACAGACCATCTCCTCAACCGGCAGTGCTGTGGTGAACGCTGTTCACCTCACTCTCAACGGTATTGCCGATGTGGTACTGGCCTCTGCCCACGCGTCAATTTCCTAGTTTGAAGGGATAAGGTTATGAGCAAGGAGCGCAGAACGATCGCCCGGTGGATGTTGACACTTCTCGTCGCGGCTCTCACGGCTTCGGTGGTGATTTTCACCGGCACTCGGGTAGCGAAAGCCCATATCGTTCCATTTCCGTGCGACTTCACCACCGGCGGCGGGTTTGTCATCACGGACAACGGCTATCACGCGAACTTCGGTTTGGTCGGAGGATGCAAGCATGACGGGTTCTTC
>Ga0209156_10003090_pt1 | contig 12724 bp, 14 predicted proteins | sample GraSoiAngelo_124_FD_185881 | JGI IMG/M metagenome (GOLD analysis project Ga0209156, IMG submission 185881) | Grasslands soil microbial communities from the Angelo Coastal Reserve, California, USA - 14_0927_05_20cm (SPAdes) (version 2) | ecosystem: Environmental > Terrestrial > Soil > Grasslands...
TGAGGCCGGATCGGAAAGGGCGACTTCATTTTTCTCGACCATGTCGGCCAAAAGCAGCGCGGTGAAGACTTTCGTGACAGACGCAATCTCGAAAACCGTGTCGCCATCTAACGGGCGCGCGCCACCGGCATTTCTCTGCCCGTAGGAAATAATCCTGCGGCCTTGCGGATCGATTATACCGACAACGATCCCGACCGCTTTCTCGTTTTCCCCGACGCGTTCGGCCAGAATTTTGCGAATCTCATCGTCCGGTGGAACTGACTGAGTCCCAGCAAAGCTTGTCGAAAAGGTAGCGAAGATCGATATTGCGATCGCTGATCGCCGGAAGTTCATAAACGCGCCCTCCATTCATTCAGATGCGCGAGACCAACGATCTGGATTCAAATCGTTTGCTCTGAATAATGAATGATCGACACCTTGCTTCAGGGCGTGATCTTCATCGCTTGGCCGGCAAAGAGACGCCAGCGACCGCGATCTTTCACAAAGGTATCAGTGAAGCGAAACTCGGCGTCGAAGGGCTGGCCGCCGGAAATCCCTTTTGTGGGGGTGACGCCGGTCACGACAGCGGAATCGCCGTGTATCCGCGCCTTCAATGTCGTGGTTCTCAAAAATCTCGTATTTCGGATCGCCTTTTTTCGCTTCGGCGAGATCATCGACCCGTGTGCTTATCTTTCCCCTGGAGTTGATCAGGATGTAATCCTCCATCACGGCCTGTTCGATGCAGGCGGCATCGCTGTTTTGGTAGCAGAGCGCGAGTTCGTGTTCCGCGCGCAGAACATCATCTTCATCTCCAGCTTGGAGTGAGATGAATGGAACGGACGAAGCTCAGTTATATCGGTCACTGGTAAGTACAACCTGCCAGCGGCAACTAAAAGCGTGATTTGTCGCTAAAGATTAAGCTGCCGCAGGTCACGCCAGCCTCGGCTTTTTGCAGCTCGGATAAATCGATCGTTTGAATCCGCAAGCCTCGGTTCTTGAGTAGGGCACCAGTTTTTGGAAAAGAAGTCGGCAAAATAACAATATCGTCGATCAGCAACACGTTTGCAGCGGCCGGCTCGTTCTCGGGAATATCAAGTCTCTCGAACTGGCGAAATGGCTCCGGGTTAATCCAGGATCGATTTATTAGAACGGTGTCGTTGCCAATGTAAGAGCAGGCGCTCTTCAGGTGCAGACAATTTCTCATTTCAACCGGCTGCACTTGATAGTCAAAAGCGCCAAGCAGTTCGCGCAACTGATTGACGCCATCTCGATTTGTTCGTTGCGATAAGCCAACAAGGACCGAACGGCCGATGCGCAGAACATCGCCTCCATCCAGAGTTGCGGGTTCGGCCAAGAAGTTGAGCGGCCGATAATGCACCAGAGTCTCCGCGATCCTGGCCGTCTCCGGTCGCCGGCTTTTTGCGCCCATGATAGAAATGACCGCAACTTCGTCGACCACTACCGCGGTATCTTCCACGAAGACGGCATCAGGAAGCTCTGGCTCGGCGGGAAGTGAAACAATCCGGACGCCTAATTTGGCCAGACAATTCTCATACGCTTTGTGCTGGGCAACTGCTTTAGCTACATCGATTCGCTGCCGCGCATGAAACGATAGCTCGCAATCATTGATGCTCGCACTGACGGGACGTGTAATTGCGGTTAATTCCATGGCGCAAGACAAAACCGGCGATTGCATCCGACTCCGCACTGTAATCTTCTATCTGCACAAAGATTTCCTTATAAGCCAAAGGGAAATAAGAAGATTTGAGAAGGGAATCCGGTGTTGTCACGCTCCGCGAATATGATTCGTGGCGGATGAAGGATCTCTAATAATGAATAATGAGCGGAAGGTCGGATCGCAGATCTTTTGTCTGCGCTTTGCGTCCACCATCGAACGTGATTTCAATTGCCCATTCCTTCCCTTCGGTGGTTTTGAAAATTCCGGCCTTTTCCAGATAAGCGAATGCCGCGACCGGCTGATATTCCTTTGGTCTAATTAATTGAATGTCGGTGACGCGTTCGACGCCGATGGGATGGGCCGAGGCCGGACTAGCAGTCCGAGTCGGATTGGCATTATCGATCTTGCGATTCGCTTCGTCCTTCACGGCTAACACCGGGGGCTCGATGAAAAATGACGGACTCTTAGTATCGTCCCGCGCGGTTAGTATTTCGATCGCCGTCCCCTTCGGCATCCAGTCAGGCGCGATCGTCCACGTCGGGAATGGCAAGGGCGTGGCCGGACCGGAGCGGTGCAGCCCAATGCCAATCGGGCACCAACCGCTCGCGCGCCAGTTCATTCGGTTTTTGAATTTTTCGACGCTGCGTTCGGCGCCTGGTGCAACCGAAACAGTTGGGTCCGGCCACATCAGCTCGAGATAAGCATTCAAAAACTCGGCACTAATCGAGGCGGTGCCTTGCCCGTCGTGGCGATTAACATCCGGCGAAATTTTTAGTCCTGCGCGCTCAAGCGCAGCGCGCTCCGGCGCATCGCGGGACACGACAATCCAGACATGATCGAATTCCAATTCCGCCGCCGTGGCCGTGCGCACAAGCGTCGCGGTTAGCAGTGCCGCGAAGGAAATCACTGTTCGTCGCATGGTTATCGATATCGCGGACATGGCGCCGCGTGTCACTCTACTGTCTTCCGAACGCGCGGCCCGCTAAGGCACTAGGTCCCACGTATCACCCAGGGGAACTTCGCTGTTTTGTCCGCCGAAAACGATAACGTGACCTAACGAGGGACTGTACGCCATTCCTGCCCCTTCACGCGCTGGTGGCGATTGCTTGGTCACCAGCTGTTTCCAGGTAAAGCCCGTCCCTTCCCATGTCGGCGCCTGAACCCATTCCCATGTTGTGTTCTGATCTATTCCCCCACTTCCACCGCCAAAAAGAACCACCGCCTTCAAGTTGGGATCGAAAGCAGCAGAGCCTGCGTAAACCCACTGAGGTTGAGTACGGGGAAATTGCTGCGTCCAGTTTTTGCCATCATATGTCCACGTGTTCACCGGATTGATGTCAGCGAGACCACCAAATAAAACCACTTCACCAGTGATACCGTTGACGCCAACCGCAGCCGAAGAACGGGCATACGGCAACATCACGAGAGACAATCGATGCCAGTCGGAGCCGATCCATTGCCACATGGAGTACTGGTAAAAACGTCCATCGAATCCGCCATACACATCAACCCTGCCATTTGGATCGGTGAAGAGCATTGGGCTTGTCACGGCCGTGGGATGATGCGCGGGTGTGGCGTGCGTCCACCGAGAAGTCTTGCCATCCCAAAGCCAGGTATCGCCGAGATACCTTGTCCCGTTGTACCCGCCGAAGAGCACGACTTTTTGCGTGATAGCGTCATAAGCCATTTGACTCGCCGCACGCGCCGGAGGCGAAAGAGGGGTCTGCACGCGTGACCAACTCGTCCCGTCGAATGTCCAGGTGTCGTTGAGGTATCCGGTGCCATCGAATCCACCGAACATGATCACTTTTCCACTTGTCGGATCGTAAGTCATCGCCAAATACGAGCGTGCCGGAGGAGAAGTAGCGGGCGAAAGCCGAACCCAGGTTGGGGAATGAGGAACGGCGGCGGTCGCACTCGAGACAATCCATGCGATAACGCAACAGCCGATGATGGTGAGAAACCAATGCCTCCGAGTTCGCCCGGCTCGCCCTAGCGAAAAATCTCCAAATTTATTTTGCTTCATCGGGCGGGAGTTAAACTGTTGAACACGCCTGCTGTCAAATCGATGATTAAGCAACGAACGAGGACCAAACGCGTGTCAGACACAAGACCCCCGACGACCACGGTCAATCGCTCTTAACCGCGCGAAAGATTTCCTCCAAAATTTCCCGCAGCCCGAAGCGAAATTTCCATTGCGGATAATGCGATTCGAATTTCCGCAGATCACTGATCCACCAGATGTGATCGCCGATCCGGTTGGTCTCCTCATAATGCCAGGTGAGTTTGCGGCCGCTGATTTCTTCACACAGTGAAATCGCTTCCAGCATCGAGCAATTGCAAAAGCGTCCACCGCCCATGTTATAAACTTCCGCGACGCGCGGCTTATCGATGAAGGCAGCAAATGTTTCCACCAAATCGAAGCTGTGAATGTTATCGCGCACCTGTTTGCCCTTGTAACCGAAGACGCGATAGGGCCGGCCGATGACGCAACACTTCATTAAGTAAGCGAGAAAACCGTGCAGCTCCGCGCCGGCATGCGCCGGTCCGGTCAAACAGCCACCGCGAAAACACGATGTGGGCATTCCAAAATACCGGCCATACTCCTGCACCAAAATATCCGCGGCGAGTTTCGAGGCGCCAAAGAGCGAATGCTTGGTTGCATCGATGCTCATCGTTTCGGGAATTCCCGCTTCGAATTGGTGGCCAGGCTCGATTTCCCAGCGCGTTTCCAGTTCGCGCAACGGCAGACGATTCGGAGTATCGCCATACACCTTATTTGTGGACGTAAAAACGAATGGCGCTTCCGGGCAATTTTCGCGTGCCGCTTCGAGCAAATTGAGGGTGCCGTTGGCGTTGACCATGAAATCGGTCTGCGGCTCTCGCGCGGCCCAATCATGCGATGGTTGCGCCGCGGTGTGCACGACGGCGCGAATCGTGCCGCGATGTTTGGCAAAGAGCGCGCTGATGGATTCGGCATCGCGAATGTCCAGTTCGTGATGCTCGTATTCGCGCAAGTTTTTCAGCAACTCGTCACGCGTTGATTTTGTCGAAGCCTCCGCCCCAAAAAACTGCGCCCGCATGTCATTATCGATGCCTACGATGTGCAGTCCCTTTTGCGCAAAACGCTTGGCTGTTTCCGAACCGATCAAACCGGAGGAGCCGGTGACGATAATTGTCTGCATTCGCGCGCAGTTTAGAACAAGCGAATCACGATTTCTGTTCGATAATCCAGGTTACGCTTTTCGCGTTTTGATCCACCCGTGCGGCCGGAAGAGCGGGGTCTCCGGAAAAAATCCGCTCGATTAATTTCGGATCTTTGTTTGCACCGATTAAAAAACAAACCGCCCGGGCCGCGAAAATTAAATGGAACGTAAAGGTCAACCGCCACGAATTTAGTTTCGAGACGTAGTTGGCAACAATGCGACGCTCGGTTTCTGAAAGTGCGTCAGTTCCCGGAAAAAGTGACGCGGTATGTCCATCGTCGCCCAGCCCAAGCAAAATCAAATCGTGCTCATAAATTTTCTCGCCTCTTTTGGCGGCCAATGCATCCAGCTGCGCTTGATATTCCTTCGCCGCCAGAACCGGCTCGATCTCCCCTCGCATTCGCAGAATCGATGAATCCGGCACGGACGCCGGCCGAAACAGCGCTTCGTTTGCCATCCTGAAATTGCTCTCGTCGTTCTCCGGCGGCACGCAACGTTCGTCGCCAAAAGTGAAAAGAAATTTTTCCCAGGGTAAATCGCGCTTGGCCATTTCCGCATAAACTGAGCGCGGCGTGTTCCCGCCGGAGAGTGCGATCCGAAATTGGTGACGCTCGTCTATCGATTCGCGCGCCTTTGTCAGAATGAAGTTCGCCGCGTCACTGGCGAACGTTTTTGTGCGAAGAACTTCGCGGGCCATCAAATCGCGCAATGCGAAAGACCGCGCTTTTCCAGGTAACGCTGATGATATTCCTCGGCGCGGAAAAATTTCGGCGCGGGCTCAATTTGGGTCACAATCTCGCGCTTGAATCGTCCGCTTTTTGCCAACGCACCTTTGGATTCTTCCGCCGTAGCCTTTTGCTCCGGCGAATGATAAAAAATAACGGAGCGATACTGTGTGCCGACATCGGGCCCCTGCCGGTTCAAGCTTGTCGGATTATGATTTGCCCAGAAAATGTCGAGCAATTCGCGATAAGAGATTCTCGCCGGATCAAATTCCACCTGCACCACTTCGGCGTGGCCGGTTTCATCCGTGCAAACGTCTTCGTAAGAGGGATTGTCCTTTGCGCCACCGGTGTAACCGACCGCGGTATCGGTCACCCCTTTTAATTTGCGAAAGGTTTCTTCCACTCCCCAAAAACAGCCGGCGCCAAAGGTCGCTTTTTCCGTTTCCATAAAGAAACCATGAAACGGGTGAGTGCGTCGCGCAACACGCAGTTGCCAATCTACGGTCTGCCGATGGTGACAGCAGCCCAAGGTATCGGGAAAAACCCCAGCGCGTCCCGCTACCATCATTTGGTATTTCAGCCGCTTGCAACTTGACGGCTTTAAGCCTTCAAGTTTTTGACCTCCCGCTGCGAGAAAATCATTGTTATTTGTTTCCATCTTGTTGGACTGTTTCTGACAATTGACCGGTACGCCGGCTTGCGCTTGCTTCTACAGCCGCGCAACTGAAACATTGTCGCCCAATGCAACCTGCCGCCACGATCGATCGTTTTCGTTCGCCGATCGCCATCCGTGCCCTCAACCGATTTGGCGCGATGCTTAATGGCAAAGTCAGCCGGCGCATTCCGGCGGAAGAGTTGATCGAGACGGCAAAGCGACGCGCCAATCTCAACGATTTCGGCGATGGCGATTTTCGCGAACCGCTTGGCCGCCTGCTTGAGTCATGCTGGCGAGACGCCCGCTTGAACGTGATCGGAAACATCGCGCTGCGTTCCGATGTTCTCCGCATTTTACGCAATCGGCTTTTGCTCCAACGCGACCGAAGTCTGCATTCTGAAATCGCACAGCACCAGATCAGTTCTCCTCTCTTCGTGCTAGGGTTGCCGCGGACTGGTACAACGTTTTTGCATACTTTGCTCTCCGCTGATCCGGCGAATCGCGCGCCGCTGACTTGGGAAGTGATGGAACCTTCTCCCCCGACGAATGCGGAGAAGCAACGGCGCATCCGGCGGGCTTCGCAAAACCTTGCTTGTCTCGAATGGATGGCGCCGAATTTTCGGAAACTCCATCCGGTCGGTGCGGAATTGCCCCAGGAATGCGTCAGTCTGATGAGTCCGAGTTTTTTGAGCGATCAGTTCGACACGATGTACAATGTGCCGGGCTATCGAGAATGGTTTTTGCGGCAAGATCTGCGACCGTCCTACGAATTTCACCGGCGTTTTCTCCAACATTTGCAACAGCGAGAAAATGGGCGCCGTTGGGTCCTAAAGGCGCCCACCCATACGTTTGCACTGTCGACGTTGCTCGCGACCTATCCGGACGCGCTTTTCCTGCAAACGCATCGAGCTCCGCTCGAAGCCATCACTTCTGTTTCCAGTCTAATTACGATTTTGCGACGCGTCTTTAGCGATGCTGTCGATCCAGTAGAGATCGGCACGGAAGCGATCCGTTATTGGTCGAAGACACTCACAAAATTCATTGGCGAACGAGATCGCCTCGCGCCGGAACGCATTTTCGATCTCTCGTATGTCGAGCTCCGACGCGATCCTATGGGCGCCGTCCGTCGCATATACAAACATTTCGGTTGGGTGCTGTCGCCTCGAGCGGAAAACCGGATGCGCGAGGTCCTGGCAAAACAACCGCCTGATCTGCACGGTTTTCATCGCTACGCTGCAGCGCAATTTGGATTGCGCCCGGAACACGAACGGGAATTTTTCGCAGAGTATTGCGAGCGATTTTCAGTGGGCTCACCAGTGTCGACGCGCCCCGTTCAGCTAACGTCAGCGCTGCGCCAATCGCGATTTGTTCGGGACGGCCTCGGCTGAGAGCAGTCCCAAATCTTCAAGATAAAGAAGCTCGCACGCGCCGTTACCCGAATCGGTACGGCTCAATGAACTGCGCCACGTTCCGATCTGCGGACCGGTTGCCTGGACCAATTCGCCACCAAGATGAACGAGCGCCCCAGAACGCAAGGATTTGCAGCGCGCCGCCAACTCTGGCGTCGACGGAATGATGTGAATGTTGGTCGCGTGATTGACAATTTGTTCTGCCGCGATCGGAGGCGGCATTTTGTATTCGTACCAAAAGAAGCGCATGCTTTGGCTGACGTGCAAATGGTCCAGCACCTGTTGATCGGACATTGGCCCCCAGCCGACCGCGAGGTCGATCGGCACGAGCGACGCCCCCCGATCATACCGGTAAATTTTCGAGTGTAATAGCCGCGCATCAACCGCGAAACGTGCGAGCGGTTTCAAATGAAACTCACCGAAACCGAATTCCGGCTCGTTGGTAGGCAAATCGACCTGAACCGGCTCCGACGCGATTAAGACGCCTGGCGGGTAAGTAATTGGCCCGTGTAACTGCCAGTGGGCAAACCAGACTCCGGCGATCGCGAGCAGGAAAAGCGTCTTTTTCACAAAATACTATAATTTCTAGAAGCAGCTTTAGTGCTCACCAGCCCTCATCCCGCGGGCGCAGCCGCCCCTCGCAAAGCCCTAGCTTGGCGAAAGCTTTAAGCTAACCCCCACAGGATTCCTCGACGGCGCTCGGAATGATATCCTATTGTAGCCGATGACTTTCGAAACTTGCCGCGTAATTCCCGCCGATCATCCCAGCCTGGCGGGTCATTTTCCCGGTGCCCCAATCGCGCCTGGCGTCGTGGTTCTTGATGAAGTCGCTGCGGCTTTGGCTGAGTGGCGCAAAGAGTCCCGGATCACCGGCGTAACTTCGGTCAAATTCATCGCGCCGATCAAACCCGGGCAATCCTTTGTCATTGGTTTTGATTCGACAAATACTGCCGGAAATCAGATCGATTTTTGGTGCCGATTGGACGGGCGCGTGGTAGTTGAAGGTCGCCTTGAGATCAGTTGCGGCGCCTGTATTTAATCTTCACCCTCGCGATCCGCGTCTGGCGCGCTGGCTCGAAGATTATCCGCCGTCGTTATTCAACGAAAACCTCTATCAAAGCATCGAGTTGATGGAACGCTATAGCATCGATCTCGCGATCGATTTGCTCGGCCGTCTAAATGTTCTTGAGCGACTAGATCAATCGCGATCGGCCCGCGACCTTTGTCATGCTCTTTCGTTCCAACCCCGCTTTCACTCTACTTTAAGCTGGCTTTTGGAGCGTCTGGTTGAAACCGGTTGCATCGAAGTACAAAAGGCAAACGCAGATCGTTCCTACCGTTTGCTGTGTTCACCTTGGCAACCGCAACGCGCCGAGCTACGCACGATTGCTCTTGAGATTGACGGCGCCAATGCGTCAACCTTGGACCTCCTCGATTATGCTGCAGATCTTTACCCACTCGTCGCTGCCGGAAAACAAAACGGCGAACAGGGGCTATTTCTGCCGCAAGGAATAAGCTTATGGTTGAACTATTTTCATAATAACAATTTAACTTATGCGGTTAACAACTGGCTCGGTGCAGTAGTAGCCACTGACTATCTGGCTACTCGATCCAAGTTTCGAATCCTGGAAATAGGCGCGGGCGCAGGTAGCGGCAGCGAAATTCTGCTTCGCTGCTTGGACGAACGCGGCCTTCTTCCTCGCCTCGACCGCTATCTAATTACAGAACCAAATGCATTTTTCCGGCGCCGTGGCCAACGCCAACTATCGCAGCAATATCTCAACCTGCCGCTTGAATGGGGTATTCTCGATATGAACCTGCCATGGAATACTCAGGGGATTGCTGGCGGCGAGTTCGATCTCGTGTATGGCGTCAACGTCCTGCATGTCGCCAAGGATCTGTTGTTCAGTTTAGGTCACGCTCGTGGTGCGCTCGCGCCGGATGGTTGCCTCATAATCAGTGAGTGCGTGCGGCCTTATCTCAACCAACCCATGTATCCGGAATTGGTATTTCAGATCCTGGATAGTTTTACCGACGTCGAGATCGATCTGGAATTTAGACCTAATCCGGGTTTTCTCACCGCGGATCATTGGCGGCGCGCATTCAGCCGCGCCGGCTTCGAACACACTGAAGTAAAACCCGAGCTCGATGGTATTCGCGAAATCTATCCCCATTTCTTCACTGGCGCGATTTGTGGACAGCGGAAAGCGTAGCGGCAGAAGGAGCGGCGCTCTCCAGATCGCCGTTTTGAGGAATCCAACGGCGAGACGCCGCCGCCCCAATCAGGTTCACCTCGTATGAGCGTTCTTTTTGTCATTCCGAGCGCAGTCGAGGAATCTCTAATTTTTTAACAGAGGAATAGTAAGAGATCTCTCGACTTTCGCTCGAGATGACAAAGTGGGCACGACTCTCCGGGTAAGATGCTTGGACGACAATAACTCGCACGAGCTCGCCGCTACATGTAATTATGAGATGTGACCATAATGGCGGACAAAACTTTGCACACGCGACGTTGGACAGATCTGCCGGAGCGCGGCACTCTCACTATGCTGCGGTTGATTCATTGGACCGCCACCGCCGTCGGACGCTGGGCGGCAAGGCTCTTACTATATCCAACTACGCTCTATTTTGTCCTCAGTGCTCACACCGCCCGTCGAATGTCCTATCAATATCTAGAGCGCGTGCGCAGCCGTCCGGCCCACTGGTGGCATGTATTTCGCCATTTTCATTGCTTCGCCGCGACCATCCTCGACCGAGTCTATTTGCTTACCGGCGCTTTCCAGCACTTCGAGATAGAATTTCACGACCGTGAGATACTTCATCAGCAGGTCGAAAGCGGTCAGGGTTGCATTCTTTTAGGCTCACATCTTGGGAGCTTCGAAGTCTTGCGCGCCCTGGGCGTGACGCTCGCGGAATTTCCACTCAAGGTCCTGATGGACGTTGTCCATAACGAAAATATCACGCGCTACCTTGATGCGCTTAACCCTGAGATCGCCAGCACCGTCATCGTTCCGGACCGCCCGGATACATTGCTTAAAGTAAAAGAGAGCCTCGATGGCGGCTTTCTCGTTGGAACATTAGGTGACCGGCCGACAAGCGATGGTAAGACCGCGCAGTGTCAATTCCTCGGCGCGCCCGCAACCTTTCCAATCGGCGCGATCCTTATCGCCGCCATGATGCATTGTCCCGTCATCCTCTTCTTTGGTCTTTTTCATGGAGGCAACCGCTACGAAATTTTTTTCGAGCGATTCGCCGAGGAAATAGTCCTGAACCGCAACCGCCGCGCCGAAGACATCCAGTACTGGACGCAGCGTTATGTCGATCGTCTCGAGCATTACGCGCGACTTGCACCTTACAATTGGTTTAACTTTTATCCGTTTTGGGATTGAGCCGACTGTAACACAGCCATTTTGGCCGTGGGGCCAACGGGCACCTTGCCCGTTGATTGTGAGTTCTTAGAGTTGGTCGGACCCTAACCGTAATTTACCTGAATGAACGCTTCGATTGATAAGCCGGAGATCCGTACGCTTATACCGCACGCCGGCACAATGTGTTTGTTGGATAACGTGACCGATTGGGATGACAAATCGATCGTTTGTACCACTAGCACGCATCGCGATAAGACAAATCCGCTCCGACGCGACGGGCGACTCTCTTCCTTAAATGCTCTTGAATATGGTGCGCAGGCCGCCGCAATTCATGGCGGATTACGCGCCCGGGCGGCCGGCACGACTGCACCAGCATGTTATTTGGCTGCACTGCGAGATGCGCATCTATATGTCGACCGTCTCGATGATCTCGCTTCGCCGCTTGAGATTCGCGCCCAACGGAAATTCGGAGACGCCGGCAATACCATTTATCAATGCGCAATTTCAGCCAGCGGTAATTCCGTGGCGGAAGGGCGCGTCACCATCATGCTGCGTCCGCAATTCTGACTTGTAGGGCAAGCGCTCTCGCTTGCCAGGTTTCTGCAATCAACAAGACGAAACCTAAAACATCACATCACAATCCCACCATCCACGCAGAGAACCTGTCCCGTGATATAACTCGCTTCCGCCGACGCGAGAAACGCCACCGCTGCCGCGATTTCCTCTGGCGCGCCCACGCGCTTTAACGGAATCTTGTCCTGAATCGATTTCTGAATCTCGTTAGAAAGGGCATTCGTCATGTCGGTCGCAACGTATCCCGGCGCGATCGCATTCACCGTAATGCTGCGGCTAGCCAATTCTTTCGCGAGCGATTTCGTGAAACCGATCAAGCCGGCCTTGCTCGCGGCGTAATTGGTCTGTCCCGCGTTGCCAATAATCCCGATAACCGAGCTAATGTTTATGATGCGCCCGCTGCGTTGCTTGACCATCGAGCGCTGTAGTGCCTGGGCGAAATTGAACGCGCCTCTCAAATTCGTATTCAAAACAAAATCCCAATCTTCCGGCGACATTCGCATGCTTAGCGTGTCGCGGGTCACGCCGGCATTGTTGACCAGAATGTCAGCGCGCCCGAAATCGGCCAGAATCCGTTGTCCGATTTTCTGCACTTCAGCGTGATCAGAAACATCGACCGCGTACGATTTGGCGGCATCGTTACGTGAAGCATTAATTTCGCCCGCCGTTCTTTGCGCATTGGCCTCGGTGCGACTCACGCTCGCCACGCGCGCTCCTTCGCTTGCCAGCCGCAACGCAATCGCGTGTCCAATCCCCCGTCCCGCGCCGGTGACAACCGCAACCTGATTTTCGAACCTCATCATCGTGCCCATCGTCCTCGACAAGGGCCGCCCATGTCAACAATCAGGCGTTCCATACCGCAGCACAGATCGGTCGTTGAATTGCTCTCGGCACGCTTCGGGCCCTAAACTTCTCGAAACGGCAGTTCGTGGCTAGGTCGGACCTTTCCATACTACTTCTTTGATTTCTGGATCCGCAGAGAGAATCTGCTGCATCGCCTCGGTAAGCCGAGTGAGTTGTGCAGTGGCGTCAATCTTTTTGAAGAACTTCTTCACCACGGATGTGCTTGGATCAGTAAAGCAGACGAACTCATCATCGTCGCCGTCCTGGTGGCCACAACAGATAGCAAGC
>Ga0209156_10003095_pt1 | contig 12717 bp, 15 predicted proteins | sample GraSoiAngelo_124_FD_185881 | JGI IMG/M metagenome (GOLD analysis project Ga0209156, IMG submission 185881) | Grasslands soil microbial communities from the Angelo Coastal Reserve, California, USA - 14_0927_05_20cm (SPAdes) (version 2) | ecosystem: Environmental > Terrestrial > Soil > Grasslands...
TCGGTCTACGACGATCCGGCTGTTTATCGGAAGAGTTCGCCTATTGAGTACATCAAAAAGGTCAAGACTCCGACTCTGGTGATCGTCGGCGAACGCGATGCTGAATGTCCCGCTCCACAGTCCTACGAGTTCTGGCACGCGTTAAGGACGCTCGGCGTTCCGACACAACTGGTCGTACATCCTGGAGAAGGCCATCTCTATCTCAAACCGGAGAACCAGGTTGATCGATTGGATCGCACGGTTGCATGGTTCGATAAATATCTGAAATAATTCGAGACGACAGTCGCTCACTATGAAGGACGACAAAGACAATGTCCAACTCAGCGCGGTGGAGGATCACGACGGGATACTAACGATTCGTGGAGGCGGCCCTCGCCGTGATTGGAACGGCATCCATTACAAGCAAGGGATGTCGGCCAAGAATGTGGGCACCACGAAGCTGTCAGCCAATATCGCGACAATCCCTCCCGGGGGCGTCGCCGCGGCCCATATTCACGTTGGCTTCGAGCTTATCCTTTACATTATCGAAGGAAAAGTGCGCCACGAATTCGGACCCGGGCTCAAGCAGATGTTGGAGAACGAGGCGGGCGATTTCATCTACATAAAACCCGGCGTGCCCCACGAAGTCTTCAACATGAGCGATACCGAACCGGTCGTCGCCTTCGTCGCGCGCTCATCCGCCAACGAATGGGACGACATTATTCCCTACGATCGCAGTCAAACGGCATAAGAGCGCCGAATTTCTACTTTCGATGTCCGTCGCTCTACAAAAAGACTACAGTTCGGCCGCCACCGCTGCGATGACATCGACTGAAGAAATACGGCAACGTTTTCCGGCGCTCGCCCGTACCCATAACGGTTATTCGATTGCTTATTTCGACGGGCCCGGTGGCACTCAGGTTCCCCGGACGGTGGTCGAGGCAATGAATGATTATCTGTACCATCACAACGCCAATACGCACTGGGCCTATCCCACCAGCGAGGAAACCGACGCAATCATCGACTCCGCTCGGAACGTGCTGGCCGATTTTTTGAACGCAAGCCCAACCGAAATCGTGTTTGGCGCCAATATGACCACCTTAACTTTTCACCTCGCGCGCGCGCTTAGCCGCGGCTACGGGCCCGATGACGAGATCGTGGTCACTGAGCTTGATCATCATGCCAATATCGCGCCGTGGCGGACGCTAGAAAAAGAGTGCGGCCTGAAAGTGCGCATGGTGAAAATGATCCGTGAAACCGGTGAGCTGGATTGGGACGATTTTTCCCGACAATTAACCCGACAGACCAAATTGGTCGCGCTTGGAGCGGCATCAAACGCTCTGGGCACAATTAACGATGTAAAACGCGCCGGAGAAATGGCGCACTCCCTCAGCGCAAAAGTTTTCGTCGACGCCGTTCATTACGCGCCACATGAGTTGATCGATGTGCACGATTGGAATTGCGATTTCCTTGCTTGTTCCGCCTATAAGTTCTACGGCCCGCACATCGGAATTCTCTACGGCCGGCGCGATCTACTCGATTCGCTGGATTTTCCAAAATTGATACCGGCGCCCGACTCCGCGCCAGAACGGGCGGAGACTGGCACTCAAAACCACGAAGGAATTGCGGGCGCGGCCGCCGCGGTGGATTTTCTCGCCTCGCTCGCTCCCGGCCTCACTCCGCGCGGAAGGTTGGATGCTGCGTTCGGGCAGCTTCACGAACGCGGCGATGCGTTAATCACACAACTGTGGAATGGCTTGGAGGAAATAGAGCGTGTGCACCTTTACGGGCCGTTACCTGGCGCATCACGCACGCCGACGATTGCGTTCACCGTTAACGACGTGCCTTCAATAGAAGTGGCGAAGAAACTGGCGGAACGCGGGATTTTCCTTTCCCATGGCGACTTCTACGCGATGACAGTCGTCGAACGATTGGGCCTGGCTCCGGACGGACTTGTTCGCGCCGGCTGTGCTTGCTACACCACAACCGAGGAAGTCGATCGCTTGCTAACCGGCGTGAGGGAACTCTGAGTCAGGCGCCGCCGGTGCGCTAGCATAATATCTGGCCGCTCCTATACTATATTAAGGAGGCAAGAATGAGCGCGATCGGAACAGTGGAAAGCCTTTGGCGTTATCCCGTCAAAAGTATGCGCGGAGAGGAGTTGGATGAAGTGTTCGCGGGATTCTCAGGCGTGTACGGCGATCGCCTTTTCGCTTTCAGCAGTTCGGCCAGCCCGAAGGGATTTCCATTCCTAACCGGGCGTGAACAGCGCCAAATGCTCCGCTATCGACCTCGCTTCCGTCAGCCTGAGAAGGCAGCACGACCTATAAACCAGGCCGAAGCGGAGAAGCTGCCGCCCGGAGTAACTCCTCTCTACGCCGCGCCGGATGACTTAATGCTCGACGTTGAGACACCAAGCGGAGACGCGCTAGCGATCGACGATTCCGCGTTGATCGAGGCTTTACGCCAGGGAATCGACGCGAAACATCAGCTCACACTCCTTCGCTCCGAGCGAGCACTAACCGATTGTCGCCCTTTGTCCATCTTCGGAATCCAATCCGCCAGAAAACTTGGCGAAGAAACTGGTATCACCGTCGATAAGCGGCGCTTCCGGGCAAACATCTATTTGGATTTGGCTGAAGGTTTCGCCGAAGACGAATTTGTCGGTCGATCGATTCGCATCGGACCGAAAGTCATCGTCTCGATTCTGGAGCGCGATCCGCGCTGTATGATGATCACGCTCGACCCCGATACCGGGGAGAAAGAGCCTGCCTTACTGAAGAAAGTCGCGCAAGCCCACAGCGGCATGGCCGGTGTTTACGGCGCGGTCCTTGTGGAAGGCATGGTGCACAAAGGCGACTCGGTCGAATTGGTTAACTAGGTTCGAGCCGTTCTTCTCACTTCTCACATCTTATTCGCTCTGGGTCTTTATTTGCCAATGAGAATAAAGATGCCGGCGGCCAGTGCTACCAGATAGAGCAGAAAAATAGCCGGTCCGAAGTTTATGCCGAACCCTAACAGACCATCGATGATCAAGTAAACCGCGAGCAAAAGCATGCCGATGTTTTTGGTGACTTTCATGGCGTCACTCTTTTGCATCGCTACTTGGCTGACAATCTAAATCGTGCGCGAGCCGTTCCGGCGGGGGAGCACATGCCTGCGGCCTGTGCGCCAAGCGGACATTCTGTCCGCTTTCCGCTTGCATGGAAGCGGAGTGCAACTCCGCTGGGCGCACAGACCTGGAGGTCTATGTTCCGTAACCTGCCGAAACTAGACAGACCGGCAGTTAACAGCTGGCAGCCTGCTTCCCAGAAATTAATGCGGCAATGCGCACACCACAGAAACCAGGGCCGCGTTTAGAGCTCTCGCCGTAGCGGCTCAGGTAATAGTTTGCTCTGGCCCGAAGCAGGGCGGCTTCGGCAAAGGTAGAATCCTTCCGCAACGCCTCATTACAGTCCTGGATCCGCCTCCTGCTGCTTGCGTTGATTCAAAAATACTTCGGCCCGGATATAATAGGCAGGGTAGAAAGTAGGATTAGCCCTAATCACCGTGTCCAGGCTCCGCTGCGCCGCCGCGAAATCGCCTTTTTCCAGCTGGCTTTGCCCATTCATTGTTAGGTTCATGAGCGACTCGCGTCCGCGCCCATAAATAACGATGATTGGTTCGCTCGCGCGCGCCGCTATCCGGCATCTGACTAGCAGTAGCAGAACAACAAATATTTGTATTCTTTGAAAGGTAACGGGCATCTTTGCCTGTCGGTGTTTGTAGGTAATTGTTGCGCAAAGGTCAATCGTGCATGCAAGTCCCCAAACACACTGGCGTTACGTGCGAACGCCTCCATTGGCACACCGCTCGCTCCCGCGGTATTTAAAGCTCGGATATGCCAGTTACTACAATCGAGGCACACGAACAAAGCTGGCCTTTAGACAAACCGTTTCGTATTTCCCGCGGCACTCGTACCGAAGCCCGTATCGTTGTCGTGACCGTGACCGACGGCCGGCACATCGGACGTGGTGAGGCGGTTCCGATCAGACGTTACAACCAAAGTCCTGCCTCTGTTTTGACGCAGATCGAATCCATCAAAAGCAGACAAGGTTTGAATCGGCAGGAAATTCAAAAGCTGCTGCCCGCCGGTGCGGCACGTAATGCATTGGACTGCGCGTTATGGGACCTTGAAGCGAAAATGTCTGGCAAACGCGCCTGGGAACTAGCGAAAATCCCGTTCGTTCACGAGGTCGAAACATCGTTTACGATCAGTCTGGATACACCCGCTGCCATGGCCGCAGCGGCGAAAGCTAATGCTACCGCTCCCATCCTGAAACTAAAACTGGGCGGCGACGACCTTGACCTGGCAAGAGTCGAAGCTGCGCGCGGGGCCGCTCCGGTAGCCCGCCTCCTGATCGACGCTAACGAATCATGGACTCCCGGTCACTATTGCAATATCGTGCCATCGCTGCGCCAATTCGGCATCGAGTTGATCGAACAACCATTTCCCGCGGACGCCGATAAAGTCCTCGAAACACTCGATCGCCCTATTCCGGTCTGCGCGGATGAAAGTTGCCATACTACGGCCGACCTTTCCCGTCTAACGAATCGCTATGAAATGCTGAACGTGAAACTCGACAAGACCGGCGGTCTAACTGAAGCTTTGCTCTTGACAGAACGCGCCCGCGAAGCCGGCTTCAGATTATTGCTTGGCTGCATGGTCTGCACCTCGTTAGGAATCGCGCCCGCCCGCCTCCTTGCCAGCGCCGTCGATTACGTCGACCTCGACGGCCCTTTACTCCTCGCCGGCGACCGTCATCACGCGGTGCCATATGCTAATGGCAGGATCGGCATTCCTCCTCGGGAATTGTGGGGCTAAACCTCTGCTTGATCTGGGCGATCAAAGAAACTTAACCAGCGCGTCGGTTGTTTCCTTCGGTCTTTCCTCCAGAATCCAATGGCCGGTGTCCTTCAGCACGACAACCGTGACATCGGTCGCGACCAGTTTCATCTGCTCGGCGAGTTCGTTTCCTAACGACTTCTCGCCGCCGATCGACAGCACCGGCACCGTCAGCTTCGTTTGCGAGAGTTGCGCGAAATCCTTTGCCAGTTGCGGCCACGACGCGAAATAGGCCCATGCCGCCCGCATCCGTCCCGGCTTCGAATAAGCTTCGGTGTAGGCTTTCCGGTCTTCTTCCGGAATCGAGCGCGTTTTATCCGCGGCCAAAACGTTCCAGAAATATTCGAAATAAGTGCGCTCGCGCCCCTGCACCAACTTTTCGGGATATTCGCCGTTGAAACGGAAATGCCAGATATTTGGCGCATTGTAGATCGGCTCCCATCCGGCGACACCGGGAAGAAACGCATCCATCACCACCAGCTTCTCCGTTTCCGCCGGGAACTGCGTGGCATACGCGTACGCTACCATTAGTCCAATATCGTGACCGACAACTCTCGCCTTCTCGATCCCGAGCGAATGCACAAGCCCGTGGATCCGATTCGCCGACGTTATCATGTCGATCTTATCCGTTGGAATCGACGAGTCGCCGATCCCGGGCAGATCCGGCGCGATCACAGTGAATTTCTGTGCCAGAAACGGGATGAGCGGCCGCCACATTCGCGAAGTTTCCGCAAAGCCGTGCAGCAGAAGCACCGCCGGTCCGTGGCCCGCATAGAGGTAATGCAGGTGCTGCCCATCGATCTCGGCAGTACGCGAGACGATGTTCTTGTCCGACGACTCGGCGTAAATCGGCAGCGACAATAAAACGAACATGAGGAGAGCCAGGATCGAATACATCGCGCGTTTCATAGGTTTGCTATCTCTTAATTCTTAAACTTCTTTTGTGTCGATCACAAAGGACTGATCTATAAGTTATTTCGCGATACCCACGATCTGGTGAAAATGTTTTTTCTGTTCGATCGCCTCGAGCATGAATGCCGCCACCGCTTTGCGGGACACACTAAAACCCATCCTGGGAGCGGCGTTTTCCCGGCTTCGGTAGGTGACGTAGTCTTCTTGAGTGAGGCGTGGAGGCCGGGCAATCGTCCAGTCCAGACCGGTGGCTTGCACGATCGCCTCCATCGCGCGTGAATCGCGCATGTGGTTTCGCATGATAAAACTGGCAATGCCATTGAGAAGACCGGGGAAATGCGCTGCCGCCGAGAGAACAATGAGGCGTTTCACTCCCGCGCGATTCATCGCCCGAGTGGTCGCAACAGCACTATCATGGAGCATTGAGCTCGGTTTAAAAACTTCTCGCGGTCCCAGAGTCGAAACCACCGCATCGTGATTTTGTACAGCTCGGAAAAGTTGGTTTTCGTCCATGGCATTCCCTTTCAAAACGGTCAGTCGCTCATTCTGCAAAGTGATGTTTTCAGGTGAACGCACAAATGCGGTTACATGATGATTTCGAGCGAGAGCTTGCTGAACAATCTCCTGGCCGGTCCGACCAGTCGCTCCTATCACAAACAGCTTCACCAGCAGTTCCTTTCCGTTCCCTTAATCCAGCGTCTGCCGGTAGCGTTTTATTCCGATGACCAAGACGATGAGGGCAAAGAGCGCAATCTGCCAAAGTTGAAGCGTGATGTCGACGATGCCATTCCCTTTTAAGAGAATGCCGCGGACGATGCGGAGAAAATGGGTGAGAGGAAACATTTCGCCGACCATTTGGGCCCAGCGTGGCATACCGCGAAACGGAAACATGAATCCGGAGAGCAAAATCGACGGGAGAAAGACGAAGAAAGCCATCTGCACCGCTTGCAATTGGTTTTTCGCGATGGTGGAGAAGGTGATTCCCATCGCCAGGTTTGCCACGATAAAAACGAGCGCGACCAGCAGCAGCAGAACAATACTTCCCTGCATCGGCACATGAAAAAGAAAGTAGGCCGCGATCAGAATGACCGATACCTGGATGTAGCCGACGAAAATATAGGGCACTATCTTTCCAATCAGCACTTCGCTCGGGCGCGTTGGCATCGCGAGAAGATTCTCCATCGTGCCACGTTCGCGTTCGCGAGTAATAGCCAGGCCAGTGATCATCACCATTGTCATGGTTAAGATCACGCCCATCAGCCCGGGCACGATGTTGTATTGGGTAACAACTTCCGGATTGTAGAGCGCATGGACGCGCAGATCGATCGGGCCATTGGTGGCGCTGAGCGACGCCAACGTCCCTTTCAAATCATTTTGCAAGGCTGTATCGAAGAGCGGCTCTAACGAGCCCAGAGCAATTCCAGTCGCAGCCGGATCGGTCGCGTCCGCTTCGACCAGGAGCGCCGGTCGATCGCCGCGCAAAAGATCGCGGCTGAAATTTTCCGGAATGTTGATTACGAACTGGACTTGGCCGCGCGCGAGCAAATCGTGTCCTTCACGCTCGGTCTTCACTTGCCGGACGAAGTCGAAGTATGTGCTGTTCTTCATCGCGTAAAGGAGGGTTCGTCCTTGCGGGCCCTGGTCGGCCAAAAGCACGGCGGCGGGCAGATGTCGCGGGTCGGAATTAATCGCGAAGCCGAACAGGGTCAGCTGAATCAGTGGAATGCCAAGCATCATGGCGAAGGTGAGACGGTCGCGCCGCATCTGCGTGAATTCTTTCGCAATGATGCCGCTCAAGCGCTGGAACGAAAATCTGTGAGATCCTTTCATGCTGCGGATTTGTCGTGTTCCATCAAACTGATGAAAGCATCTTCCAAACTGGGGGGAATTTGCTGCCAATCGTACGGTTCATGCCGGAACGGCGCGATGGCGCGTTCGAGCGCAGCCGCGTCATTACTGCTCACATGCAAAGAATTGCCAAAGGCAACCGCTTGCTGCACTCCGGGGGTTTTACGCAGTTGTTCGGCCAATTTTGCCAGGTCGGGTCCACGCACAGACCAAGTCGTGAGGCCGACGCCCGAAATCACTTCATCCACCGTGCCGGCACTGAGCAATTTGCCCTTGGAGATATAAGCCAGTCGCTGGCAACGTTCAGCTTCATCCATGTAGTGAGTGGTGATAAGGAACGTCAGCGCCTGGGCAGCGAGTTGATGAATGTGTTCCCAGAAATCGCGGCGCGCTTTTGGATCGACCCCCGCCGTCGGCTCGTCCAATAACAACAATTTCGGCCGATGAATGAGGCAGGCCGCCAGCGCGAGACGTTGCTTCCATCCGCCAGAGAGCTCGCCGGCAAGTTGGTCTTTGCGCTCTGCCAATCCCAGTTGTTCGATACTTTCACGCACCGTTTGCCGCCGATTCTTCACGTCATACATGCGCGCGACGAAATCGAGGTTTTCTTCAATGCTCAAGTCCTCCCAAAAACTAAAGCGCTGCGTCATGTAACCGACTTCCAGTTTGATCGCTTCACTTTCGGCGAGCACGTCGTGACCCAGGACCCGACCGCTTCCGTCGTCAGCTCGGAGCAATCCGCAAAGCATGCGCAAAAACGTGGTCTTGCCGCTACCGTTGGGACCAAGGAACCCGTAGATTTCGCCGGCGGCCACGGTGAGATCGACATGATCGACCGCAGTGAGCTCGCCGAAGCGCTTCGTCATTCCGCGCACCTCGATGACCGATTCGCCGTTTTTCATTTGGATTTAAATTCGACGTCCACGGGCTGACCGGGATGCAGACCGGCCGAGACCTCCGGATCGAATACCGATTCGATCATGAAGACGAGTTTCGCGCGGCTTTCCCGGCTATAGATGACCGGCGGGGTGTATTCCGCATGCGGTGATATGTAACTGACTTTGCCGATGAACGGATTTGCCACGCCGTCAACGGTCACCCGCGTCGTATCGCCGTAATGGATCGAACCAACCTGCGTTTCAGGAACGAACGCGCGCACTTTGATGTTTTGCGGCGGCAACAGCGCGACCACTGGCTTTCCCGCTGCCACCCATTCGCCTTGACGAAAAAGCGTGTCATAGACCAAACCGGTCTCTGGCGCCGCCTGTCGTTTCTGGTTAAAATTCCACTCGGCTTGAGCAACGCGCTGCCTGTCCTGGTCGCGCGTTGAACGAGCCCGGTCGTAATCCTGCGCGGCAGCAGGGCCCATGCGGAAGAGTTTTTCCTGTCGCGTGAACTCAGCTTCGGAAAGGACCAACGCCGCCCGTGCCATATCGAGTGCCGCTTTCTCCGCTGTTTCATCCAAAGCGAAGAGCGGCTCGCCGGCCTTGACCTGATCGCCTCGCCGCACTTGCAATGATTCCAACTGGCCGGCAAGGGGGGACGCGACATAAACGAACTCGCCCTCGACGTAGCCTTGAAAACGGTCCTGTGGCGAATTGCTGCAACCGCCGATAAAGAGAATAGCTAACGAGATACAGACCGCACTAACCAAAGCCTGAACGAGGCGAGAGGCATTCATAATTTCTGTCCTCTCCGGGTAATCGCCCCTTCAAGCACGATCTTGATGATTCCGGTGAAGCCCTCTTTCGGTGTCATACCAAGCTCCTGCATCTTCGGCGGATTCATAATTCCCTGAACCATCGTGAGCAGAATCTCGATCATGAGTTTGGCTGGAATATCTTTGCGAACCATTCCAGCGCGTTGACCTTCAACGAAAAGTTTTCCGAAGTGGCGCTTTATCAGTTCCGCCCGGCGGCACTCCACCATCTTGAAGACGTGCGGCGCCTTTTGCCGCATATCCCGGACGAACGGAGGTTTGATCTCGTCCAGCTCGCGCTGGGTGCTGCTAAGCAGTTCCTGCAGCGCGGTCGAGAAATCGTGTGGGTAGCTGCACGTCACTTCCTTCAACCTCGCTTCCACGCTGGCGAACTTATCGGCCAGCACCGCCTCGAGCAGCGCGATCTTGCTTGCGAAATGGGCGTAGAGGGTTTTTTTGCTGACGCCCAACTCATCCGCCAGGTCATCCATCGTCACGCTGCGGAAGCCGTGGCTGAAGAAGTGCGCCCGCGCCGCCTCCACGATGAGTTGTCGACTGGCGTCGGCCTTTCGGCGCCGCGATTTGCCTGTAGGTTTCATGTCTTTTTGCTGCGCGTGGCGTAATAGGCGTCGAGTCCTTTGAATGAAAAAAGAACACCGGCCAATCCGAGCGCCGAGCGAAGCCAGTTCATCGCACCCCATTGGGCAGAGGCTGTCCGAATTTGTTCGAGGTGATCCGAAATTGACCAGGTAAAAAGGATAAGATTGCGAGGAAAGAAGTAAGCGAGTGTCAGGATGAGTATCCCGGCATAGCACGAGAATGACGCGGCAAAGTAAAAGCGTAGCGGGACAGAGTCTTTCCAGAACAGGATTAGCGTCAGGACAATCAAAATTAGATTAACCGGGCCGGCGACCTCGTAAAAACGCCTTGGGTCAACGTGCTGAAAGTAATCCCTCGCCGTTTGGATTGAGGCCGGAATATCAGAGCTCCAGCTTTTTGCATCAACGACCGTGTTATAGATGCTGACCACGGCCAGCCCGGATCCACAAATAATTGAAAGAAACAGTATTAGTTTTTTCATGAGCGTCGGTCTCCGGCAAAATGTTCGTGGGACATTCGAATAAGCTCCATTGCCGGCGCCAAATCCTTTTCATCGCGCGCCATAAAGGTGACGTAACCTTGTTCAGGCGCCCAACGATGCGGACGCGCTTTGCCTTCGGCCAGAACTCGCTCCTGATCGGGTTTCGCTAATCGAATGTCGCAATGACCATGACCGTGGATGTGCATGAACATCTTTCCTCCAACAAAAAAGGCATCTTCGTGGATTCCCGCATTCGGACGCTCCGTCACGCCGGATAGGGCGAGGATTCTTTGCCGTAATTGCTGATTAAGTGCTTCTGGTGATTTCATGATTTTCGGTAAAAGCATTCTTTGTTATTCCACTCTGGAAACTATATTAGTATATTTGGTTTCCGAAACAAGAAAAATGTTCAGACAAAATCGCGCGCCCAAAGAGGAACCAGTTGCGGGAACTCGTCCTCACGCCGCGCGAAGCAATAATTGCAGGGCGGCCATTTTGGCCGCCAATAAACAAACGGCGGGCTTCGTGTGCACCACCTTCAAGGCGTCTTGCCTCCGTCCAACATTTACGCGATTCGGCTATTCGCCTAAACCGTGGCCGCACGCAGGTTTTCGCATCAAGTAATGAATCTTTTGGAGTGCGCTGGGAAGCGGAGCGCCACACCGCTTTCCTCAGGTTCGCAAGCATCGCGAATCACTTGGCGCACTGGAGGATCACACCAGGTCGGAAAAAGCGCCGTCGCCGCTTCGCTTTGCCGGCGCAGTCCAAAAAAGTGTGACAGAAAGATGCCGCCGAATCGATTCAGGCGACAACTCGCAAACGACGTTGCTCAGAGTCCTGCAGACGCTTTGAAAGAAATAATTGTTCCGAGGTCAGCTCAGTCAGGTCAAGGGCTTTGCGAAAATTATCGATCGCGGCCTGAAAATTGTTCAGCTGCTTATGGAACTCCCCCAGCACCGCATAGAGGAGGTAATACGAATTTAGTTGGTTTCCGTTTTCAATCGTCTCGACCGCTTCGATACCGGCTTGAGGCCCGTGCACATTCGCCACGGCGACGGCACGATTCAACGCGATAACAGGCGAATCATCCACCGCCAGCAAGCGATCGTACAACGAAAGAATCTTCCGCCAATCGGTTGATTCGTAATTGCTCGCTGCACAATGACAGGCCGCGATCCCGGCCTGAAGATGATATGCACTCAACTCGTCCCCGGCGGCGGACATGCTCAAATGTTGCATGCCGCGGGCGATCAACACCTGATTCCAAATTGAACGATCCTGTTCCTTAAGCCGAAGGATGTTTCCCTCAGAATCTGTTCGCGCAGGCAAGCGCGCGGCGTTGAGCAACATCAAGGCGACCAAGGCGTGAGTGCGGGGTTGATTTCCGGCAGGATGTTCCGCCAGCAAAACTCCCAAACGAATCGCTTCATGACAAAGTTCTTCTCTGATCAAATGATCGCCGCTGGACGCCTTGTAACCTTCGTTAAAAAGAAGGTAGAGCGTTTGCAAGACGGCATCCAGCCGCCGCGACAATTCTTCGCCGGCCGGTATCTCAAATGGGATGCGCTCGTCGCGGATCTTTTGTTTGGCTCGTGTCAACCGCTTGGCAATCGCTGCTTCGGTCGTTAGAAATGCTTTGGCGATTTCGGCAGGACTGAACGCGCACAGGATCTTGAGGGCGAGCGCAGTTTGGTCCTCCGGCGAGAGTGCCGGATGACAGCATGCAAACATCAGTCGCAGCCGGCTGTCCCTGATTTCACTTTCAAACATCGGCGATTCGCCGTCCGCGGAATCGGACGGCCATTGTTCCATGAACGCAATGATCTGCGGCTCCTTGTCATGAAAAAGGTTTTCCCGCCGGATTAGATCGAGAGCGAGGTTTTTCGCTGTTTGAGTGAGCCACGCCGCCGGATTTTTTGGAATCCCCATGTAGGGCCACGTCCGCAGCGCCCGGACGAGGGATTCCTGAACTACGTCTTCGGCAAACTGCAATCGATTGATCCCGAAGATTCCAGTTAGAACCGAGATCAACTTTCCCGCCTCGTGACGAAAGAGATGGTCCGCCAGGCGAGAAATCTCGCTTGTTGCTGCGGCGCCGTTCTGTTCCGCGCTTCGCCTCACATCCTATTTTCCGTCGTACGCCTTCTGGAGTGTTGGGATGTCGATCTTATCCATTTGCAGCATCGCGTGGGTGACACGCTTCGCCTTGACCGTGTCATTGTCCGCTAGCATCTCCGTCAACACTGTCGGAACGACCTGCCATGACAAACCGAATTTGTCCTTGAGCCAGCCGCAGCGGCTTTCCTCGCCCCC
>Ga0209156_10003097_pt1 | contig 12714 bp, 10 predicted proteins | sample GraSoiAngelo_124_FD_185881 | JGI IMG/M metagenome (GOLD analysis project Ga0209156, IMG submission 185881) | Grasslands soil microbial communities from the Angelo Coastal Reserve, California, USA - 14_0927_05_20cm (SPAdes) (version 2) | ecosystem: Environmental > Terrestrial > Soil > Grasslands...
CGATCCGCGGCGGGTCACGCCCGCCGAGATCGCAGCTCATCTCACTCGGCTCACGGGCTTCGGGGCCGCGATTCTGTCGGACTCGAGCAAGACACACGGGAGCCCCGGGGCCGAATGATGGTGCTCACCGCCACGATCACCTGCCCGCACTGCGGCTTCGCCAGGGTCGAGACGATGCCTGCGACTGCCTGTGTGCACTTCTACGAGTGCACCGGCTGCGGTCACCTGCTACGGCCAAACCCGGGTGACTGCTGCGTATTCTGCTCTTTCGGGTCCGAGAAGTGCCCGCCCCAACAGGCCAGTTAGCTCGAGGAGCAATCACCGAAATGATCGGCGGTGGCGTATTCCACTGTACCTGACGCTCTCCGAGGGGATCAAGGGTCGCTCTAGGGACCAACCCCCATGAGCCGCGCGAGGGGTGCGCCGAGATACGTTACGGCAACCGTGAAGACGTAGATTGTTACCGACACCCACCACCCTCCCCCCTCCACGCCTCGATCCCCTCGCGCACGATCAGCGGCAACATCGCCAACGCGGCTATTCGACTGCGGGCCCGACGCGCGTTGTGCCCAGCTCCGCCCTGAGCCGCCACCAGAGCACAACGCCGCTGGCAACTTCGATCACCGAATCCATGCCGAAGCCGGTCAGCGCCACAGAGCCGGCGGTGAGACCGGCGAGAATCGCTATTATGCCCTCGAGCGCGTTGTAGCCGACCGTCACGCCCTCGAGCACGACCCCTCGCCTGAGTAACGCGACGCGATTCATGAACCGTTCAATCCTCGGCGGCGCCACAGGTAGTAGATGACTGGGATTACGATCAACGTCAGGATTGTGGACGTCACCATCCCGCCCACCATCGGCGCGGCGATCCGCTTCATCACGCTCGCCCCCGCGCCGTGACTCCACAGCGCCGGCACGAGCCCGAGCATGATCGCGAGCACCGTCATGAGCTTCGGCCGCACGCGGTTGACCGCGCCGTGCTCGATGGCGCCCACGAGCTCCGCGAGCGTGGGACGTCGCCCGCCCTGTGTGACCGCCTCCCAGGCGTGATCGAGGTAGATCAGCATCACCACACCTGTCTCTGCCGCGACACCGGCGAGCGCGATGAACCCGACCGCCACCGCGATCGACAGGTTGTATTCGAGCAGCCACATGATCCACACCCCGCCGACCAGGGCGAACGGCAGCGACAGCATCACGATCGCCGTCTCGGCTACGGTACCGAAGGTGAGATACAGGAGCAGCGCGATGATCCCGAGCGTGAGCGGGACCACGACTTGGAGCCGCGCCTTCACGCGCTGAATCGCCTCATACTGACCGCTCCAGCGCAGCCAGTAGCCGGTGGGGAGCTTCACCTCGCGCGCCACGACGGCCTGAGCATCGCGCACATAGCTCCCCACGTCCCGTCCCCGTACGTCGATCGAGACCTGGTCGTAGAGATAGCCCCCCTCGCTCCGGATCATCGGCGGGCCGGGGCTGAACCGAATGTCGGCCACCTGCCCGAGCGGCACCTGCGGGCCGTCACCACTGCCGACCAGGAGCCGGCTGATCGTGGTGGGGTCATCCCGGAAGTCACGGGCATAGCGCACTTGCACGGGGTAGCGCTCCCGGCCCTCCACCGTGGTCGTGATCTCCTCTCCACCGAGCGCCAGACTGATCACTTCCTGCGCGTCGCCGGTGGTGAGGCCATAGCGGGCGAGGGCATCGGCATCCGGCCGGATGTCCAGGTAGCGCCCCCCAAACGACCGCTCGGCGTAGACGCTCGCCGAGCCCGGGAGGGGCGCGAGCGCCCGCTCGATATCCTGACCGATGCGCTGGATGGTCTGGAGGTCGGGACCGAAGATCTTAACCGCGAGGGTCGTCCGCACGCCGGTCGAGAGCATGTCGGTCCGGTTCTTGATCGGCATGGTCCACGTGTTGACGGCGCCCGTGAGGCGCAGCCGCTGATCCATCTCCGCGATCAGGCGATCCTGGGTCATCCCCCGCCGCCACTCCGACTCCGGCTTCAGGTTCACGACGGTCTCGACCATGGACATCGGCGCCCAGTCGGTGGCCGTATTCGCCCGGCCCGCCTTGCCCCACACCGACGCGACCTCAGGGAACGTCATGAGAATCGAGTCCTCCACATGGAGCAGCCGTCGCTGAGTGGTGAGCGAGAGGGCGGGTAGCGTGTTGGGCATGTACATGAGCGAGCCCTCGTTCAACGGCGGCATGAACTCGCTGCCGAGACCCGCCAATGGAACGAGCGTCAGCAGGAGGATGCCCGCTGCGCCACCCAGCACCAGCCAGCGGGCGCGCAGCGCCCATTGGAGCACCGGCCGGTAGAGCTGGATCGCCCAGCGGTTGAGCGGGTTCTCCGCCTCCGCACGGATCTTTCCCTTCACGAACCAACCCATAAGCGCGGGCACGAGCGTCACCGAGAGCAGCGCCGCCGCCGCCATGGCGAAGGTCTTCGTGAGCGCGAGCGGCCGGAATAGCCGCCCTTCCTGGTCCTCCAGCGTGAAGACCGGCAGGAACGACAGCGTGATGATCAGGAGCGACATGAAGAGCGCCGGGCCCACCTCACGGGCCGCGGCGAACACGCGCTCCCAATGCGGCCGGTCGGGCTCGTGCTCGATGTGCTTGTGCAGATTCTCCAGCATCACGATCGCGGCGTCGATCATGGCGCCGATCGCGATCGCGATCCCGCCGAGACTCATGATATTGCCGTTGATGCCGAGCCAGCGGGTGACCGCGAGTGACACCAGAATGCCGAGCGGCAGCGTGGCGATCGCCACGAGGGCGCTGCGCGCGTGCAGCAGGAACACCGCGCACACGAGCGCCACGATCACAGACTCCTCGAGCAGCGTACGCCACAGAGTCTTAATGGACCCGTGGATCAAGTCCGAGCGGTCGTAGGTCGGCACGAGCCGGACGCCGGCCGGCAGTGCGGGCGCGATCTCGGCGATCCGCTGCTTGACGCCGTCGATCACGCGCAACGCGTTCTCGCCATAGCGCATCACCACGACCCCGCCGACGGCCTCTCCTCTGCCATCCCGCTCGGCGATCCCCAGCCGGAGGTCAGGCCCGATCGTCACCGGGGCCACATCGGCGACGCGCACCGGGCGCCCGTCCTTCCCGACGCCGACCGCGACCTTCCCGATGTCCCCGACCCCCCGGAAGTAGCCGAGCCCGCGGATCGCGTAGTCCGAGCCCGCGACTTCCACGGTGCGGGCCCCAACGTCCTGGTTGGCGCCGCGCACCGCGGCGATGACCTCGCGTGCCGTCACGCCGTAGGCCAGGAGCCGGGCCGGGTCGAGCAGTACCTGGTATTGGCGCACGAAGCCGCCAAGACTCGCGACCTCGGCTACGCCAGAAACCGACTGTAGCGCGTAGCGCACTTGAAAGTCCTGGATCGATCGCAGCCGATCGGGTGAGTAGCCGGGACCCTCGAGGGCGTACTGATAGACCCAGCCCACGCCGGTGGCGTCGGGCCCCAGCCGGGTCTTGGCACCGGCGGGGAGCCGGCTTTGAATCGCGTTCAGGTACTCGAGCACGCGTGAGCGCGCCCAGTAGAGATCGGTCCGGTCCTGGAAGATCACGTAGACGAAGGACGAGCTGAACATCGACTGCCCGCGCACCACCTTGACCTTGGGTACGGCGAGAAACGTGGTGAGCAGCGGATAGGTCACCTGGTCCTCGACGACCTGGGGCGCCTGGCCCGGCCAGTCCGTGTAGACGATGACCTGGGTGTCCGAGAGGTCGGGGATCGCGTCCACGGGCATGGTCCGGAGCAGCAGTACGCCAGCCACCAACACGAAGACCGCGCCGAGGGCGACCAGCTCCCGCCGCCGGATGGACCAGGCGATAAGGCGCTCGATCATGGCCGTTTCCCCTTTCCCGTTTCCCCTTTCCCCATGTCCATCCCGCCCATGTTCAGCCCCATCCCCATCTGGAGCATGAGTCCCTGAATCGCCGCGGCGAGGTTCGACTCCGAGTCGAGCAGGAACGTCGCCGAGGCCACGACTTCGTCGCCCGGCTTCAAGCCCTCGACGATCTCGACGAGTGAGTCACCGCGGAGCCCCACGCGCACCTCCCGGGGCACAAACCGGCCGTCGCCCCGGTTCACGAAGACGAGGTCCTTCGTTCCGGTGGGCAGCACCGCCTCGAGCGGCACGCTCACACTCCGCCGGCCCGCCGTCGCGAGCGCGGCCGTCGCGTACATTCCCGGGCGCAAGGCGCCGTCGCCGTTCTCCACCGCCACGCGGGCCGTCAGCGTGCGGGTCTTCTCGTCGAGCTGCGGGTAGATGAACGTCACGCTGCCACGAAACGTCCGTCCGGGGAGCGCGTCCACGGTGATCGAGGCCGGGGTCCCGACGCGGACGGCTGAAGCGTCCTGCTCGAAGATCGCGACGTCCACCCATAGCACTCGGGCGTCGGCGATCTGGAACAGGTTGTCCCCCGCTTTCACCGCTTGACCTTCGATGACCATCTTCTCAATGACCTCACCGCTCCGCGGGGCACGCAGCAACAGCGTGCGGGTCACACTTCCTCTCGTCTCCAGGCTGTCGATTTGATCGGACGGGATGTCCCACAGGACGAGACGGCGCCGGGCGCTCGCGGCGAGCGTGTCGTCCTTTAGCCGTCGCGCCAGGAGGTATTCTTCCTGAGCACTCACCAGATCGGGCGAATAGAGTGCCAGGAGCGGGTCGCCCTGCTCGACACGCTTACCGACATAATCCGCGTACAGGCGCTCCACCCAACCACCGACCCGAGCGTTGACGTACACGAGGTTCGGCTCGGCGTACTTCAGGATCCCGACTGCCCGCACCGAGGATCGTACCGGGCGCTCGGCGGCCCGCGCAAACGTGATGCCGAGCCTCGCCGCTTCGGCGCGATCGAGCGGGATCCCCGACGTGTCGGAGCCAGCAGCCGGCATTCCGGGCATCCCCTGCATGTCCTTCATGTCGGCCTTCTCCGGGCTCGGAGCGGGCGCCTTCTTGCATCCAGTCAGCGTCATGGCTGCGACGAGCAGCCCGGTAATGATCTGTTTCACGGCTGCGTCTCCCCTGCGGTCAACTGCCGCAGCATGACAAGTTGAGCCTGGAAGTCCGCTGCTACCGCCACCGCTTCCAGCTCGGCTCGGTATCGTGCGTCTTCGATCGACAGTAGCGTCAGGAATTCAGCGCGACCCACCTGATAGCTCCGCAGTACCGATTCGACTGTCCCCCGTGCATTGGGCAGGACACCGTCCACGAGGAGCGCCAGACGCTGCTGTGACGCGTGGACTCTGGCAGCGGCTTCAGCGACCTCGCGACTGAGTTGGAGCTCCGCGTCGCGCAGCCCAGCCGCAGCACCCGTCGAATCGGCGCGCGCGGCATCGGCCAGCCGGTTCTGTTTGCGCCACGCCCAGACCGGAAGGCGCAGGCCTACGAAGGCGGAGAAGAAGTCCGGAAAGTTGAAGTTGAATGCCCGCGGCCGGTAACCGTAGCGCAGCGTCAGCGTGAAGTCGGGCCGCGCGCCGAGACGCTCGACTTGAATCGAGCGCGTGGCCGCGTCGACCGCCGCCCGGCGAGCGGCCAGCCGGGGATGGGTTGCGAGGGCCAGGGTCACGAGCGAGTCGGCGGAAGGCTGCGGCGCTGCCCCGGCACGTAGCGCAGCCGGGTCGATCGAGGTGACCGGGACCGACTCACCGGGTGCCCGGTTCCGGAGCGCATTCACCGCCGCGAGCGCAGCGACTCGCTCGCTCTCCAAGGCGAACTCTTCGGACCGCAGACGATCGCGGGCCAGCTTTGCCTGGAGGGGATCGCTTTGCGGCGCGGCGCCCGTCGCATAGCGGGTCGTGCTGAGTTGGACGGCGGCTTCGAGAAGCTCCCGTTGGTGCCGCAGAGTTTCCAGCGCCGTCACTGTGTATCCGAATCGGTAGTAGGCGACTGCCATCGCCGTCGTCACCTCACGGCGGACGGTGCCTTCTTCCGCACGAGCGCCGGCCGCAGCGGCCCGCATGACTCCTGAGCGAGCTCCGAGTGAGCCAGGCCACGGGATCTCCTGGCTCAGCTCGACGTCCGCCTCGGTGAAGTCGCTTTGGTTGAACTCGAAGTGCGGCAGCACCAGATCCATCACGCCCACCGTCAGCATCGGATCGGGCAGCGACCCGGCCGGTCGGATGCGGAGCGTGGCGGCTCGGACGGCCCCTTGCCGCTGCGCGACCGTCGGGTTACGCGCGAGCGCTTCAGCGACCAGCCACTGCAGACCCGAGTCGCCGGCGACAGGCGCCGAGTCTTGCGCCTGCGCTGGACCGGCGCTCGCTATCACGAACGCGCTCGCGGCCAGAATCAGTTGTCGGAATTGCATACCTCTCCTCGCCAATCGGTTTCCGGCGGAACGCGCCGGAGCCCGCGCCGCTCGAGGCGGCGCGTCAGGGCACACTACGCTTGGGAGAGGCTAGGCTTGGGGAGGTGGAGAGAGCGGTGCTTGCGGATCGGCCGGGGCGAGGGTCGAGACTCCGAAACCGACAATGTGGGACTCTCGTGCGGAGGCGGAAACGGCTCCACCAAGCGGGACCACTGCGGGCGCCGTGATCGCGCAGAACGCTGAATTGGCGCACGGGGTAGCGTGGGTCGTCGCGGCGACGACCCGCCCAGACATGTGGGACGCCATCTGCTGGTCGCAGTTCGCCGACGTCGTCCGTTGGACCTGGTCACACAACAGCGGTAGGCCGACCGGCAACATCTGGCCGGTCAGCAGCAGCGTGGCGACTAATCTCACGAGTGAGAGTTTCATGCGCGCCCGGCAATATACTACGACGCCGCCAGCGTAGTCACGCACCATCAGTCTGCCGGGGCGGCCATAGTCCTAGTATGGACAGCCAGGTCGAGAGACCGCAGTTTAGGGAGGACAGTAAATGTCGGGCCGCAGCGCGCCCCAGGCCTCTTCCTCGTCGACGATAACCGCCTGTTCCGCCACTCTCACTCACAGCCGCCCCCTGCGGCCGCTCACGCATCGAAGAGAGGAGGGTCCCATGAGACCGTTGACGGTAGGTACCTCGCTCGTGGCGGGCATCTTCGCCCTGGGCTGCACGGACGAGCCCCCGACCGCCCCGGCAGCCGGCAGGCCCCGATTTGAGATCTCCGATGCCGCCCACATCAGCGGCACGCCGGGGTTCTACTTCCTGCCACCCATGGTCGCGGCGCCGACCTTCACGGGGACGTTCGTCAGCGGACTGACACTGGAAGTCGAGATCTGTGGGTGGACCGGCACTGCGTGCGATTCGTTGGTCGCCACCTTCAGTACCAACCCGGGCACTGGGTCTGCGACCGTGCGGGTCGACCCCGAAAATGAGCAGTACGTCGTCAACTGGAAGACGGGTCAATTCGGCCTCGATACGGCCAAGACCTACCGCATACGGGTGCTGCTCGGCAGCACCGAGCTGGGACACGCGGACGTCGACGTCGTCGCTACCGGGCGTGAGCGCAAGAGCGTCAACACCGCGGAGTTCGTCCCTGTCATCAATGGGCAAACGCTGCCGATCACGTTTCGCATTGAGGATGGGGCAATCCTCGCCCTCGCCCTCGGGGCGATGCGGACCTGGTATAACACGTCGCAGGGGGGGGCCGGCGTGACTGACGCGTACGCCGGTCTCACGCTGAGCGTCATGGCGAAGAGCCACACCGCGATGTGGAACAACTTCAACATCCGCTTCTATACCGGGTGTACCGACCATGCGTTTCCCGGTTACCCCGATGGTTCATGCGGCGGCTCGAGTGAGGGGACGCCCTATCCGCGGATCGAGTGGCAGAACGACCTCTCGTTGCCGCAACACGCCCAGATCGAATGGTTCTGGTATGGGTACTACGCGGCCCTCTCCTCGGCCAACGACCTTCTCAGAGCCATTGGGACGAATGGCGTGGTTATCACGAACCCGAGGACGACCCAGATGGTGGAGACCATGGTGTCGCTGGTGCAAGCGTTGTCCCTGAGCGACATCGCGCTGCACTACGACAAGGGCTTCATCGTCGACGAGAACAGCGACCAGACCAGCGCGCTGAGCTTATTCCCCCGCACGCGGGTCCGCGACACGGCGCTCGCAAAGTTCAACGCGGTTATTGCGAAGGCGACCGCGAACACGTTCACCGTCCCGGGGAGCTTCTTCGGAGGTCCCGGCGTAACCTACGACAACGTGAAGATCGCACAGATCGCGAACACAATGGCGGCGCGGCTGCTGGCGTATTTCCCTCGTGACGCGGCAGAGAACGCGGATGTCTCAGCAGGTGGGCAGGTAGCCTGGGCCAAGGTGGCGAGCTACGCGTCCAAGGGCATCAGCTCCCCGACGGCCGGTGCGCCGTTCGATTGGGTCTTCCATCAGGACGGCTGTATCGACTGGTGCGACTTCTACAAGACCTGGACCAACGACATGACTACGATGCGGATCCACAGCCGTGTCGCGCATCTGATGGATCCCGCGACCCAGCCCGACCCCTGGAACCTCGCCGCCAACTCCACGCCCAATTCGGCGGACCACCGCCTGGGCGACGGCACCTTACGGCCGGAGCGGGGCGGAGCGACGCTGGCGGCTCTGTACACGGTGAACCCGGACGTGACCGGCAACGGCGGCTACGACTATGTCTGGAGTTACCGGCAAGAGTTCGGGAACAGGAGCCGCGGGTTGTGGCACCAGAGCGCCGTCGGACAGGTCCGTTATGACAGCCTTGCCACCTGCGGCGACAATCCACAGGGCTCGGTCGCGGGGGTGGGGGACGGCCCGGTCGTGCTCGCGGCCGAAAACGACCTGATTTGGGCGGAAGCTCTGATCCGCCAGGCAGCTCCCGATCCCGCGACGGCGGCCACGCTCATCAACTATACGCGCGTTGGCCCGGATCGCCTGGGGCGTCCGCGAGGCGGCCTCCCGCCCTCCACCGGCACCCTCGCTGACCTGCAGTACGAGCAGGATGTCGAGCTGCCGGGCTCGAACATTGCGCCCTATTTCAACCAGCGGCGGATCGACAACCTGGAGCCGCTCACGCCGCACGAGATGCCGGTGCCGGCGAAACAGCTGGCTGCGCTGAACGTGCCCACGTATACGTGGGGCGGCGCGAGCAATCCGCCCAACAGCACCCCGGCAGCGACAGCAAGTAGCTCGGCCGCGAGCGCGCGGAACGCGCCGCAGGTCTGGGCAGACCTGCAACGACAGGCGCGGGTGCGGGCGCAAGTGAACGGCATTTTGAACCGCCGACGTTAGCCCGGCGCGACGCGCCGTCGGTCGCCGTCACAACGTACAAGTCGTGGGACACACAACGGCCAGCGCTGGCGTGCGCTGGCCGTGCGGGATTACGAATCGAGAGCTCCCCCTGACGGTGGACACTGGGGTGTCGCGTGGTGCCATCCACCTACAGTCGCAGGGTTTCGATCAGCGCCGCGAGGGCCGCTGGTAGCTGCCGTTGACGGGGGTAGTAAAGGAAGAAGCCGGGGAACGGCGGGCACCAATCCTCGAGCACACGCACGAGTTCCCCGCTCGCGAGGTGCGGCGCGGCACGGTCCTCCGACATGAACGCCAGACCCACGCCATCGATCGCCGCACGGACCATGATCTCCACGTCATCCACGATCAGTGGTCCGTTCACCGCGACGGTGAGGGACTGCTTGCCCTTGTCGAGCTCCCACCGGTACACGCCGGCGGATCCGTGTCGAAAGTTGATGCAGCGGTGGCTTGTCAGGTCACGCGGGTGTACCGGCTTCTCGTGCGACTCGAAGTAGCGGGGCGAACCCACGATGGCCGGCCGGTGGTCCTTGGATACGCGGAACGTGATCATATCCCGTTCGATGAATTCCCCGAAATGAATGCCGGCGTCGAACCGCCCGGCGACGAGATCAACGCGGCTCTCGTCCGTGGTCACGTCGAGCACGACGTCCGGGTAATCGCGCGCAAATTGTCCCAGCTTCGGTGCGAGCACCGTGGTCGCGGCGATGGGCGATACGATTAAACGCACGCGCCCCGCCGGCCGGTCACGCAGCCCGGAGATCAGGTCCAGCGCTCCCTGAATGTCGCCGAGCGCCGGGCGGAGACGCGCGATGAGCTGCTCTCCGGCATCTGTCGGGGCAACACTGCGCGTCGTTCGCGCGAGCAGGTGCACGCCAAACCGCTCTTCCAACCCCCGCATCGCGTGGCTGAGCGCAGAGGTAGAGACACCCAGACGTTTCGCCGCCCGCGTAAAACTCCGCTCCTCCGCCACAGCAAGGAACGCGGATAGCACGCTCAGCTCGTCGCGAACCATTTGTGAATAATACTCATAAATCCTTCTCGATTATTCCGGCTACACAGGCGCGCACGGTCCCGCTACGATTGGCCGCATGGACATCAAGCGCAGTGGCTCACAGCCGTCCGGCAGAGGACCCGCCGAGTGGTTCACCGGCACGGTGCGCATCGATCCGCTGTTCCAGGCGCCCGACCCGGCGCGCGTGTCCGGCGCCAGCGTCACGTTCGAGCCCGGCGCCCGCACGGCCTGGCACACCCACCCGCTGGGCCAGACGCTGATCGTGACGGCTGGCTCTGGTCGGGCGCAGCGCTGGGGAGGCCCCATCGAGGAGATTCGGCCCGGTGACGTGATCTCGATTCCGCCGGGTGAGAAGCATTGGCACGGCGCCGCGGCAACCACCGCCATGACGCACATCGCCATTCAGGAACACCTCAACGGCAAGGTCGTGGACTGGATGGAAAAAGTCAGCGACGAGGAGGTACCATGACTGACAAGACTGGCAAGAAGATCTGGTTCATTACTGGAGCCGCCCGTGGCATGGGTGTCGATTTCGCCAAAGCCGCCCTGGCCGCCGGCCACGCGGTGGTGGGCACCGGCCGGGACCCCGACGCCCTGGCCAAGGCCGTGGGTGAGTCGGACGACCTACTGGTCGTCAAGCTGGACGTCACCAGCCGCGCCGATGCCGAAGCGGCCGTGCGGGCCGCTGTCAACCGGTTCGGCCGCATCGACGTGCTGGTCAACAATGCCGGCAACTTCTTTGCCGGCTACTTCGAGGAGCTGACGCCGGAGCAGATAGACCGGCAGTTGGGGACGCTCCTCATCGGCCCGATGAATGTCACCCGCGCCGTCCTGCCGGTCATGCGCAAGCAGCGCTCTGGGCACATCATCACGATCTCATCAACCGCGGGGCTGGTCGGCTTTGCGTTCTGCTCGGCATATGCCGCGGCGAAGTTCGGCGTCGAGGGCTGGATGGATTCGCTGCAGCAGGAGGTCGGGCCGTTCGGCATTACCACCACCATCGTCAACCCGGGGTTCTTCCGCACCGAGCTCCTGGAGCCGGCGTCGGTGACCTACGCCAAGCCGTCCATCGAGGACTACGCCGACCGTACCGCGGAGCAGCTGAAGTGGTGGCAAGCCCAGAGCGGCAAACAAGGTGGCGACCCGGCCAAGCTCGCGCGGGCGCTGGTCACGATCGCGAGCAAAGCGCAGCCGCCGCGCCGCTTCATCGCCGGGGCCGATGCCATCGCCCTCGCCGAGCAGCACGTGGCCGATCTCCAGGCGCAGATCGACGCCTACCGCGAGCTGTCAACGTCGCTCATTCTCGACGAGCCCGCGCTCGTCGGAACCGGGAGGTAGCTGGCAATGCAAACGCGCACACTTGGAAAGAGCAATCTCGAGGTCTCGGCCCTCGGGCTCGGCTGCATGGGGATGAGCCAGAGCTACGGTGTCCCACCGGACAAGCAGGCGATGATTTCGCTCATCCGCACGGCCGTCGAACGCGGCGTCACATTCTTCGATACCGCCGAAATCTACGGTCCGTACACCAACGAAGAGCTCGTTGGCGAGGCGTTGGCGCCCGTGCGCGCTCAGGTGGTGATCGCCACGAAGTTCGGGGTCGGACGTGATGCCGGCGGGCAGCAAGTCCAGGACAGCCGCCCCGAGCGCATCAAGCAGAGCATCGAGGGTTCGCTGAAACGACTCCGGACAGACGTCTTGGATCTCTATTATCAGCACCGTGTCGACCCGAACGTCCCGATCGAGGACGTGGCAGGCACGGTCAAGGAATTGATTGCGCAAGGCAAGGTGAAGCACTTCGGCATGTCCGAAGCCGGCGTGGGCACGATCCGCCGCGCCCACGCCGTCCAACCGGTCACGGCGGTGCAGAGTGAGTATTCACTGTGGTGGCGGCGCCCTGAAGAAGAGCTGCTGCCAACCCTCGAGCAGCTCGGCATCGGATTCGTGCCGTTCAGTCCGCTCGGCAAGGGCTTCCTGACGGGCACGATCGATGAGAAGACGACGTTTGTGAGCTCCGACTTCCGCAACATCGTGCCGCGCTTCACGCCTGAGGCTCGCAAAGCGAATCAGGCCATCGTGGATGTCCTGCGGAGGATTGCGGAAAAGAAGCGGGCGACACCGGCGCAAATCGCGCTCGCGTGGCTACTCGCCCAGAAGCCGTGGATGGTCCCCATCCCGGGCACCACCAAACTGGCGCGCCTGGAAGAAAACATCGGCGCCGCGGCCATCCGGCTGACGCCCGATGATCGCCGCGAAATTGAAACCGCGGCCGCGCAGATCACAATCCAGGGCGCGCGCTACCCCGAACAGCTGGAGAAAAGGACCGGTCTCTGAGCGACTTCTTTTTTTTCTCAAGACCGCAGACCGATCCCTGCTAGATAAACCTCGGGGGAAGCACCATGCGCATCGGCATTCTCGGCTCTGGATTGATGGGCGCCAAGCTCGGAACGATTTGGGCGCGCGCCGG
>Ga0209156_10003102_pt1 | contig 12695 bp, 8 predicted proteins | sample GraSoiAngelo_124_FD_185881 | JGI IMG/M metagenome (GOLD analysis project Ga0209156, IMG submission 185881) | Grasslands soil microbial communities from the Angelo Coastal Reserve, California, USA - 14_0927_05_20cm (SPAdes) (version 2) | ecosystem: Environmental > Terrestrial > Soil > Grasslands ...
GCCAGTTCGAATAAACATCACCGGATTGCCTGCAGGCTTGCCATCGCTGAAGGCTATCTTCTTCGGCGGAAGAGGGTCGCTGATGCGCTTGGGACCGTTCACGACGCGCTCATGTGAGCCAACCGGCGAACCCGCGCCCATCATCTCGGTTGCAGGAATCGCATGCCCCCGGTCCATTAAGATGTGCCCCATTTCGTGCGGCACGGTGGTGTGGAAATTATCTGCCTTAACTATCGTCTGTTTGAAGATAAGTGCGCTGTTGACCATTTCGTCGATTGGTTGCTCCTTGGGCGGGTCCGCAGCATTTGGAGGAAATGCTTCCCCGCAAGAACCGGCGCTGAGCGTATCAACGATGAAAATATCTATCCGATCGGAACCGCTGTTGTAGTTCTTGACGAGTACGCGCTCTTGTAGAGTTCCCACGTGCGCATTGGTGCCATCGAATTCTTGTACCTTCGCTCCAACGATTCTGCCAACGCTCACCGGATGTTTAGCATCGTTGTTCTTGACAATTGTTAGGCGAACGTCTTCGTTCAGCGGATCGCCAATCACAATATCTGCGGTGCGATAGACCTGGCCGATGAGCGGCGGGTTCTCTGTCACCGTAACTGTCGTTGTAAGGGGCGGCAGCGCAGCCGTAAACGAAGCTCTGATAGCATCGGCCAGAGCGTTCGCGGTTGCGATTGGCTTCTCCTTTGCGACGGTTGTAGTCTCAACTGTTTCATCAAACATAGCTCCAACACGTAGGCGGATAGAGATTTTTTTTTCCCCCACCGCACGTCGCGCCCAGCCGTTTGCGACCGCTATCATGTTCGCGGGAGCGGGAACTTCGCGAACCTGCTGTACCATTGTCAAACTTAGATTCGCCTGTGCGTAGAGCTCGCGCACGTACTTCAGGCAACTTCGGCGTGCTTGGTCAATTGTTGAAACCGGGACTCCCGTTTTGCCATTTTTTAGGATATGTACCGCCATCTTGGCGCGTTGCTTCGACTCGCCAACATCCAGCTCTTCTGTCGCGTGACACTTCGTAGCACCGGTGGCAGGACATTTTGAATACTCGTAGGTTGCGCGCACTCGCTGGTCCAGGATTTCGACGGCTTCATCGCCATCGTCTACGAGCGTACCAACTAGCAGAGTCTGCTCGTTAACAGACTTTTTGTCATCGTGGTCTACAACCAGGCGCAGATACTTGGAACGATAGGCAGGAGCCGAGCGTACTTTTTTGCACTTCAATGTTGTGATCCGACGGTCAGCTTCATGTCCCACGCTTGCAAACAAGATATGGTGATCAATCGTGCCATCAGCTGCGTACACTGGTCGGAGCGCCTCCAGACGAACATTTACAGTACCTCCTGCTGCTGGATCGACGACTTCCACTTTGAAAGTATCGCCGTCGCGATCTCCTTTTGAATCGAATCCAAATCCCGGCGGCAGATCAATATCAGTCCTAATGTTGCTCACATTCAGGACTAAAAGCGTGTCATCATCAGCGTATGTCTTTGTGCCCGAACCGTGCACAAAGCGAACAGAGAATGGAGGTGACGTGAGTTTGACGAAGGTCGAAGTAGTATCAGTTGATTTGGATTCGTCCTTGATGTCCCGTTCGGGGACGACGACGATGTCGCCGGGTTCGAGGTGGCGACTTGTAACAAAATCTTTGCCAGCATTCGCATCCCGCAAACGCTGACAGTGTTCGAATCCAGCTTCGATAGCCAGCAGGCAAAGCGAATCTCCGGATTCCGCTTTCAGTTTCAGTGGCGGTCCATTATCGACAACCGTCGCCATGCTGCAGTCTCCGTTGCCAAAATGAGGATTGATCGGGAGGTCTTATATCCGAAATCCGCCTCCCACGCAAGGAGTACGGACTGAGACATCCCTGCAATGGGGGCAAGACATTCGCCTGAGTGAACGTGTGTTTCGGCATTAGGCCGCCTTGTGAAGAGAACGTAAACCGAGTGGTCTGGAGATTGCTTCGTGACAGATTACATTCACGCGCCTAATTCGCCAACGGATTATCAAAATCGAACCCATACAGCTGAGGATTCTCCCCAATCACAGCAGCGGAAGTGATGTAGAACACGTAGTCGTAGGTCTCTTGCGGGATCTTGTCTTTGTGTTTGGAGAGTAGTTGCCAGAAGTTGCGGTCTTTTGGGTTAGCTGGCATGCTGCGGACTAATGGCAGCACCTGGTTTTCGCCCCAGTTGTAGCAGGCCATTACCAGGAAGCCGGAGGCTTGGGCGTCTGTGCTGTAGAGATCCTTCAGGTAGCGGGCTGCGGCTTTGGTGGCTTTTTCGTATTGATCTCGTTCATCGGAGGGGTCTGGCCGTCTGAGGTCGACCAGAGGCCCGAGGTGCAGGCTGTACTTCACTGCAGTTTCGGGAATGAATTGCCACATCCCTTTGGCGTAGCCCTTTCTTGTCATCGGACCGCTGATATACGGGTCGAAGTTGCTCTCCTGCAGTGCGAGATAAAAGAACTGCGGCGGAAGTCCCTGGGCCAATAGTTCATTCGCAATTTTGCTCGTGTATCCGTTTGCTTTTGCTGTCTGGATTGCCTTCGCGTACCTGCCTGAACCCTGCCACTTCTTGATGTACTTATTAATTTCCTCCCTAAAACCCGGCGGCATATCTAATTCGCTCTCACCGAAGATGCGTGCGATGCGAAGTATGTTTCGATCCTGCTCCGTCATTTTGGGATTGTAGATATGCAAGGTCGCTAGAAAGTGGTCGTAGCTTTGCTCCACCTCTTTCCGCCGATTCCGATATTTCTGGATCTCGTCGAGGCCGATTTTACTGTCCGTCTGTGCTACCAGCCTCTCCAGGTTGGCTACATCGAGATCGAGAGACTTCATCGTGTAGAACAGCTCTTGCGCAACAGCTCTCTGCTTAAGACTCTGCTGGTGCTCATAAAAGGCAAACGCTCCAGCAAGTACCACGACAAATACAAGGGCCGCGATGATGCCTCCGTACTTCCTCTTCTGCTTGGCTTGAACATAGGCAAATGCCTGTCGCACACGAAACGTATGTTCACCAACCGTTTCGCCCTCAACCGACTTTCCGAAGTAGTGCTGAAGGTAATGCGCCAGCGAGGTATTTTTCTGGACCTCTGCTTTGCTCGCCCCACTGGAGAACTGGTTTTGGGCTGGCCAGTTTCTCTACTTCAAAGTGAACCTCAGTGCCCTCATTTCCAAGCCGGATGGTTAACCTCTGTCCGATAGACATGTGCTGGATGCGCTGCCCACTGACATAAGTGCCGTTGCTGCTTTCCAGGTCTCGAACCCACCACTGGCCACTTTCAAAAGCGATCTCGGCATGATGACGGCTAACGTGTTCGTCTTTGATGCAAACGTCGCATTCGTCAAGACGTCCGATGCGGAACGATCGTTGGAACCTAAACTCCTGTCGCCGACCGGGACTCTTCTCAAAACTGATTTTCAGCAGAGGAACTAGACCGGCCTGTTTGGCGACAGACGACATGAGGGTTGGTAGTTTATAACAACGACTTGATGCTGGACTGACTTCGTCAGTCTTCTCAAAGCCGCGAAAATTCGTTACTTGGCTGCGCAACGCAAGCCATCCAAAAATCCTTTTCTGAAGACCTGGGCGCCTTGTGTGTCGAGCTCGTAGCGCACAGCAGTGCGTGCGCCTTCACTGATGCTTTTGTGGCCGAACTGAAGTTGCAGGGGCCACTCTAGCGTGGCGGGATTTCCTCCGGTCCAGTCGGCACTCTGGAAGAACTCGAACAGTGACCATGGACCTTGTCCCGTGAGAGGTGGCAGCGTTACGGCTCCTGAGGTTGCGGTTAGCGACACGCTTGATGTGTCACTGCCAGTCCACACGAACTGTTGGCGGGCGGCGCTGGCCAGGGTCTGGCCATCGATCACGATCGTCGCCTGATCGATTCCTTTGCTTGGCAGTTGGCGTAGTGCGAAGGTTAGGTGGATCGTCGGTGAATTGTTCGGAAACAGCGTCTCGCTGAACTGGGCTGCCCTCTCCATGAAGCTCACAAAACGAGGTGAGACCGGGACTGTACCGGTGGGAATGAATTGATTTCCCTGGCGCTGGAGAATGCTCTTGAGCTGTGAGTCGTAGAGCGTCCACAGCCTTCCCGTTTGGGGACGGAACAGATCCTGTACCTCCTGCAAAGTGGCTCTTTGGCTTGCCTTGGGATTGAACGGGTATTTCGCCGTTACCTGATTCACAATGTGGCATGCGTCGTCCGCGCCCATGGCTCCGGCGGCAGACAGGGCCGCCTCGGTCTTGATGATCGGATCATCCATCAGCTGCTTTACATGCGCGTCAATTCGGCCTTGGGTATCGATGCGGAAGCCCTGAGCGATTTGCGTAACCGTGCCGTGCGCAGTAGAGGCCGCCTGCGAGCCCTGCCCCAAAAGTGCCGGATCGGGCTTAGGAGCACTCGACACTGCAGTAATCACCGATGTCAACTGCGACAGAGCGCCCATATACACCTGGTTCCCCGGACCTAGCAACTTTTCCTGGCTCGAATCCTTAGCCAACGTCTGCACCGAGTCGAAGACCTCGCGAATTGCGGGCGCCTCCACTGCGGTATTTTCTTTTGCCAGCCAGAAGAGCGCCAAAAGGGGAGAGTCATTGCCGATGAGGCGCGAGAGCTTATCTGCTGCATCTTTCAGATCCTGGTAGTTGACTACGTGCGCGGATCTGAGGAATGCGCGCCACTTTGCCGCATAGTCACTGTAGTACCGGATGGGCAACTGCGATCGCAATGATTCCAATGAGATATTCAGCGCGGTCTGGGGACCTAAGACCCACTCTTCTCCCCTGAATTTTTCAGGATTCTGCATGGACTTCTCCATGGCCTGAAATGCATTTTTCGTAAAGGCTGCGGGAACCTCATAGGTGTCGACGACGACCTGTGCCGATCCGGGAAACTGGCGGTTGAAGTTGATGCCGGATTTTCCGCGTGCGGCATCATCGAGCATTGCCTGATAGACGGTCTCGATACCGCTGAACTGCTTCAGATAAGTCCGGCTTCGCTCCACAGCCACTGTGTCGATTTCAGACGAGTACGGATTCGCCGCAATCAGCTCGGCGGAGTAGAACGCAAACTGTCTGCGGATCAAGTCCTGTGTGGCTGGGTCCGTCGTGCGCCGGAAGGTATTCGAGCGTTCCAGCAAGGCCGGAACAAACCCAGTCCAATCGGCCTTCTCATGATGGGACGTGGTTATCAAGTAAGTCTTCAGCGTCGTGTACATCTGCTGAAAGTCATCGCTGCTGCGCGTCGCCGGAGGCTGCTTCAGACTAACCAACATGTTTGCCTGGCCGGAAGAGAGGAGTAGGCGTTGGAAATAACGGATGTACAGTGCGTGTGCGTCTGGATAGATGCGATCTCCGGAATAAAGACCCAGGCGATAACCGAATGGCGCTCCGTCTTTCTCGTACGACTGCAGATCAGCGAGCCCCGCGCGCATCTTCTCGAGCTCCTGTAATTGATCCAGAGAAGGCGTGTCGGTCGGAGCAGGAGAAGTCTTTGCGAGAGATTCGGCGGAGGCCGCGATACTCTGCTCGAGCGAGCGATTGTTGGAAAAGGAAATCGCAGCGAGCATAAGCACCACTAGACAAAGCAGCGCTGCGATTCCAAACAGAATGCGGCGCGTAACTTGCACGTGCGCGCTCTCGCCACTCGCGCCCAGCGCTCCGCGATCGCGCAGAATGACTTCATTGAACAAGTGCGGCAGGAAGGTCCATTCCGGGACTTTGCGCGATTGCACGACTCGCGCCGCGGGCTGAGCTTGTGCCTGGACCTGAATATCGGAGGTTCGGAACATTCGTGTCGCCCCTCCGCCGGCGCTCGCAAGCGCGGCGGAAGTGGCTGGGGCAGCAGCCGCGACAGACTCCATTATGATTACGGGCCTTATGCCAGAGAAGTAATAACCGCGCAGAAAGCAGTTGGAGCCGAGTTGTGTGGGTTTCGTCAGCTCGATGAGAAATGGGGAAACGACACTGCGCAGTTTGCGGAGTTCGCGGGGAAACTCATAGAGCGATGGCAGGCGTTCAGCCGCGGCTTCGCGCGGCAGGTATTCGATGCGTTTCTCGGAAAGTGAATAGACAAGCTGATCAAAAGTCTGGTTAACGCGATTGTTCTCTTCTTCAACGAAGAGACCTTGACCGCCTTTGCGCCGGGGAAGCGTTACTCCCAAGATTTCGCCGGATTCCGATTGAGTCAAATTTGAAACAAATTCAGTAAAGTGCGGCAACCGGTCCATGCGCGTGAAGAGCGTGTACACCGGGAAATCCGCACCCAGGGAAGCGGCCATTTGCCTTAGGCACGAGGCGAAGCGCCGTGCTGAAGCGGCGAGGGCATCGCCGCCGGACGCAAACTTTTCGCTGTCGAAGCACATGAGCACCGCGCGGGAGGCAAATTGTCCCTTCCCAAATGCGGACTTTATCTGGCTTGGACGCGTTTTTTGCAGAACACGAGCCCAGCTCCCGGCATCGGACGCAATCCTTGCTGAGACCTCGATAAACACCGTCTTGCGGGTAAACCACACATTAAGGACGCCGGTTGAAGCAACATCAGAGCCGTCATACACCTGCCCGGCGAGAAGCTCCGGCTCGAGTCCGGAATGCAGGATGACGGAGGTCTTTGCGCTTCCACTCTCGCCAAGAATAAAGATGACGGGCATGGACGCGATCGTCGTTGAAGCGGCCCGTGAGGCCTTTAGTTTCCTGTCCGCTTCCCTCAGCAGTACATCGATTTCAGTCCCGGCTGCGGCAACGCCCGCTCCGGACTCTTCCCGCTTCACCTTGCGATCAAACCAGAGAAACAGCCCGGCACCTGCGAGGCAGAGCAAGGAAAGGATTCCGCGAAGCACCCACACACTCGTACCCTGCAGGTGAAGGATCGAGCCGACCAGCCATGAAAGGACCAGGCAAACAAGCAGCACGACGGCCGTGATGATGTAAATCCCCATTTCGAGCCCCTTACAGGACGCTTGCGAGTTGCAGCGTCATGAATTCCCATTGCGACATTCGCAATTGGTTATGGACCGCGTCACTATCCGCCAATCCCGTGAAGTGTTGAAGCGCCAGAGATCAACCCAAACAAGAACGCGGCATAAGCAGCCAACGTAATGGCCGCAGTTGCTACGGCCGCGATCATGAGTCTGCTTACCCACGGGTCGGAACGCCTGGGGGGAGCCGCTTCGGAAGGTATAGCCCACTGCGGCGACAGAGGAGCGTTCGAGCCGCGAATCCGATGAATCTTGTCGCGAATGTTGTCCATGACAGCCCGCAGTTCGCCGGATGAACCCATCCCATAGCGACCACGGTAACCCAATAACAAGCTCAGATAGAAGACTTCGAGAATGTCGGCAGTCTCAGCAGAATCGCGGCGCGCCAGCAGTTGTTGCAAATACTGGAAGAACGCCTCTCCACCCATGTGCTGTCCGAACAGCTCCTCCTGAAACGGCAATCGCGACCAGGTGGAAAAGACAGGATTGGTGGAAGCTAAAACAGATTCGTCGAGAAAGGCGATGACGGAGAAAGCGGCGAGCTTTACGTCGTCAACGTTATAGCCTTTTTGTACTGCTTCCTGCGATGCAGTCTTCAGAGCATGGCGGATGTGATCGCGAAAGCTGTCGGCGCTCGGCACGGCTTGGCGATTGAATCGCAAGCGGACAATGGCGGTGAAGATCTCCTGAAAGCTAAGGGCCAGGTTCGATCTTCTTTCTATGGCTTGAGCCGACATGGTTCCTCCCTACTCTGAAAAACCCACAGTGCTAGCTGGATCGCCAGCGACTCTACAGGACAACCTGCAATTCAAGCTCGACTGACGGCAAATCGTCGTCCGGAACGTAGACGCCTACTTCTCGCGTGCTCGAGATGTGTTCCCAGCATGGCCCCATCTTGTCGAGCGAAAAGTATTGGAATTCAGCTTTCGGCGAAATTGCCGACGGGGGAACGGTAAGGTATCTCATCACCAGTCCGGGCAGTGCGCGGGTGACTAGTTTGCTGATCCACTCGTGCGAGCACACCTTCACAATCTCCGGGACTCGCCCGATCAGGCGCGCCTCACTCCCGGAAGAACGGATTCCCAGCACCCATGTCGAGCGACCAAAACAACGCTGATCCTGCACCACACCTCTATAAAAGTTACGCTGCACCGGCGTCAGCTGGATGTTAACCGTATTCGTGGGTACCAGGATTTCCAGGTGTCTACGAATATGAGCTTCCAGGACTCCGAAGCACTGTTCCAATTCACGGTGGTTGTAAAGCGGCAGACTGTCCGGATGCGAATCCATCCCAAAAGTGCACAGCTCACCGGCAATACGGGACAACTGTCCAAACAACTCTTCGGGATGACCACGCTTCGACGTGTACAGGTGCCTCAACGCCGCAATCGCGCTGTTCACCGTATGCAGAAACCAGAAATTTGCGACATCGAGCTGACGCGTGCCGGCCTGAAATACACCGGCGGCATTTTGCGTGCGCGAGAAAAACTTTTGCTTTTCCTGCAGGGTCTCTAGTAATCGCCGGATCATCCCCAGCAACGGTGAGCTGGCCGTAAGTTTCGTGCACGGAGGGATGAATTTGGGATCGTATACGAGATGCCCACCTCCATCACGGCGGACCCGCGCTATTGGAATAGTTTGCAGCGAATCATTACACTCAGACTCAACCAGGATTCGGATATTCTTCTGCCCAACGCGAACCTCTTTTTCGTCGCTGCCGTTGTTTATGTCGGCCACGGCGCGCTTCACGGCCACGTAACGAGCTGACCCGTTTCGACCTTCCAGATCGCAGTTGGCCTGATTTGGCTGCCGTTTCGGAACGCCCAGCATTAATAACACTTCCTGGCTCAGAGGAGAAAATTGCTCACGAATGTCCCGCGACGCTGGTAACTCGTCTGATGAGGGCATGTCGAAGACTAATCCGTCTTCGAAAATTCCGTGGGCGCCAAGTAATAAGACGCGGCCGTTTTGAATCGCCGAATCATCCAGCTTGCAGGAAACCACGCCCCAAGGTTCAAACCAGCATTGCTCCACGGCGAAGTGGATGGAGTCTTCGAAGTACCGGCTCTGTGTTTGGAAGTGGTGGGGCCCAAGGTACATTCCCTCGGACCACACAACCCGGGAAAGTGATTTCATAACTTAATCCGCAGGCTTTGCCCGGGTCCCTGGTGAATGAAACTCGACAACACCACACTGACCTTCAAAGTGAAGGACCGAGGGTAAAAACTGAAGTGATTCGGGAACTGCATCGTATGCGGGTTCTCCTTTACTGTCAAGGACAACCAGAGTAAGCTGTCGCCTCGTACTTATATGTAAAAGCAGCCCCCATCAATCGAGGGATAGGTGTCAAGTAACGCGAATTCCAACCGAGAGGATGACGAGTTCTTTTCCCCAGGAACCGCCGATGACAAACCGAAGGCTCCTGGTTCGTTTACTCAGTCGTTCATGGCTACCGGCACTCCTACCGGACCAGCGTCTCTCTTAGATCCAAAGACTCCGGCATCTCCAACACCCTTTACCGCAGAGTTTGGAAACGTGAATTCGTTGGGCTCTTTCCCTGAGAGTGGCACAGATTGCGTTCCGGCCCGGGTGAGCGGAGCCAGCCAACAATCCGCTTCTGCTGGATCTGGAGCATTCACGACAATGTTTGGGTCGAACGCGCCGGCTCAGAAGCAGTCTTCTGAACCCCAAACCGAGGTCACGCGCGTCTTCGATCGTCCGGCCACCAACCCGCCAGTTCCAAGTGAGGCAAGACCAAGCGAATCCAGAGAGATGTTTAGCTCGGCTCCACCAGCAGCACCTGAGAATACGCAGCCCTCAGTTGCTTCTAGTCCGTCTGGAGCGAAAACACCGAATTTTACGGAGCTTTTCAAATCTCCGGCTGCCGCAGCACCATCGACGCCGGCGGCGCAGGTGCCGCTCTCTCCTTTATCTGCTCAACCTGGAACAGGCAGATTCACTGAACTATTCAAAAACGAGTCGACTTTCGTCGCGCCGAAGCCGGTCTCATCACCGACACCCTTCTCGTCGGGGCCGAGCGGCTTTACGGGGCTGTTCAAAAGCTCCTCGATTTCAGCTCAGCCATCTGCGACGCCACCGACGACCGTACCGGCCACTGAGTCGACGGCAGGCGGATTTACGCAATTGTTCAAAGGTTCGCTTCCTTCCGCTCGACCAACGCCAACCCCGCCGAAGCCTGCCGGAGAACTTACACAAATGATCTCCGGTTCTGGCCTGAGTCCATCTTCGGCAAATCCTGGAAGTACACCCCAGGCTGGAGCAACAAGACTCTTCAGCGGAGAAAGCAGCGCGCCGGCGATGGCTCCTCCGCCGTCGGGTCCGAGCGAGTACACACGTGTTGTGAGTCCTCGTCAGTTGAGGGAATTGCAGCAGACAGCACCAGCAGCAAACAACTCCGCGCCGCCCGCAGCCACGGGCCAAACACCGGCAATGCCCGGAGCTCCGCAGATGCCTGCGTGGCCAACAGCATCGGCGCCTCTGATGCCCACGGTCGCACCTGCGCCAGCTCCGCAATTCGCATCGCCTCCAATGCCGCAGGGTGTGCCACCTTGGCAGCCGCCGCAAGTGCCCAACCTGGCTGCAGCCTTTCCTCCTGCGACTCCACCCCCGGTTCCGAAAGCGGAATCGAAGATTTTGACTTACCTGCCACTCATTATTGGGCTCAATGTCCTCTTCCTGATAGCCGTGCTCTTGATTCTGCTCTTTGCCCTGAAGCGGTGAGAGTGAGTCCTACACGCATCCGAACCGAATCGGCGTTCTTCTGTAATCTAGAAGGTCGTGATCAGTCTCCCTGTCATCTCACCAAAAGCTCCAGCTTCGTCGAAACTGTCGCGCCGAACACTCCTGAAACGGGCTTCGCTAGTGGTGGGCACAGCGAGTTTGGGGCTCGCAGGTTATGCGTGGGCAATTGAACCGAATCAGATTGATATCAGGCACGTAGATCTCAAAGTTCAACGACTCTCGGCAGCTTTTGATGGCTTCAAAATAGCTCTGCTTTCCGACCTGCATTTTGGTCCGTACACTGGGGAAAGGGAGATCGGCGCAGCCGTGGACACGGTGAACAATCTCCATCCTGACATGGTGGCTTTGCTCGGCGACTTTGTTTCGCAACCGCTGGTAGGCAACAGGAGGGCGGCTGCCAAAAAAGCCGAACCTTGTGCCCAGGTGCTTGCGCGGTTGCAGTCCCGACTTGGATCCTTTGCGGTGCTCGGAAATCACGATTTCGCAACAGATGCCAGCTTCGTCGCTTCTGCGCTTACGTCGCATGGAATTTGCCTTCTGCAAAACGCTAGACATGCCATCGAGCAGGACAGGAGTAGACTCTGGCTCCTTGGAATTGACGACGCCCTTCAGGGAAATGCGGACCTCGATGCTGCAGCATCGGGAATTCCTTCTCAGGAAACGAAAATCCTACTTGCGCACGAACCTGACATCGCAGACGGTCCGGCAAAATTGGGGATCGACGTTCAATTTTCAGGGCATTCTCACGGCGGGCAGGTTCGTGCTCCTGGTCTGCCACCTCTGTATTTGCCTCCAATGGGAAGGAAGTACTACGAAGGCTACTACCGTGTCGGAGGTCTGCAGTTATATACCAACCGCGGCATCGGGACGGTGGGAGTTCCATTTCGATTTCATTGTCCGCCCGAGGTCACGCTTGTCACCTTGCATGCGGCGTAAATCTAATCGGTTTGTCATGTTATGAAAAACATAGGAATTGTCGCCTGCAGCGCCGAGGGTGCTGCGCTCTGCTATCGGACGATCGTCCAAGCGGCGGAACCATATCTCGGCGAGTACAACCATCCGACGGTGACGCTACACTCAATTGCCATGTCGCAGTGGATGCCTGCGTTCAATGCCGGCGACTATCGCGGAGTTGGCGAGCTCATGCTGAGGTCAGCAAAAGTGGTCGCGGAAGCTGGAGCTGACTTTGCAATTTGCCCAGACAACTCCTGCCATCTTTCGTGGGCATACTTCATCGATCGCTCGCCCATTCCCTGGCTGCATATCGGCGATGTTGTGGCCCAAGAAGCGCAACGCAAGGCATCGAAGAAGGCGGGATTACTTGGAACTCGCTTCACTATGACTGGTCCCATGTATCGCGACGCTTTCCGCCGTCACTCCATTGATGTACTTCCGCCCGAACCTGAGGACCAGCAGATGATTGATGAGGTCATCTGGAGCGAACTCGTCCACGGCAGTTTTCCGGAAACATCCAGGCTGCGATACAACCAGGTAATCTCGCGCCTCAAAAAGAAAGGATGCGATTCGGTGATACTCGGCTGCACCGAGATTCCCCTTTTGGTCCGACCCGACGACTGCCCTCTGCCTACTCTGGATTCCACGCGGCTACTTGCACACGCTGCCGCCGAGTATGCCATCGGAGTAGGCAAACCATCAGTGCTTGCTTCCCGCAAAGTGGGAGGCAACCTTTAACTTGCGCGCCACTGGAAACAAAGCTCGTAATCATCAGGATCTTTGAGGTACATCTGCTTCATGCCGTACCACGCCACCTTTGGTTCCTTCGCGTCCACTTTCATGCTACGCAAATACGCATAGGCCCCATCGACATCGGGACAGCCGAAATACAGCGTGACATCTCGATGGCCGCGGGTGCGTTCCAAATCCGGTTTTGCTGGACGGTTCGCTCGCTCATAGGCCGTATTCAGCATGAGTTCTACACCCT
>Ga0209156_10003108_pt1 | contig 12681 bp, 15 predicted proteins | sample GraSoiAngelo_124_FD_185881 | JGI IMG/M metagenome (GOLD analysis project Ga0209156, IMG submission 185881) | Grasslands soil microbial communities from the Angelo Coastal Reserve, California, USA - 14_0927_05_20cm (SPAdes) (version 2) | ecosystem: Environmental > Terrestrial > Soil > Grasslands...
TGGAAGGCAAGTTCGACGCGGACAAGGATCGTCCCGCGCCCGCCCCTGCTCCCGCGCGCAAGTAGATCAGGCGAGTATTCGCGTCAGGCCGCCCAGGCCAGCTGGCCCTGGGCGAAGGCCGAGAGCTTCTCCCCGGCGCCCAGTCGGTACAGCCGCCGTACCTCGCGCAACAGCCCGTCGAGGCGGCCGGGCAGCACGAACCGGATCTCCAGCGCCCGCGCGCAAGCGGCGGCCAGCGCGGAGGCGAGTCGATACCGATCGATCTCGGCAGCGGAAAGCCCCGGCCGGAACGCGGCGCGATCGAACAGCCGGTGCCGCAACGCGGGCGAGGCGCTGCGACGTCCGACCGCCCAGAGCTGAAGGAGCACGGTCAGGTACTTGTCGAGCTCGCCCTGCGCCTCGAGCTCGAGCTGGGAGACGGGACGGCGGGCCCGGGCGCGGTGCACGAGGTACAGGAAATGCGACACGCCCTCGGCGGCGGCGCAAAAGCCGGAAAGGCGTTCGGCCGTCCAGGGCTCGCGAGCGCCGCGCGCGAGCTGCGCGAGGGCAGGCTCGCCGAGGAAGAGCCCGACGTGCAGCTCGTCGCCGCTTTCGGAAACGAGGAGCGCCTCGTCACCGCTCTGCCCTGGCGCGAGCGCGCGCCACACCGACTCATCGACGAGGAAGTCCCTCGCCTCCACCGTCTCTTCCAGTCCGTGGACGGACTGCAATAGCCGCTGGAGTTGCGAGAGGGCGTCGAGCGACGCGCTCACTGGACGAACCGCCCCCGCGGCACGCCGACGATGGCCGGGACGCCCTGCTCCCGCAGCATCACCCCGACCCGGGCGCTGCCGGTCTTCATCCACTTCTCGTAGAGGCGTACGAGGCCCGTGTCGGAGTTGAGCAGCGTGCGCTCCGCCACCTCGTTCAAGACCTCGACCAGCTGGGAGAACTTTTCCGACAGCTCGTCCCACAGCGATCGTTCGACTCCGCGGCGCGCCGCCACCTCTCCGAGCGCGTCGTAAGCGCGCCCGCCCATCTCGATGTAGTAGTCGACGTCGACGACGCTGCGGTTCAGGCACTCGCCGAACATCCCCGAAACGAAGAGCGAGGTGTCGCCCAGCCGGCGCAGCAGGCGCGCGCGGGCGACGGTCTCCTCCGCGTCGAGAGCGTCCTTGAGGAGGAGCGCCAGGGGCCGCTGGTGGAGGATGCCGTTCTCGTCGCGGAAGAGGAGGGACTCGGTCTGGACAAAGCCGCCGAGCAGGTTGGCGAGGTAGAGCTCGGTCGCCTGCTGGACGCTGGCGCGCTGGTTTTCGATGGCAATCGAGAGGATCTGCCGGAAGAAGTCGTGGACGCTAGCGGCGAAGAGGACTTTCCCGTCGTCACCCGTTTGCCCCATCCAGCGAACCTCCTTCTGAACATCATGCTGACCAGACGATCGGCAGACAAGCGGGGGAGAGTGCCAACGGGTAGTCCCCGTAAGGGTTGACACGCACCCGAATACGGTTACATTGCGCCCGCCTGGCACTCGGACGCCTGGAGTGCCAACGGCCCCTTTCACGCCGCAAGCAAGGAGAAAACCCATGAAGATTCGGCCTCTGCAGGATCGCGTGATCGTCAAGCGCGTGCAGGAGGAAGAGAAGACGAAGGGCGGGATCATCATCCCGGACACCGCCAAGGAGAAGCCGGTCGAGGGTCAGGTCGTGGCCGTCGGCAACGGCAAGATCCTCGAGGACGGCAAGGTTCGCGCCCTCGACATCAAGGTCGGCGACCGCGTGCTGTTCTCGAAGTACGCCGGAACCGAGATCAAGATCGAAGGCGAAGAGCACCTGATGATGCGCGAGGAAGACATCCTCGGCGTCATCGAGAAGTAAGCCCCCCGCACAACGGAGATCACCGAAATGGCCAAAGAGATTCTGTTCGACGTCCGCGCGCGGGAGACCATCCTCAAGGGGGTCAACACGCTCGCCGACGCAGTGAAGGTCACGCTCGGGCCCAAGGGCCGCAACGTCGTGATCGAAAAGTCGTTCGGCTCGCCCACCATCACCAAGGACGGCGTCACCGTCGCCAAGGAGATCGAGCTCGAGAACAGGTTCGAGAACATGGGCGCGCAGATGGTGAAGGAGGTCGCCTCCAAGACCTCCGACGTCGCCGGCGACGGCACCACCACCGCAACCGTGCTCGCGCAGGCGATCTTCCGCGAGGGCTCGAAGCTCGTCGCCGCGGGCAACAACCCGATGGAGATCAAGCGCGGCATCGAGAAGGCCGTCTCCGCCATCGTCGAGGAGCTGAAGAAGCTCTCCAAGCCGACCAAGGACCACAAGGAGATCGCCCAGGTCGGCATCATCTCCGCCAACGGCGACACCACCATCGGCAACATCATCGCCGAGGCGATGGAGAAGGTCGGCAAGGAAGGCGTCATCACGGTCGAGGAGGCGAAGGGCCTCGAGACCACCCTCGAGGTCGTCGAGGGCATGCAGTTCGACCGCGGCTACCTCTCGCCCTACTTCGTGACCGATCCGGAGCGCATGGAGGCAGTGCTCGAGGATCCGTACATCCTCATCAACGAGAAGAAGATCTCCTCGATGAAGGACCTGCTCCCGCTGCTCGAGCAGGTGGCGCGCGCCGGCAAGCCGCTCCTCATCATCTCCGAAGAGGTGGAGGGTGAGGCGCTCGCCACGCTGGTCGTCAACAAGCTGCGCGGCACGCTCAACGCCTGCGCCGTCAAGGCGCCCGGCTTCGGCGACCGCCGCAAGTCCATGCTCGAGGACATCGCCACCCTCACGGGCGGCCGCATGATCGCCGAGGACCTCGGCATCAAGCTCGAGAGCGTCCAGCTCAAGGACCTCGGGCGCGCCAAGCGAGTCACCATCGACAAGGACAACACCACCATCGTCGACGGCGCCGGAGCGAAGGCCGCCATCGAGGCGCGGGTGAAGCAGATCCGCGCCCAGATCGAGGAGACCACCTCCGACTACGACAGGGAGAAGCTCCAGGAGCGTCTCGCCAAGCTGGTCGGCGGCGTCGCCGTCATCAACGTCGGCGCGGCGACCGAGACGGAGATGAAGGAGAAGAAGGCCCGCGTCGAGGACGCGCTCCATGCCACCCGCGCGGCGGTCGAGGAAGGCATCGTCCCGGGCGGCGGCGTCGCGTACCTGCGCGCCCTCTCCGTGCTCGATTCCGTCAAGGTGGAGGCCGGCGAGAAGTTCGGCGTCGACATCATCCGCCGCTCCCTCGAGGAGCCTGCCCGCTGGATCGCGCAGAACGGCGGCTGGGAAGGCTCGATCGTCATCAACAAGATCCGCGAGGGCAAGGGCGGGTACGGCTTCAATGCCGCGACCGGCAACTACGAAGACCTGCTCGCCGCGGGCGTGATCGATCCCACCAAGGTGTCGCGCACGGCGCTGCAGAACGCGGCGTCGGTCGCCTCGCTCATGCTGACGACCGAGGCGATGGTCGCCGAGAAGCCGAAGGACGAGAAGGAGAGCGGTGGTGCGGGCGCCGGCGGTCCGCACGGGATGGGCATGTAGCTCGACGCATTCGAGTCAATCGCAGTCCTGCGCAGGCCCGCGGCGTTCGATGCCGCGGGCCTTCGCGCTTCGGGCGATCGGTTGACGGATGGCCCGCGGGATCGAAGAGCGCCGTCGTGCAGCTGGTCATCCTGGGGCTCGCTGCCGTCATCCCCGTCGCCTACTCGTACGTCGTCTACCGGCGCCTCGAAGGATTGAACGGGGACGATTCGAGCGCCCTTTGAGTCGTCGCGCGGCTAAACTGCGCGCATGGATCTCGGCCTCGCCGGGCGGCGCGCGTTGCTGGTCGGAGCCGGGCGCGGTCTCGGCGCCGCGTCCGCGAGGGCGCTCGCACGCGAAAGGTGCTCGGTGGCGCTCGTCGCTCGCACCCGCGCGAGCGTCGAGGAACGCGCGGCTGAGTGTCACAAGGACGGAGCTCCCAAGGCGGTCGCCATCGCCGCCGACGCGACCGTACCCGAGGAGATCGCCCGCGCCGTGCAAACCGCTGCGCGCGAGCTGGGCGGGCTCGACATCCTGGTCACTCTCGTCGGCGGCAGTGCACCCGGCGGCACCGGGATGGACGACGCGGGCTGGACGTCGGCGCTCGACCGCAATCTGTGGCCCGCGATCCGCGCCGCCCGCGAGGCGCTTCCGCTGCTCGAAGCCGCGGCACGCGAGCGCGGGTTCGCGGCGCCCGAGGACGTCGACTCCGCACCGGCCCGCGACCTCAGCGTGATCGTCCACGTGGCGAGCATCTGGGGCCGCGAAGGCGGCGGCGCGATGGGCTACAACGCCGCGAAGGCCGCTCTCATCAGCCTCGCCCACGAGCAGGCACGCGAGCTCGCTCCGCGAGGCATCCGCGTCCTCTCCGTCGCGCCAGGAAGCATCCTCCACCAGGGCGGCTCGTGGGAGCGCCGCCTCGGGCAGGATCGCGAGGCCATCGCGCAATTCGTGCGGCGTGAGATCCCGTTCGGCCGATTCGGCTCCGCCGACGAAGTCGGCGACCTCGTCGCGTTCCTTGCCAGCCGCCGGGCGAGCTGGGTAGCGGGCGCTTGCGTGGTCGTCGACGGCGGGCAGTCGCGCTCGTTCTAGCCTCTTGCGACCTTCGGGGCGCAGACGCATCAAATGCTGCATGAAGCCGGTAAAGATCTACACGACTCCCTGGTGTCCTTACTGCGTCCGCGCCAAGCGCCTGCTCGACAAGAAGGGCGTTTCCTACCAGGAGATCGACGTGGCCGACGACGACGAGGCGCGCGTCCGTCTCGCCGAGCAGACGGGGAGGCGCACGGTGCCGCAGATCTTCATCGGCGAGCATCACGTGGGCGGGTCGGACGACCTCCACGAGCTGGAGGCGCAAGGAAGGCTCGACTCGCTCCTCACCGGATAGGCCTTCACGGGCTGCGGAAGAGCGCCCGGGCCACCGCATCGACGGCGGTCTCGATCGACCGTGGGTCGACCACCGCCGGCGCGGAGGCAATCGCGAACAAGGCGAAGAGCACGGCCACTCGCGGACCGCGCTTCGACGGCAGATCGTCGAGGATGAGCAGCGGCGCGATGGAGACGGTCGCCCCGGCGAGGAAGGCGATCGCGGGCGGAAGCCCGTTGAAGGCGAACGCCGCCGTCAGCACCGCCACGGCGCCGGCATGGAAGACGTCCCGCCCATTTCCCGCATACCAGCGTCCCCGGGCGCGCTCGGCCAGCGTTCGCGAAAGCTCGAGAAGGAACGTCGCCGCCGCGACTGCCAGCGCTCCCGAGGCAAGGCCGGCGACGGAAGGCGCCGCGGCGTCGTGCCCGAAGGACCGCTCCACACACGTCATCTAGCACGAGAGTTGATCCCGCAGCGCGGCCGAACGAGGTATGCAAGCGCGGATGCGGCCCTCGCTCCTCTTGCTGCTCCTCGTCGCCGCCTGCATCGAGCGGCCTTGGAAGGACGCTCCCGGGCGCGCCGTCGATCGAAGCGCTCTCGGCGACGTGCTCTTGCAGGCGCCGCCGGCAGGCATGATTCCGGTGGGCGCGGTCTTCGGCGCCCAGGCGGAGCTCGTCGGCTACAAGCTCGACCCGCCCACCCTGGTCCCCGGCCAAAGCGCAACGCTGACGCTCATCTGGCGCTGCAAGGCGGAAATGGATCCCTGGCGCATCTTCGTCCACCTCGACGACGCCAACGGCACCGGCGGGCGCATCCACGCCGAGCATGACCCCGCCCAGGGTCGCTATCCCACCGAGGCGTGGCGGCCGGGCGACCTCATCGCCGACGCGGTGAATTTCGTTCCGGAGCGCTTTCCGCTCCGGCTCTACCTCGGCTTCTATTCGCAGGGCGAGACCCGGCTCCACCTCGACAGTCCCGGCCGCGGCAAGGACGACGGCGCGAATCGCCTCTTCGTCGCCGCCCTTCCCGTCCAGCAATGAGCGCCTGCCTTCGGAGCTGGGCCGTCCTCTTCGCGGCGCTGTTCGTGCCGCTCGCCGCCGGGGCGCACCAGCAGAGCATCTCCACCTCGGAAATCATCGTCCGGGGCGACCGCGTCGAGGTGCAAGTGCACTTCGCCACCGCCGACCTCGCGTCGCTCCTTCCCATCGGCAGCCAGGGCCCCCTGACGCAGGCGGAGATCGACCGGGCGCTGCCCGCGCTCGTGCGCTTGACGCTCGAAGGGCTTTCCATCGCCAGCCGCGAGGGGCCCTGCGCTCGCGAGAACGAGGCGCGCGCCGGGCCCGACGGTCCCGACGGCCTGCTCGTCGAAGGTGCGTTCCGCTGCCCCGCGACGCCGGATCTGCTTCGCGTGCGCGTCCGCTTCATCGACACGCTCGCTGCCGGTCACACCCACCTCGCAAGCATCACGCTCGCTACCGGACAGATCTCGCAGCGGGTGGCCTCGGAGAGCGAGCCGGGTTTCGAGGTCGAGAGCCGCGTCACCTTCCTGTCGGCGGCGGGCCGGTTCCTGCTGCTCGGCATCGAGCACATCTTCACGGGCTACGACCACATCGCCTTCCTCCTCGGCCTGCTGCTCCTCGGCGGGACCTTCCGCGAGCTGGTCAAGGTGGTGACCGCGTTCACGGTGGCGCATTCGCTGACGCTCGCCCTCGCAACGCTGGAGGTGGTGCGGATCGGGCCGCGCATCGTCGAGCCGCTCATCGCCGCGAGCATCGTCTACGTGGCGGTGGAGAACCTCTGGGCGCTGCGCTCGGAGGCGGCGCGCGCCGCGGCCCTGCGGCACCGCTGGCTCCTCACGCTCGGTTTCGGATTCGTCCACGGCTTTGGATTCGCCGACGCCCTGCAGAAGCTGCACCTGCCTCGCTCCGGCATCGCGGCGGCGCTCTTCACCTTCAACCTGGGCGTCGAGGTCGGCCAGCTCTGTATCGTGGCGGCCGCGTTTCCCTTGCTCTCGCGCCTGCGCCGCGCGCGCGGGTTCGACCCGGCCGGGGTACGCGCCGCTTCGGCCTGCGTCGGTGCGCTCGGTCTCTTCTGGCTCGTGCAGAGGCTGGCGGGAGGCTAGAGTCGGAAGATGAGATCGGCGCTCCTCGTTTGCCTCGCCGTTGTGTCTTGCTCCAGCGCGCGACCGACGCCCTCCGGCGTTCCCCTCCAGGGCGTGGCCGCTCGCGACCTCGACGGGAAGACGGTGCGAATCGAAGACCTGCGCGGCCGCGTCGTGCTGATCGATTTCTGGGCCACCTGGTGCGATCCCTGCCGCGAGTCGTTGCCTTTCTATGCCGACCTCCAGCGCGAGCTGGGGCCAAAGGGGCTGACCATCGCCGCCATCAGCATCGACGCCGACGACGACCCGGTGCGCGAGTACTTCAAGACACCGCCCCCCTTCACGGTGTTGCGCGATCCCGACGGTTCGATCGCCGAGCGGATGGGAGTCAGCATCATGCCGACGAGCTTCCTGCTGGATCGCTCGGGAGTGACCCGCGAGAAGCTGCAGGGGTTCAAGCCCGAGGATCGCGAGTCGATCCGGGACCGGATCGTCGCGCTCCTGCAGGCTCCGCGGCGCTGAAATCGATGCGAAGGCTCGCCATCGGAGCGCTCGTTCTTTGTTGCGGTGCGATCGCGCTGCTCATGGTCCGCAGTGAGGGCGAGCCCGTGCGCATGGCGGCGGTGCCCGCCCTGGAGACGTCCGCGCCCAAGGTTGGCTCCGAGCAGGACGTCACCTCCCGTCCTGTCGAACCCGCGCCCGCCCCGCCCCCCACGTCGCAGGCACCTCCGGAGCCGGTCGAGAGATCCTCGCTGCCCCGGCGGGATGATCCAAACTGGACCACCGCCTTCGCTCTGTTTCGCTCGCGCGAGGACGACGTCGACGCTTGCCGCGATCGCTACACGCCGCCTCCGATCGCCGACCTGGTCCCGCGCTCGCGCTTGATCGCGGCTGCGATCCCGGGCCAGAGGCCGGTGCAAGAAATCGATCTGCATCAGATCGTCCTCTTCGAAATCTCCACCGTGAAGAACGGCTTCTGGGTCGACTCGGCGAAGGTCGTCGAGACTTCGCTCGAGTTCCCGGCTCCGGACGGTTCCCGGCGCCGGGCAACGGTCGACGACGCCGCGCTGAATCGCTGCGTGGAATCGGTTCTCGTGGGCGCGCGGCTGCGTTGGGAGGGCATCGCTCCTGGCGAAAGATTCCGGACCGATGTGCTCGCCGGCGAGGCGGTGTACGACATCCGCTGAGGCGCTCGCGCGACACGTGAGGAGCCCGCCTCGCGCGGATTGCCGCGAGGGTTTTCCGTCCGATCGCAACGAAAAATGGGTCAGAGCCGTCCTGTAAGCCGGGTCCTGTCTCCCCGCCCCGTCACCGGGCCGGGGGAGGCGGACATTCCTCTAGGCCCCGCGTTGCCGCGGGGCTCGAGCGAGCTTACCCGGGAGCGCGGCGGGCCACCGCTGCCGCTCGAGGCGGCGCTCCCCTATTTGCTCTTGCTCCGGGTGGGGCTTGCCGTGCCATCGACGTCACCGCCGATGCGGTGCGCTCTTACCGCACCGTTTCACCCTTGCCCGCCTCGCGGCGGGCGGTCTGTTCTCTGTGGCGCTGTCCCGCGAGTCGCCTCGGCTGGCCGTTGACCAGCACCCTGCCCTGTGGAGCCCGGACTTTCCTCCCGCGCGTCGTGAGCGCCGGCGTCCGCCCGGACGGCTCCGACCCGGCGCGGATTCTAGAGGACGCGGCCCTTCGAGTCACTCTCGAGAGCGTGCAGGCGTGCGCCTTTCCGAACCGTGGTCGCTACTCCTGCACACAGGGTCGAACACCCAGATTCGCATCTTCGGGGTTCGGGCATGGCAAAGCTGGCGGTCGTCCTCGTTGCAGTATCCGCGGTAGCGGTGTCGTGCGGACCCGCCGGCGTGACATCGGGCAGCGCCGCCCCCGTCCAGCGAACCCTGGCAATCGTCATCGCGGGAACGGGAACGGTCCACGTCGATCCTCTCGCCCGCGACTGCACGGCGAGCTGCACGGCGTCGCTGTCTTCGAACACGTCGGTGACGCTCACTGCGACGGCCTCCGCGGGCGCGACGTTCCTGGGTTGGTCGGGCGACTGCTCCGGCACGGCGCCCTGCACGATTTCGATGGCCGGCGATCGCAGCGTTCAGGCGGTGTTCAACTCGCCGGCGCCGCCTCCTCCTCCCGCTCCGCCTCCTCCCGCTCCGCCTCCTCCCGCTCCGCCTCCGCCGGCGCCTCCGCCACCTGAACCGCCTCCGGTCCCGCCTCCGCCGCCACCTCCACCTCCTCCGCCGCCGGTCGCCGACGAATGCGCGGGGCTGACGCCCGCCTCGTTGCCCGATCCGGTGGTCGTCGATCTCGCGGAGTCGCCGCAAGTGTCCTGCACACCGACTCGAGGAGTGGGCGACGACCTGGACGCGACGTTCGTGCTGGGAGCGCTGGTCGGGAATGGACCGCCGGCAAATGCATACTCGTTCTTCCGGGTCGCCGACGGTCACGCAGAGCGCGTGGGCGGTGCAGGCTTCAGCGCACCTGACGAGACGTTGCAATTGGTCTTCAGCCAGCCGTCCGGCTTCACCGTCTATGCCGGGTTCCGGGCGGGCGGGAGCGACCTCACGTCCTGGTCACACGACGGCGCCTTGCTTTCCCGTACGATCCTCGAACCGAATCCGCCCGCCTCTCCCGCCGACCGCGCCGTGATCGGTATCGACCCTTCCGGCGGCACCGCGGTCGCAGGCACCCATTCGACCCCGGATGGGCTCGTCACGACGTACCAGCGTTTCGACAAGAAAGGGGCCCCCGAGACGGATCAAATCGTGATCGGAAAAGGAGAGCCGTTCGTTGCAGCCGTCGGCGTGGCCCTTTCCGGCCACGCGCTCGTCATCGACGAAACTGGCAAGGCGCGTTGGGTCGCGCGCGATGGCACCGTGCTCACTGGGCAATTCGCGCTGAGCGCCTCGACCAGGATGCAATTCCTCGCCGACGGCAGCCTCGCCGTCGGCGTGGGGCCTGACAGCATCTCGGGCGAGCGGGTCGAGGACGGCGCGACCGCGGCCGGACCGCTTCCGGACTGGCTACAGCAGAGAAGGTTGAACGCGCTTCAAGTCGTCCGCTCCGGAAAGGCATACGCGAGCTGGGGATCGGGCCAGTGCGGATCGGGCCTCGAAGTGCTCACCACTTCAGGCCGCTCGTGCGGTTGCGTTGCGGTACCGGGCTTGACCACCGACGCTTCCGTGGCCCGCGACGGATCGCTCATTGTCCCGCAGTCGCGTCAGGGTTGTCGCTACGACCTGTACCCGAAGCTCTTGCGGTAGCGCACGCTCACTCCATGCGCTCGTCGATGGCGCGGTTCGACATCTCATCGGCGAGCGTGTTCTCCTCGCGCGGGACGTGCCGCAGGTCGACCCGCTCGAACGAGCGCAAGAGCTGCTTCGCCTTCGCGTGGAGCGCCTTCAGCGCCGCATTCTTCACCTGATACGCGCCTTCTAGCTGCCGGATGAGGAGGAGGCTGTCAGCGCGCACCTCTACCTCGGTGGCTCCGAGCTCCTTGGCGCTCTTGAGGCCGAGGATGACCCCCTCGTACTCCGCGACGTTGTTGGTCTGCTTGCCGAGGAACTTGCCGACGCGGGCGAGGACGCGCCCCCTCGGGTCGAGCACCACCGCGCCGGCCCCCGCCGGCCCGGGATTTCCGCGCGCCGCCCCATCGCTGAAGACGCGCACCCGCTTGCCGTCCGCGCCCGCGCTCCGCTCGAGGCCTGGCAGCTCCTTCTGCGCCGCGGCGCGCTCCTTGGGTGCGGCGCCTAGCTTTCGCGCCGCTTCGCGGAGCAGGCGAACTGCCTCCTCGCGCTCGATGCCCAGGTCTTCGCAGGCGGCGTCCAGCGATCCGTGCTCGGCGATCGCGAGCAGGAGCTGCGCGGGCGTCGCGCTCAAGCTCCCGCTGCCGCGCTTTCCGACTCGGCGGGATAGATGAATCGATTGCAATTAGGGCAGGTCAGGATCTCGCCGCCCGAGCGGAGGTTGTTGGCCATCTGCGGCGGGATGTTGCGCTGGCAGCCCTTGCACGTCATTCCCTCGACCGGCACGACGGCGATGCCGCCGCGCTGCTTGCGGATCCGCTCGTACTTCGCGACCAGCGACTTGTCGCAGTGGGCGATCGCCGCCGACCGCTCCTTCTCCAGCTCTTCCATGCTCGCGCGAACCCCGGCGAGGTCCTCGTGGATCTGCTTGCCTTCGCTCGCCACCACCGCATCCTTCTCGGCAAGCTGCTTCTCCATCTCGGCGAGCCCTTTCCTGATCTCCTCGTACTCACCGGCGAGCCTGCGGATCTCCTCCTCGGCCCCCTCGTTGGTCTTCTTGGCGATGTCGAGCTCGCGGGCGAGCGCAGCGTACTCGCGCGTCGTCTTGAGCTCGGAGAGGCGCGATTCCCACTTGCGCACCTTCTCCTTCTCGAGCTGGAGAAGCTGCTCGTTCTGCCGCCGGGCGCGTTCGTTGTCGGCGAGGCGGCCGCGCTGTGCATCGAGAGCCGCCTTCGCGTCGTCGCGGCCGCCCTCGATCTGCTTGAGTCGGGCGGGATGCCGTTCGGCTTGCTGGGCCAGATCGCGAATCTTGAGGTCGACTTTCTGCAGCTCTTCGAGCGCCCTCAGCTTGTCGTCTCGCGACACGTGTCCTCTCTCTCCCGTCCGCGGCGGCGGAGGAGCGGACCGTTTTGCGACGGAAGCGACCCACTGTCAACGCTCGAAACGAAAGCACGCGCTCTGTCAACGGCTCGAAACGAAAGGACGCAAACATGGGCCCGGCAGGATTCGAACCTGCATGCGACCGGTTATGAGCCGGCTGCTCTGGCCGTTGAGCTACGGGCCCGCGGCCATCCTACTTCGGTCGGCCGGTCGGGATGCCAGGGAGAATTCGCGCGTCGCCCGCGAACCGGTTACGCTGCGCCCTCGTGAAAGTCGCACTCGCCTCCGCCGCTGCCCTCGCGCTGTTCTGCACTTCGGCCCGCGCCGACGTCGTCGATCTCAGCGGCGGCAGCCGCCGGAGCACGCTCGGCAGCTCCGGGATGAGCCTCCGGGCGGACTTCGGCAACGCCTTCGCTCCGTACGGATACGCAGGCGGAGCGATCGGCTACATGACCGAGGGTCTCTTCGGCTTCGAGGGCGGGGTCGGCGCAGGCTTCCCCGGGCTCCAGCTCGGATTCTCCTTGAAGAAGCTGTTCGGCGAGCGGGGCAGCTATCTCGCGACCGAGCTGACCATTGCCGGCAACACCAAGGTGAAGCGGGGAGGCAACACCGGCGTCCCGAACGCCACCTCGACCAGCCAGAACATCTGGACCAGCATCGGCCTCGGCTTCGAGCAGCGCATCGGCCATTTCGGAGTGGGGACCATCATCGATCTCGCCTTCACGCCCAGCGATTCGACCGCCCATTTCGGCTTGCACGGCGGGATCGCCTACTACTTCTGAACGAGCCGGCTCAGCGACATGGCGCTGCATCGCGGAGCTCCATCGATTGCGCGATCGCGCGCAGCTCAGGGAAAGACTTCGGGTCGTCGGTGAGGAGATAGAGCCGAACTCCAGCGATCTCGCTGACGCACGTCCGCCGTTCGAGGACACTCTCCAGCTCGGCAAGCTCGATGTACGGTCCGTCCCGGTACAGCGGGCCTCCGCGATACGAGCGCCAGACGACTTCCGCGCCCAGCACCCGCCCCTTCGAGACATCTCCCGTCGGAAACGGTCTGTCCATTCTCATTCCGAAAGTCAGGACCACACGTGAACTCGAACCGTC
>Ga0209156_10003113_pt1 | contig 12677 bp, 6 predicted proteins | sample GraSoiAngelo_124_FD_185881 | JGI IMG/M metagenome (GOLD analysis project Ga0209156, IMG submission 185881) | Grasslands soil microbial communities from the Angelo Coastal Reserve, California, USA - 14_0927_05_20cm (SPAdes) (version 2) | ecosystem: Environmental > Terrestrial > Soil > Grasslands ...
GGCGCGGCGCAATAAAGACACCGCCGACGACTACTTCCTCGCGGGCCGAAACCTCGGCTGGTTTCTCGTGGGCGCGACCATCTTCGCGTCCAACATCGGCTCGGAGCACGTCGTGGGGCTCGCCGGGGCGGGCGCGACCAGCGGCGTGGCGCTCGCGCATTACGAGCTGCACGCCTGGTGCCTGCTCGTGCTCGGATGGGTGTTCGTCCCGTTCTACGCGCGAGCCCTGGTGTACACGATGCCGGAGTTCCTGGGCCGCCGCTTCTCCCCCACGGCCCGCTGGGTGCTGTCGGTGATCACCCTCGCGGCGCACGTGCTCACGAAGTTCGCGGTGGCGATCTTCGCAGGCGGCGTCGTCTTCGCGACCCTCTTGCCCGATGTGGCAGTGCGCGTGGGCGGCGCCACGTTCAACAGCTTCTGGATCGGCACGGTGGCGGTGGTACTGCTCACCGGTTTGTACACGGTGTTGGGCGGGATGCGGGCCGTGGCCTATACCGACGCGCTGCAAACGTTCATCCTCCTGGTGGGCTCGGGGCTGCTCACCGTCTTCGGCCTCGCCAAGCTCGGTGGCTGGCACGAGCTGCGACGCGTGCTCGACCCCGACCTGTTCAACCTCTGGAAACCGATCGTGCCGGCGGGGATGGAGGGCTCGTGGGCGCCGGTGAAGGAGACCGGTCGCATCGCCTGGTACTTCAACGGCAACTACCCGTGGCCGGGCATGCTGCTGTGCGCGCCCATCATCGGTCTGTGGTACTGGTGCACGGACCAGTACATCGTGCAGCGCGCCCTCAGCGCGAAAAACGAGGGCACGGCGCGCCGGGGCAGCATCTTCGCGGCGTACCTGAAGCTGTTCCCGGTCTTCATCTTCATTATCCCCGGCTTGATCGCCCTCGCGCTCGCGAAGACCGGCCGGGTTCCGGGGCTCGGCGTCATCGTGGACGCGCAGGGTCATCCTATCCCCCAGGCGGCGCAGGCCGTGTTCCCCTTGATGGTGAGGGACCTGTTGCCGGCGGGCGTCCGCGGCGTGGTGGTCGCCGGCTTGTTGGCCGCGCTCATGAGCTCGATGGCGGGCGCGTTCAACGCGTCGTCCACGCTCTTCACGATGGATCTGTACCAGAAGTTCCGGCCGAATGCGCCGCAGCATCGCCTGGTATGGGTGGGGCGCGCCGCCACCGCCGCGATGGTCGTGATCAGCCTGCTGTGGATTCCCGTGATCCAGGGCGCGCGCGGGCTGTACGACTATCTCCAGGGCGTGCAGGGCTACCTCGCCCCTCCCATCTTCACCGTGTTCGTGTTCGGCATCTTCAACCGGCGGCTCAACTCCAAGGGGTGCCTCGCCGCGTTGATCGTGGGCTTTGTGCTCGGCGTCTTCCGCCTGGCCGTGGACACGCCGGTGAGCTTGCATCTGGCGGGATTCGCCGACGGGTATGCACCCGGCTCGTTCCTGTGGATCATCAACAATCTCTACTTCCAGTACTACAGCGTGTTCATTTTCGTCGTCTCGGTCGTCGTGATGTTCGTCGTGAGCTACGCGACGGCGCCACCCACCGCCGAGCAGGTGGCGGGGCTGACCTACGGGACGGTCGCCGCCGAGGATCGGGCCCAGTCCCGCAGCAGCTGGAACCGGCGGGACGTGATTGCCTCGGGGGCGGTGCTGGTCTTGATTCTCGCGGCGTACCTGTATTTCCGGGGCTGACGTGCACCGTGCCGTCGCGGCCTTCCTCGCGTTGCTCGTCGCCGCCCCCTGGTCGGCGGCGGCGCAGCGAAGCACGCTGGACTTCGATCGCGCGTGGCGCTTTCACCTGGGGGATGTGCCCGGGGCAGAGGCGGCGGGCTTCGACGACTCCGGCTGGCGCACGCTGGATGTGCCGCACGACTGGAGCATCGAGGGCGAGTTCAGCGATACGAACCCCGCCGGAGCCCACGGCGGAGCACTACCCGGTGGCGTGGGGTGGTACCGCAAGGCCCTTGCCGTTCCTCAGGCAGACAGCGGCAGGCTCGTGTTCGTCGAGTTCGACGGCGTGTACCGCAACAGCCAGGTCTGGATCAACGGTCAGTATCTCGGCAAGCGGCCCTACGGGTACAGCTCCTTCCGCTACGAGCTGACCCCCCACCTCCGCTACGGTCGCGCACGCAACGTGATCGCGGTGCGGGTGGACAACTCCCAGCAGCCCAATTCGCGCTGGTACTCAGGGTCCGGGATCTACCGTCACGTCCGCCTCGTCACCACGAGTCCGGTGCACGTCGATCAATGGGGCACCTATGTCACCACGCCCGAGGTGAGCGCGGACTCGGCGCGGGTTGCGATCCGGACCACCGTACGCAACGCGGCGCGGGCGGACCAGGCGATCACGCTGCGGACGACCGTCTACGATGCCGCCGGCAAAGAGATGGCGACTGCCTCGTCGGACGGTCGACTCGCGGCCGACTCCGTGATCGAGATCGCGCAGGATGTGATTGTCCGGACCCCGACGCTCTGGTCCCTCGAACGCCCGTATCTGTACCGGGCCGTCTCGCGGGTGACGTGCGGGGGCAGGCCGTGCGACGAGTACACGACGCCGTTCGGGGTGCGGACCTTTGGCTTCGATGTCGACCGCGGGTTCACCCTCAACGGACAACGGCTCAAGATCCTGGGCGTGTGCCTGCACCACGACTTGGGCGCACTGGGCGCCGCGGTGAACACGCGCGCCTTGGAGCGGCAGCTCCAGATCATGAAGCAGATGGGCGTCAACGGGCTCCGGACGTCCCACAACCCGCCCGCCCCCGAGTTGCTCGATCTCACCGACCGCATGGGCTTCATCGTGCTGGATGAGGCCTTCGACATGTGGAAGAAAGGCAAGACGAAATACGATTATCACCTGGACTGGGACGAGTGGCACGTGCGTGACCTGTCCGACCTGGTGCGGCGCGACCGGAACCACCCGAGCGTCATCATGTGGAGCATCGGCAACGAGGTGCCCGAGCAGTGGAACAACGACACGAGCGGTATCACTATCGCGCGGGAGCTCGCGGGAATCGTACGGGCGCTCGATCCGACGCGCCCGATCACGGCGGCGGACAACAACACCGATCCCTCGAATCCACTGTTCCGCTCGGGCGCGCTCGACCTCGTGGGCTTGAACTACCACCACCAAGCCTGGGCGGACTTCCCCAAGAATTTCCCGGGACAGAAGTTCCTCGCCACCGAGACCACGTCTGCGCTCAACACCCGCGGCTACTACGACCAGCCTTCCGATAGCGTCGCCGCCTACGGTGGCCGACGCACGACCCGCGGCCCCGCGCCCAACGAGAACTACCGTATCTCGAGCTACGATCACCGCCGGGCGGCCTGGGGTTCGCTGCACGAAGAGTCGTGGCGCGAGATCAAGCAATACGATTTCCTGTCGGGGATGTTCATCTGGACGGGGTTCGACTACCTCGGTGAGCCTACGCCGTACGGCTGGCCGGCGCGCAGCTCCTACTTCGGGATCGTGGACCTGGCGGGTTTCCCGAAGGATCCCTACTACATGTACCAGAGCGAGTGGACCGAACGCCCCATGGTCCACGTCTTCCCGCACTGGAACTGGACGCCCCGCGACACGATCGATGTGTGGGCTTACACCAACGGGGACGAGGTGGAGCTGTTCCTGAACGGCGCCTCGCTCGGCGTGAGGCGGAAGCAGGGCGACGTGTTCCACCTGGTGTGGCGAGTCGCGTACGCACCGGGGACGCTCCGGGCCGTGGCGCGCAAAGGCGGGCAGGTGACGGCGACCGAGGAAGTGAAGACCGCCGGTCCGCCCGTGCGCGTCGCGCTCGGTGCCGACCGCTCGACGCTCCGTGCCGATCGTGCTGATCTGTCGTTCGTCACGGTGCAAGTGCTCGACCGCGCGGGCGTCGCCGTGCCCACGGCGGACCAACTGGTGCGGTTGCGCGTGAGCGGTGATGCGCGGATCGTCGGCGTCGATAACGGCGACGAGATCAGCCACGCCTCGTTCAAGGCCGATCGCGTGCGGCTCTTCTACGGGAAGGCGCTGGTGATCGTCCAGGCGGGCGAGCGGGCGGGGACGGCCACGCTAACCGCGGAAGGGGAGGGGCTCGAGCCGGCCACGAGTCGTATCGTGCTCCACGCTGGGCGGCCGTCGCGCTGATACATCAGTGCTGTAGCACGCGCGCAACAAGAAACGCCTGGTAATGCTGGCGGAGCGGTTCGCCGCGTGACGACTTTACGAACCCGCAACGACTTACTGAGCAGGCGCTGCGTGGCGCGGGCCACGCGCGAAGGTACGGCGTTTGCGATCTGATATATCAGATTGCCTCGCCGTCGGGTTCCGCAGGGGGAGCCTGCGGCTCGATACGGCGAGCGAGACACATCGCCGAGGTCGGGTGCCGCCATGAGTGCGCGCCGGGCATTTGGTCGTTCCCTCCGAATCGTTCCCATCACACGCTGGGCTTCGTTTGCTGCCGCCGCCGGAGGCCTGCCATGAACCGCGTCGTCGTCGCGTTGTTGCTCGCGTCGCTTCCCCTCAAGTGGGCTCATGCCCAGGACGTCGGCAGGGTGACCGGAGCGGTCACCGACAAGATCACCGGGGCCGCGCTGGTCGGCGCGCAGGTGAGCATCGGGACCGCGACGCGGCCGTCGGCCGTCACCGGTGCGGACGGGCGGTTCGTGATCGAGGGCGTGCCGGCGGGGGAGACCACCGCGCGCGCGCGACACATCGGGTATGCCACCGTCGCACTCAGCGTCACCGTCGTCTCCGGGCAAACGGCGACCGCCGATTTCCAGCTGCAGGCACAGGCGGTGGAGCTCGAGGGGCTGGTGGTCGTGGGCTACGGCACCCAGCGCCGTGAGGACATCACCGGGGCGGTTGGCAGCGTCACGGCGAAAGATTTCGTGCAGACGCCGCCACGGGATATCGCGTCGCTGGTCGCGGGGAAGATCGCGGGCCTCGTTGTGAACACACCGAGCGGGAATCCCGCCGCCGGGACCGAGGTCTTGCTGCGCGGGTTCGGCACACTCAACGCGTCCACCTCTCCCCTGGTCCTGGTGGACGGCGTCCCGGGCGACCTGAAGACGGTGGCCCCCCAGGACGTCGCGTCGATTGACGTGCTGAAAGATGCGTCGGCGGCAGCCATCTACGGCTCGCGGGCCGCGAATGGCGTCATCCTGATCACCACCAAGCGGCAAGACAGCGACCGCCCGGTGTTGCGGTACGACAGCTACACCAGCGTCCAGCGGATCTACAAGATGCCGGACTTTCTCACCGCGGCCGATGTTGAGCGCCTAGCGGCCGACAGCTTCAAGACCCCGGCGGGAAACACGTTTACCGACCTGGGCTACGCGACGGATTGGCGCCGAGTGGTGATGCGGGGGACGCCCATCAGCCACAATCAGAACTTCAGCATCCTGGGCGGAACGCCGGGAGCCACGAACTACATCGCCTCGCTCACCTACCAAAACGATGACGGGATCTTTCAGAAGTCGAACAATCGGGCGGTCACCGGTCGTGTGAACATCGGCCACTCGATGTACGGTGGAAAGCTCACCGCCGACCTCAACATGGTGACCGGCTGGGAGAAGCGCTTCGACGGCGTGGACTTCAACTACATGTGGCGCCAGGCGACCATCCGGAATCCCACCGACCGGATCTACGACGACGCCGGGAATTACCAGGTCCGGGGGACCTACTTCTACACCAACCCGATACAGATGCTGAATACGTACGGGGGGGATTTCGAATCGCGTGACCTCCGCTTACACGGGACCCTACGGTTCCGGCCGGTGGACCCGTTGAGTCTCTCGCTCCTGGTGGGTACGGACCGCGGCGAATGGATCCGAGGCACGTGGCGTAGCCTGGACAACCCGGACGTTCCCGGGATCAACAGCGCCAGCCGCAGCACCAGCTCCAACGAGAGCCAGGTGCTGGAAGCCACTGGTACCTACACCGGCGCGTTCGGCGGTCATCATGTGACGCTGCTGGGCGGCTACAGCTACTTGGACCGGCTGGACGAAGGCTTCAACGCCAACAACAACCGCTTTCCCACCGACCTATTCGGCTACAGCTCGCTGGAGTCGGGAAGCGGGTTGCCGCAGGGCGTGGCAGGAATGGGAAGCAGCAAGTCGTCCTACCGAACGATCGGGTTCTTCGGCCGGCTCAACTGGGACTGGAACGACCGCTTCCTTGCCATGCTCAGCCTGCGCTATGAAGGCGACAGCCGGTTCGGCGCGGCTCACAAGTGGGGTGTGTTCCCCGGCGTCTCGCTGGGGTGGCGCCTCTCGAAGGAGAGCTTCGTCCCCGCGGTCTTCAGCGATCTCAAGCTGCGGGCCGGGTACGGCGTCACCGGGATCGCGCCCAGCAACCCGTATCTGTCGCTCACGACCTACGCGTACCAGCTCCCCGACGGGACCACCTTCAATTATCCGGTGGGCGGCCAGTGGGTGCCGGGGCTTGTGCCGGTCCGGAACGCCAACCCGGACCTGCGCTGGGAAAAGAAGGCGGAGTACAACGTGGGGGTTGATTTCTCGCTATTCGCCTACCGCATGGCTGGCACCCTGGATCTGTATCGCCGCGATACGCGGGACATGCTGTATAACTACAACGTGCCAGTGCCGCCCTACCTGTACGGCAGCATTCTGGCCAATGTGGGTCACATGCGGAACGAGGGCGTCGAGGCATCCCTCACCTACGACGTGGTGCGCGGGGCCAACGTCCGCTGGCAGGCCAGCGCCAACTGGTCCACCAACCGGAACCGGCTCCTGAGCTTGTCCAACGATGTGTACCAGGCGGACGAGTGCTTCGAGACCGGGTACACCGGCGAGCCCATTCAGACTTCCACCCACCGAGTCTGCATCGGCGGGCCCATTGGCGACTTCTACGGCTACAAGTCCGTGGACATCAGCAATGCCGGCGAGTGGATCGTGCTCGATTCCCTGGGCAACCGAATCCCGATCACGCAGGCCACGGCCAAGGACCGGCGGGTGCTGGGGAACGGGGTCCCGAAGCACTATGTGGCGTTCAACAACTCCGTGCGATGGGGGAACCTGGACCTCACGGTGAACATGCGGGGCGCGTTCGGGTTCCAGATCCTGAACTTCGGCCGCCTGTACTACGAGAATCTGAACAACACCCAGTACAACATGCTGCGTTCGGCGCTCGATCCCGTGTACGGGAAGCAGGTGCTGGACTATCCGCTGGTGTACGTCAGCTACTACATCGAGGACGGCGACTACTGGAAAGTGGACAACGCCACCCTCGGGTACACCTTCGCCAGGCTCCCGGCGTTCTTGTCCGGCACGGTCCAAAGGGCCCGGATCTATCTCGCGGGCCGCAATCTTCTGACCATCTCGGGTTACAAGGGAATGGATCCGGAGGTCCGCACGGTTACCGGGACAGATCTCAATCCCGGCACCGACCACCGGGACCAGTACCCAACGACACGGGTGTTCACCCTCGGCTTCAACCTCACGTTCTGAAGGAGTGCGACCATGCCGACCTTCTCCACCGTAAGGGCCGCACTCCTGCCGCTCGGCTTCCTGCTCCTGGCAGCAGGTGCCTGCACCGACCTCAACGAAACGGTCTACGACGAGATCACGGACACAAACTTCAAGCCCGGCGAGAAGGACCTGGGCTCCCTGGTCGCGCCGGCTTACCGGGCCCTCGCGGACATGTACATGGGGTGGTACGGGATTGTGGACGTGGCGCAGGAAGAGCCCGCGGACGTGCTGGTGACGCCGGAACGGGTCAACGGCTGGTGGGACGGCGGGGTGTACTACCGGCAGCACACCCACAGCTGGACGCTGAACTCATACACCTTCAGCCATACCTGGGGCAACTGCTTCAGCTCCATCAACGACGTGAACCGGGTGATCTACCAGATCGAGTCCGGGACCATTCCGGTGACGAATGACAGCGCGAAGGCCGGCATTCTGGCCGAGCTCCGGGCGTTGCGTGCCTACGACTACGCGCTGTTGCTGGACGACTTCCGCAACGTTTCCATCGTCACCGATTTCACGGCGAAGGACCTGCCCAAGCAGAACACCGCCCAGGAAGTCTACGACTTCGTGGTGACCGAGCTGACCGCCGTGATCCCGGGTCTCTCGAAAGAAGCCGGCGTGGCGATGTACGGCCGGATGAATCGTTGGGCGGCGGAAGCGATCCTGGCGCGGGTCTACCTGAACGCGGAGGTGTACGTCGGGACCCCGGCGTACGACAAAGTGATCCCACTGACCCAGGACATCATCGACGGCGGCAAGTATGCGCTCGATCCGTCGTATCGCACGCCGTTCTCCGTGGCTGCCGGGCCGCTGGACGGCGGACAGTCCCACGAGGTGATCTGGGCCGTACCTTACGACCACGTCTATCTCCCCGTCAGCAACTTCCACATGAAGACGCTGAAACCGGAACTCAGATACGTATTCAACATGGACGCTCAGCCGTGGGGCGGGAGCGCCGGCAACCCACAGTTCGTTGACTCCTACGATCCGGATGACCACCGGAAGCAGGACACCTGGCTCATGGGCTCGCACTTCACGGCGGACGCGCAGTTCGGCTACGATTTCACCGACACCATCCCGCAGTTCCGGGGCCCGAATGCGTTCCGGCTCGGCTTCCCGGTCTGGAAGTACGAGATCTACTCCGGCGAAACGGGGTCGTCCGACGTGGATTACCCCATCGTCCGCTATGCCGAGGTCCTCATGATGCAGGCGGAGGCGCTCCTCCGGACTGGCCAGGCGGATGTAGCTGCCGCGCTCGTCACCCAGGTGAGGCAGCGGGCGTTCGCGGCCACCAACCCGGCCAAGGCCACCGTGACCGGCGCGGACCTCATGCAAGGCAGTACCTATCTGTACGGCTGGTATGATACGGACGGGATCGTCAAGACCGGACCGGGCGGCACGCCTGTGACGGCCACCACGGGAGGAGCGTTCGGGGGAGCGGACATCCAGTATGGGCGCTTCCTGGACGAACTGGGGTGGGAGTTCGCCGTGGAGGGTCACCGGCGGCAGGACCTCATCCGGTTTGGGGTGTTCAGTACCAAGGCCTGGTTCAATCACGCGGCCGACCCCGACACCCATCGCAAGCTTTACCCGATTCCACAGTCGGCGATTGACGCGAACCCAAACCTCAAGCAGAACCCCGGATACTAGGGCGATGACCATGCCTGAGAGAAGCCTCCGAGCGGTGGCGCTTGCCATCACGGCGGCGGCGTGCGGCGCTGGGGGACGGGAAGGGCGGCCGCCGGCACCTCTGCCGGCGGCCACCGGCTCCGAGGCGCTGGCGCCGTCAGGAGCAATGAGTGTGCGGGACACGGCCGTGGACCGGGCCCACTACGAAAGCGTGATCGCGATGATCCGCGGCAAGGCGCCCGGCCTGCAGGTGATCGAGGTGGCGCCCGGTCAGTTTGAACTCCGGATCCGCGGCGTGAACCAGAGTCTTCAGGCGGCGGGTGAGGAGCCGCTGGTGGTGCTGGACGGCATGGCATCTTCGCGACCTGCCGGCCAGCTGCTGATGTCCCTGAATCCGCAGGACGTGGTGAGCATCGAGGTGCTCAAAGACGTGGCCTCGACGGCCGTGTACGGCACGCGCGGAGCGAACGGCGTGCTGATCATCCGCACCGAACGCCGGCACTAGGCCGGCGAGCCCGTATGGCCCGTGCGTTGGTCTCCGCCGCCTGGTGCATGATGCTGCTCGTGCCCGGATGCAGTCGTGCCCCTGGTCGATCCGACGCCGGCGCTCCAGCCCCGAGCCACGAACCTGACTCGATCTCCGTCGCGTACGGTGCGCAAGAGGCGGCGAAGAGCACCGGGGCCGTGACCAGCGTCCCGGCGCAGGAAAGCGACGATCTCCGGGACGTGCTCGACATGCTGCGGGGACACGTGGCGGGGCTACAGGTGACGGAGCTGCCCGGCGGGGAGATCCGGCTTAGGATCCGCGGCGCGTTTCAATCGCTTCAGAGTGACGACGCGTCGAACCAGCCGCTCCTGGTCATTGACGGGATGCCGGTGCATCCGCGAGCGATCCGGTTGGCCTTGAAGGGGCTGAATCCCCACGACGTGGAAAGCATCACGGTTCTCAGGGACCTGAGCACCACGTCGATCTACGGCAGCCTGGGAGCCAACGGCGTCATTTTGATCAGGTTGAAGCGCTAAGGAACGTCTGCACAAGTGATCGTGGCGCTGGGGGTTGGGGCGGAGGGCGCTTTACACGCGAGGGCGCCACGAAGGCGGAACTCGGAGGCGCGGAGCTGGCTCGGGCAGGCACACCTCCCGCACGGCAGGTGAAGCGGCCGCTCCGCTCGCTCCGTGAGGAAGTTTACAACCCCGTTGCGCGACGCCCAGATGGAGGTTCCGTATGACGCTCTCCCGCCGCAACGCCCTCAAGCTCGGTCTTGGCGCGGGCGCCGCGCCGCTGTTCACTGGGTTTCCCATTCCGGCTCCGGGCAAAGCCGCTACACGGAACGGCGAGCGCGTCGTCCTCCGGGCCCGCCCTCTCCCCCTGAGCGCCGTCCGCTTGACGGGCGGGCCGCTCAAACATGCGCAGGAGCTCGATCGGCAATACCTGCTCGCGCTCGAGCCCGACCGCATGCTGGCCTATTACCGCCAGCGCGCCGGCCTGGCGCCCAAGGCGGAGCCGTACGGCGGGTGGGACGGCGGCGGCCGCAATCTCACCGGGCACATCGCCGGTCATCACCTGTCTGCCGTCAGCCTGATGTGGGCGGCCACCGGCGACGCCCGGTTCAAACAGCGCGCGGCCTACATCGTCCGGGAACTCGCGGCCGTGCAGCACGCCCACGGCGACGGCTATCTCTCTGCGCTCGAGGGAGGGCGGAAGGCGTTCGCGGCCCTCGCCCGCGGCGAAATCCGCTCCGCCGCCTTCGACTTGAACGGGGAATGGTCCCCCTGGTACACCCTGCACAAGATGTACGCGGGTCTGCGGGACGCGTACCGCCACACGGGTAACGCCACCGCGCTCGCCGTCGAGATCAAGTTCGCGGCGTGGGCGGAGCGGGTTCTCTCGGGGCTCGACGACGCACAGATCCAGCACATGCTGAATACCGAATTCGGCGGCATGAACGAAGTGATGGCCGACCTGTACGCCGACACGCGTGACGAGCGTTGGCTCCGCCTCTCCTACAAGTTCGAGCACCGGGCGTTCATCGAGCCGCTGGAGCGCCACCAGGACGACTTGGGCGGCACGCACGGCAACACCCAGATCCCGAAGCTGCTCGGATCGGTGAAGCGCTTCGTGTACGCCGGCGCCCCGGCCGACCTCTTGGCCGCGGGCTTCTTCTGGGATCAGGTGGCGCAGCATCATAGCTTCGCCACCGGCGGTCACGGCAAGGACGAGTACTTCGGGCCCCCCGACAAACTCAGCGATATGATCGATGGCCGCACCTGCGAGACGTGCAACGTGTACAACATGCTGAAGCTCACCCGGCTGCTGTTCGCGCTCCAGCCCGACGCGCACTACGCCGATTTCCACGAGCGCGCCCTGTTCAATCACATCATGGCCTCGATCGACCCGGAGGACGGCCGGGTGTGCTACATGGTACCGGTCGGCCGGGGCGTGCAGCACGAGTACCAGGACATGCTCCACGGCTTCACCTGCGACGTGGGGACGGGCATGGAGAGCCACGCCCTCCACGGCGACGGCATCTACTACGAGGACGGCGCCAACCTGTGGGTGAATCTCTATGCGCCCTCGACGGCCGAGTGGGCCCGGGCCGGCGCGCGACTGACGATGGACACGGGATTCCCCGAAGGGGAGACGGCGAAGCTGGTGTTCGGTCTGACGGCCCCGAGGGAGTTCACCCTGGCCCTGCGCCGTCCCTACTGGGCGGGCGACGGGTTCGCCGTCAAGCTCAACGGCGAAAGACAGAACGTCGATCGGGAAACCGCTGGTGGCCGCGGCCAATACGGCTACGCGTATCGGGTCAGCTCGTACGTCGAGCTGAAGCGCACCTGGCGCACCGGCGACATGGTGGAGGTCACCTTACCCAAGTCCCTCGGCCTCGAGCCTCTGCCCGACAATCCGCGCCGTGCGTCCGTCATGTGGGGCCCCCTGGTGCTGGCCGGTGACTTGGGGCCGGAGCGCGCGCGCGAGCGGACGGAAGGCGAAGCCATCGAGCCGCCGCCCAAGGTGCCCGTGCTCGTCGCCGCCGACCGGCCGGTCGCCGAGTGGATCAAGCCTGTCGCTGCAGTGCCGGGGAGCTTCAAGAGCGACGGCGTGGGCCGGGAACCCGACGCCGCCGGTCAAGCGCGCGACGTAGATCTCGTGCCGTTCTACCGGCTGCACCGCCGCACCTATGCGACATACTGGGACCTGGGAGGGGAAGAAAGCCGAGTACGCAGCGGAAGCCGAGCGGTTGCGGCGACTCGAGGCGGCCACGGTGGCGTATCTCGAGCCCGGCGAAGTCGTCTTCGAGCGTCGGTTCAACTACCAGGCTGGCGAGGGCGCGGTGCCGCAGCGTATCCTCGGGCGCCCGGGACGGCGAGGCACGAGCTGGTTCTCCTACGACGTGCCCGTCGATTCCGCGCATCCGATGGTCCTGCTCGCGACCTACTACAGTGGCGACCGGCGCGGCACGCCGGCGGAGTTCGAGATTCAAGTCGACGGTCGGCGCGTGGCGGACCAGACGCTCCGCCTCTCGGACCCGCACCGGTTCTTCGATGTCGAGTACCGGATTCCTGAGGCATTGATCGG
>Ga0209156_10003116_pt1 | contig 12662 bp, 10 predicted proteins | sample GraSoiAngelo_124_FD_185881 | JGI IMG/M metagenome (GOLD analysis project Ga0209156, IMG submission 185881) | Grasslands soil microbial communities from the Angelo Coastal Reserve, California, USA - 14_0927_05_20cm (SPAdes) (version 2) | ecosystem: Environmental > Terrestrial > Soil > Grasslands...
TGTCGTATCTGCGATTAAGTAAGAAAAAAGTCGGGCTACTAATCAATTTCAACGTCACTCATCTAAAAGAAGGCATTCATCGCGTTGTAAATGGCCCAAATCTAGAATTACCCAACCGGTATCCACGACAGTAAAGAAGCCCCTCCCCATCCTCCGTGACCTCCGTGTTCACTTTTTTGGGTTTCGTAGTTTACTTCGAGCCCACGGTCCCATCCGAACGAGGGCATACATCGCGTTGTAAATGCCCCAATCTAAAATTGCCCAACCGGTATCCACGATCGTAAAGAAGCCCTCCCCAACCTCCGTGACCTCCGTGTTCAAATTTTTTGGGTTTCGTAGTTTACTTCGAGCCCGCGGTCCCATTCGAACTAGGGCATACGTAGCGTTGTAAATGGCCCCAATCTAAAATTACCCAACCGGTATCCATGATCGTAAAGAAGCCCTCCCCAACCTCCGTGACCTCCGTGTTCAATTTTTTGGGTTTCGCAGTCTACTTGGAGCCCGCGGTCCGAACAATGCCGTGGCGTACGCTTTCGTCCTGCCACATGCGGAAGCCGCCGAGGAAGGCGTTGTTGTTGCTTCCGAGGCGCACTCCGGCGGGGAGATCGGTTAGCTTTTTGGCGTTGCCGCCGCCTAAGACGACGTCGTCGGCTTGAACCGCTTGCCGCAATTGCACCACGGCTTCGAAGACATTCTTTTGCCACTTCTTTTGGCCGAGGCGTTCGAGGCCGCGCCGGCCGAGGTAGTCCTCATACGTGCGTCCTTTCTTGTAGGGAAGATGGGCGAGTTCCATGGGTTGCAGGACGCCGTCGACGATCATCGCCGATCCCAATCCGGTACCGAGTCCGAGAAAGAGCATTCGGCCTTTTTTGTAGCTGCCGAGGGCTTGCATGGCGGCGTCGTTGATGACCTTGACAGGCTTACCAAAGGCTTTTCGGAAATCAAACTTGACCCATCCTGGTGCGAGATTGAAGGGCTCGCTGATGGGACGGCCCTGCACAACCGGTCCGGGATAGCCGATGGAGATGACCTCGTAAGGCCAGTCCTCCACAGCGGCCTTTACCTGGCTCACCATCTCGCGCGCGGTGAGGGTCGGGCCAGAAGGAACCTTGCGCATTTCTTTTTGTCCGCTGGCCAGCAGCTTCACGTTGGTGCCGCCGATATCGATAGCCAGCACTTTATATTTGTTGTTTGAGAAGTCTGTTCCGGATGGATTGTTGGAGTTCATGTGCGCGTGATCAGAGAGAGACTATCGCAAAAGGACGAAGCTGACTTTTGAACGTGGATCTGCCCGGATCCACGTTCTTGAGGCTATTGCAAGTCGCGCCAATTGTGCCCTACACCAATGTCCACCATAAGCGGCACTTTGAATGGGTACACGTTCTGCATGTGCTCGCAGACCAGTTCGCGCATGGTATCGATTTCCTTTTCCGGGACTTCAAAGACGAGTTCATCGTGCACCTGGAGCGTCATCCGGGAGCGCAGTTTGCGATGCGAGAGTTCGGCGTCGATCTTGATCATCGCGAGCTTGATCACGTCGGCAGCGGTGCCTTGCAGTGGCGTATTCACCGCCGTGCGCTCGGCGAAACCGCGCATGTTGGCGTTTTTGCTGTTGATGTCGGGGATGGGGCGAACCCGGCCGAACAGAGTGCGCACGCGCTGTTCGCGGCGGGTCTCGTCGAGGACGCGCTCGATGAAGGCACGCACGCCTTTGTAGCGCTCGAAGTAAGTCTCGATGTACTTCTTTGCCTCTTTCTGATCGATTCCCAGCTGGGCAGCAAGACCGAAAGGCGATATGCCGTAGACGATTCCGAAGTTCACAGCCTTGGCGCGGCTGCGATGCTCGGCGGTGATCAACATCGGCGGAACGCCAAAGACTTCGCTTGCGGTGAGCTGATGGATATCGTCTTCGCGGCGGTAGGCTTCGACCAGCAGTGGATCGTCGGAGAAATGGGCCAGTAAGCGCAGCTCAATCTGCGAATAGTCGGCGGCGAGGAGTACGTTGCCTGGCTCCGCAATGAACGCCGAACGAATTTCGCGGCCAAGCTCGGTGCGAATGGGAATGTTTTGCAGATTCGGGTTTGTTGACGAAAGCCGGCCGGTGGCGGTCGCTGCCGCGTTGAAGGTCGTATGGACGCGTCCGCTCTGCGGATCGACAAGCATTGGCAGCGAGTCCACATAGGTTGACTTCAGCTTCGAGAGCTGGCGGAAGCCGAGGACTTTACCTGCAATCTCGTGCTCGGCAGCCAAGTCTTCCAGAACGTCGACTGCGGTCGAGATCATCTTGCCTTTTCCATACTTCACTGGCTTGGGCAGCCCAAGCTTGTTGAAGAGCACCTCGCCAAGCTGCCGGGGAGAGTTGACGTTGAACTCTTCTCCAGCGAGAGCGTGGATCTCCTTTGCTCTGGCATCACACTGCTTCTCGAGATCGACTGCCATATGGCCGAGAGCCGCCGTGTCAATCTTCACGCCGGCTGATTCCATCCGCGCCAGCACTGGAGCAAGAGGAAGGTCGATGGTGTCGTAGACATTGATGAGGCCAGCCTCATCCTCGACCTGCTGCCGCAGTGTGCGAGCGAGCCGAAGGGTCAGGTCGGCAGCTTCTGCCGTCATTCCTGAAAGCTGCAAGTTGAATCGGCGCAAAGCAACTTCGGGCAAGGTGTGGCTGCTGTAGGTCGGATTCAGCAGATAGGAGAAGAGCATCACGTCATCCCGCACCCCAGCCAGCGGAAGCTCAGTTTTCTCCTGCGGCACAGCCGCCCTCGGCTGTGGCTCTGCAGCGGTTGGCCCAGGGGATTTTGTTTGTGCAGCAAACCTGAAGAGCATGCGAAGAGCAGACTTGTAGTCGTGTACCGATTTGGGAATCGACCGATCTGCCAGAACATTTCGAAGCGCCTCGGTGAGACCGTTATCGCCAAGTCGAACGCTGGCTGCCTTGTTCTCCTCGACCGAGATGGCGAGCTCCACTGGATCGCAGCCCTGTTGCTTTATGTTGAGCAGCGGAAGCTCCGGCTCTTCTTCTTCTTTTTGCTCCGTGCCGGCTGACGTTGTGGGCGGAGCACAGATTACGATTCCAATCTCGCCACCTTTGGCTTGCTTGAGCAGCTCTTGGAGTTGTGCCTCGCTATTGAGTGCGCCGTATTCGACGTTCGCCTGATCAGTCGTCTGTACGAAGTTCTTCAGCAGCGTGGTGAACTCAAGCTCATTGAAGAGTAGGCGGCAAGCTTCGTAATCGGGCTCCTGCGCCTGCATGGTTTCGACATTCAGATGCACAGGAACGTTGGTATCGATCGTGACTAGCTCCTTGCTGCGCAGGACAACGTCGCGATTATTCAGCAGCGATTCACGGTATGTCTTCTTCTCTACCTCCTCGGCATGATTGAGGAGGTTCTCGACCGATCCAAAGCGCTTGATCAGCTCAACCGATCCTTTGTCGCCGATTCCCGGCGCGCCGGGAATGTTATCGATGGAGTCGCCGCGCAAGGCCATTACATCGATAACCTGCTGCGGACCGACACCCAGAATTTCCTCGACCTTGGCCGCGTCGCAAATCAGATTGTCCTTTGGGGGATTCAAGACGCAGATGCTGTCGCTGACGAGCTGCAGCATGTCCTTGTCGCTGGAGACGACGTACACGGGATATCCCGCTGCCACTGCCTTATGCGCCAGCGTGCCGATTACGTCGTCGGCTTCGAATCCCGGCTGTTCCAAAATGGGAATACGGTATGCCTCAAGCGCGCGCCGAATGTAGGGAAGCTGCTGCGCCAGATCGTGCGGCATCTCCTTGCGATTAGCCTTGTAGCCGCCGTAAGCGATCTCCTGGTATGTCTGCGTTTTGCTGTCATACTTCTTGACCGAGGCGATCGCCTTCGCCTGTTCATCACGAAACGTTGGCGCGGAAACGTCAAAAACAGCCGCAAGATACTGGGGATGAAAGTCATCGCGCAGCTTGTTCAGCATGTTCACGAAGACAAATGTTGCCGCGGTCGGAATCCCAGTGCGTGTCGACATCGGGCGCTGCCGCTGCATGGCGTGGTATGCCCTGAAAATAAAGGACATAGCGTCGATCAGGAAGATTTGCGCACGGGCTTCGGGTTGTGGCTTCGCGGACAAGGTCTAGGAAAAGTCTAACAGCGGATTCACCACGGGAACACGGAGCAAAGCAAAACCAAGACAGGATTGAACACGGAGGACACGGAGGTTTGGGAGGGAAAAACGTGGCAACTGGCGCTCAGCGCGGAAACTCACGTTTCATCTGAACGAGTGCATACATCGCGTTGAAATGCCCCAATCTAAAATTTCCCGACCGGTATCCACGATCGTAAAGAAGCCCTCCCCACCCTCCGGGCCCTCCGTGTTCAATGATTTTGGTTTGCTCCATGACTCATCACTTACTAAGGGTTTCTACTATGCGATCGAAATCTTCGAGTGACGCGTACTCGATGATGATCTTGCCCTTCCCCTTGTTGTCACGAATCGTGACACGCACCCCCAGCGCCCGCTGCAGTTCCTGCTCGGCGGCGCGGACGTTGGGATCGACTACGCGCTGAGGCTTGGGGTCCTGCGCAGTTCCGTCCTGCGGAGCCAGCAAGCGGTGAATCAGCTCCTCGGTTTGGCGGACGGAGAGCGACGCGGAGCGAATTTTCTGCGCGGCTGCAAGGATCGCTTCAGGAGAATCGAGCATGAGAAGCACTTTCGCGTGTCCTGCAGTGAGTTCCCCTTTCTCAATCGACTGCTGAATAGCTTCCGGCAGCCGCAGGAGTCGCATCAGGTTCGCGATCGAGGCGCGATCTTTTCCTGTCTTCTGCGACATCTGCTCCTGGGTGAGGTTGAATTCGCGCGAGAGACGGTCGAAGGCGCGGGCCTCTTCCATGGGATTGAGGCCTTCGCGCTGCAGGTTCTCGACGATGGTCATCTCCATCGCCTGTTCGTTGGAGACTTGGCGGACGACCGCCGGAACCGTCTTCTTGCCGGCCTGCTGCGAGGCCAGCCAGCGGCGCTCGCCGGCAATGAGCTGAAAGCGCCCATTCATCGGGCGAACGACGATCGGCTGCACGATTCCGTTGACTAGAATCGAAGCAGCCAGCTCGTTCAGCGCCTGGTCATCGATATGCGCACGTGTCTGGTAGGGATTGGGATCGATCTCTGTAACCGGCAAATCGCGGACAGATTGCCCCTGAATGTGCGCTGTCGGCGGCGGCTCGGCTGGTCGCCGCGAAGGAAGTAAAGATTCGAGTCCGCGTCCAAGAGCTTTACGCGGTCCGCTGGGTGTGGTCGTGATGGACAATTCTATCTCCCGTTAAGAAGCATTCGGCATTCGGCACTCAGCATTCGGCCGGATGACGGTGTTGCTGTTTGTTCCACGTGGAACATTTTCGACTTGCTCTTCCCATTCAAGGCTTCGATTCGCAATTGTTGTGTCCCCAGCTTCATTCAGTTGACTGGCTGAATGCCGAATGCTGAGTGCCTTCTCATCCGGCCTGTGCACCAACTGCTCTGCCACGCCTGCCATTATGAGGTATGCGTTGGGCCAGTTGGAATGAATGCCCCCCTGGAAGACTAGAGCTGCAATAAGCATTCCCGGCGCCAGCAAAGCGCCTAGTGCAGAGAACCCATGTGTACTCGATGCGGTTCCAATCAAGAGAGTTAGGGCAATGCCGACAACAAAGCACCTTCCGATTCTGGAGAATGCCGCTTTGTCCATCGCCGTTACTCAGTACAAGTCGAGTGTTCCACGTGGAACATTGTCAGTGCTTCCGCAGTCACGACCTTCGATTCGGCGACTACGCGCGCCCCAGCTCCATTCAGTTGACTGGCTGAATGCCGAGCGCCGAGTGCTGAACGCCGAATACTCTCTCATCCCGCCTGCTGCACCAACTGCTCTGCCGCGCTTGCGGCGGCTGCTCTGCTCATTTCTTTGCCCATGATCTCCTTTGCTAGCTTTATGTAGCTCTCGGCCCCGCGTGAGCGAACGTCGTAAAGCAACGCGGGTTTGCCGTAGCTTGGAGCTTCCGCCAGGCGCACATTGCGCGGAATCGTAGTCAGGCAGAGTTTCTCGCCAAAGAACTCGCGGAGGTTTTTCGCTACCTGCTGAGCCAGATTCGTGCGCTCGTCGAACATCGTGAGCACCACGCCTTCAACTTCGAGGCTGGGGTTAAACGAGTGGCGGATTCGCTCCATTGTGTCCAGCAGTTCGCTTACGCCTTCCAAGGCGAAGTACTCGGCCTGCATGGGAATCAGAACGGAATCGGCAGCCACCAGCGCGTTGAGAGTAAGCAGGTCCAGCGCAGGCGGACAATCGAGGACAATGAAATCAAAGTCTCCACGGATCTGGTCGATGGCCTGACGTAGCCGAAACTCGCGCTCCTCTGCCTGAACCAGCTCGATATTTGCTCCGATCAGGTGCTTGTGAGCAGCGATTACGTGCAGGCCCTCAAGTTCGGTCGTGAGAACAGCCTCTCGGGCGCCAGACTCCCGCATGAGAACTTGATACGTGCTGAGGCGCTCTGCATCTCGACCAAATCCCAATCCACTGGATGAGTTCGACTGTGGATCACAGTCCACCAGAAGAACTCTCACTTCAGCCGCGGCAAGCGATGCTGCTAGGTTGATCGCGGTCGTCGTCTTTCCGACTCCGCCCTTCTGATTCGCAATGGCGATTACTCTAGCCAATTCATCAGCCCTCGAATGTTGAACTTATGGTCGCGAGCGAAGGTTTATCAATGCCGGAGATTGGTGCAGGCGAGTGGATAACTGGACTGTGCCACGTGGAACAATCGCGCGAAAATGGCTTCAGTCTTGAGGATCGTTGTTGGTCTGTGGAGTGGAAAATCATGTGAAGAAGTAGATGTTTATCGCCAATGGGAGCTCGATCAAACGGAGCGCCGGGCGCCACGCCCGGCCAGAATACGTGGAAATACGAACTTGCATTGGGAGCCACATGCTCCGCAAATGTTCCACGTAGAACAATTCCGGCAGGGTACGAGTTATTTACTCTTACGCACCTGGCCAATTATGGACGCGACTGCTGAGCGACGCCCCGTGCCCAAGCAGATAGGCTGTTTACTAATCTGGTTCCTCCCCAGACTTATCGACATAGTCGACCTAATTGCCGGGCGAGGACGCCAAAGGCGCTCCATTTTCAGGATGTCGGTTTTGTCACACTAACGAGCGCTCCTTCATTTTATAGCGAACAGAGAGCGAAGATCCAGAGGGGGCCGAGCCGCGCCGATTTGAAATCACTCGCCTCGAATTTGAGTACGTCGTTCCGGTCGTCGGCCGGTACAAGGCTGATGAACCCGTTGATATTCGTGAATACGATCAGGTAGTCCCGACTGGCAATTTCTCTTTTACCTCCGCCGCAATGAAATTCTCACCCTTGTACCGGCCGGGGGCGGCCCGGAACCACGTAATCAGTCGGCAATCACTCCTCGCTGCAATTATCAGTCTCTAAATGCGTGAGGCGATTCTGCGCTGTCTTTGCCTACCAGAACGATTCGCTCGCGGGATTCCGGGACGGAGATCGGATTCATCCAGGTGAAATTCTGAAGCCGTTTGTGTGCAGTTTCAATTTGGGAAGCTCCTATGAGTAGCGCGAGCTTCCCGCCCGGCTCAAGGAGAGAGGCTGCCACGGGAAGGATGGTCTCGAACTTTTCGACAGCGCGCATGGTCGCCATCTGTGACTTTAGCTTTACCTCCTGCGCGCGACCCGCATGGACAGTGACGTTCTTCAGCTCCAGTGCGCGAACTACTTCGCGCAGGAACGCGACCTTCTTCTGCTGCGACTCGATCAGCGTCACCCGTGTTGCGGGCGCGTAGATCGCCATGGGAAGGCCGGGAAACCCGGCTCCAGAGCCCACATCGACCAGGCTTGAGGCCTCGGCCACTCCAGCGCGCTCAGCGGCGAAAAACGATTCGCCAAAGTGACGCTGAACAATCTGCTCGGGATCCCGAAGAGCCGTGAGGCTGATCTTGGCGTTCCACTTGAGGAGCAAGCCGAGGTAAGTCGCGACCTTGGTGCCTTGCTCAGCCGAGAGAGGAAGGATCAGGAATGGCCTGAGGAGATCGGTGAGTGTGAACATAGCGCAAAGGGCGATAGGCAATAGGCTAAAAGGAAGGCTTCAGCCCGATGCTCAGCTTAAATGTCCATTTCCGCGCTTGCCTGCTAAGTTCGCCGCGAGCTGGGCGAATCCGTGGCTTTGGCTTATGGCTTATCACCTTGTTGCTGCCCTGCTCCACGACTCAGCCTCCTAGTCAGGGCTGCTGCCTTTTTTCTTGTTGGCAGCGTACAAAATACTCGATTTCTTCAGACGGTCTAAACGTCTCATTTTGCGTCGCTTACATCCTATACAAACTAAAGGATTAGCACTTCGGGTTCCAGGCAACGAAATGGCACTTGAATTGATCTAGAGAGTTGCAAAGGTGGGAATGCGGTCTTTCCGCCCTCCTCGACGGCGCGCTTTCGAGGAGATGAGCGGACGAAAAGAACTGGCCAAGGTTCCCCCGAGTGTTTGCCCGGACCCTCCCCCAAAAGGCTTCCGGAAAAGTTTGGAGGAATCGAAATGAAGTCCCGTTATTTCTTGACACTGCCGCTGGCCGCAGCGCTCATTGTTCCGGCTGCCATTGCCCAACAAACCACCACCACAACCCCCGACAAGCAGTCTGCGCCCGCGTCGCAAACGGTGGCTCCTGCAGCTCAGACGCAGACCGCTCCGGATACCAACGGTCCTAACACCAACAGCGACGTAAACCTGTCGGCTCATCAGCCGCTGCAGCCTGATACACACGAAGGCTTTTGGGGAAAGATCAATCCCTTTGCCCGCAAAAAGTACGTGCAGCGCCAGATGTCGCCGATCCGCAATCGCATGAACGAGCTGGATGAGCTCACTTCGACCAATTCGAAGAACATCAAAGACGTGGACTCGCGCGCGCAGGAAGGCCTGCGTCAGGCGAATTCCAAGGCTGATCTTGCCGATCAGCATGCAGTTGACGCCGGCAACCGTGCACAGCAGGCGCAGCAGAGCATTCAGGTCGCCAGCACGCGACTCGACACGGTTCAGCAGACGATCGGCACCTTGGACCAGTATCAGCCTGTGTCTGACACCGAGATTCGCTTCCGTCCTGGACAGCAAAAGCTGAGCCCGAAGGCGAAAGAAGCCCTCGATCAGCTTGCCGAGCAGATGAAGGGACAGCGCGGCACGATCGTACAGGTGCAGGGCTTCTCTTCCGGCAAGGGCAACACCGCGATCTCGAGCTCGCAAGACATGGCGCAGAGCGTGGTCCGTTACCTCGTCATCAACCATGACATTCCGCTCTATCGCATTTACACCATCGGGGTCGGCAATGCTCCGGTGAAGACCAGCGCGACGGCGGAAGGTCCAACGAAGCGGCTTCGTGGCGGACGCGTGGAAGTGGCCCTGCTGAAGAACGGCGTGGCTGATCTGACGCAGACACAGAACGCGCAGAACGCTGCACCAGCCGGCGGATCCAGCTATCAGCCGAACGCGCCTCAGGGTGGCGTGACTGGCAGCGTAAACCGCAATGCTCCGGCAACCAACCAGCAGCCGACTACGGCGACACAGCCTGCCGGCAACGTAAACACCAACAGCGGTGGGCAGCCAATACCGCGGCAGTAAATCAGAACCTCTACAGTCAAAAAGAGGCCTCGAGAGATCGAGGCCTTTTTTTCTTTGTGTCAATGCTCGTTCCTAATCGGGTGATCGGTGATCGGGTCAGAGGGCCACGTAAAAGGCAGGGCTTTCAGCGATCGGCCATCAGCTTTCGGCCAATGAACGATTTTTGGAGTGACAACGAAACTGCTTGCAGGCCGAACGCGGAGAGCCGACCGCTGAACCTAAGGGTTGCTACTCCACCCGATCACCCAATCTTCATTCTCCGTTGACACGCTCCAGCCGCTCCTCCTAACCTTGCAGGTTCCTCTGGCGGGAGATCATGCGGATTCTGGTTTTAGGTGGTGGGGGTCGAGAGCATGCTTTGGTGTGGAAGCTGCGCCAATCGCCGCGCACCACTGAGATCTTCTGTGCGCCGGGAAATGCGGGCATTGCGCGCGAGGCATCGTGCATTCCTGCCGATCTCAGGAGCGTAGACGAGCTGGTTCAGCTCGCGCATCGGCTCCATCCTGACCTGACGATTGTTGGTCCTGAACTTCCGCTCACGCTTGGCGTTGTCGATGAATTCGAGCGCCGAGGGCTGGCGATCTTTGGTCCCTCGCAAAAGGCTGCTCACCTTGAGGCGAGCAAGGTATTCGCCAAGGAATTCATGCAGCGCGTGCACGTTCCCACCGCGAACTACGCCATCTGTCGCAATCCGGCTGAGGTACAGGACGCGCTAAGTCTGTTCAGCTCGCCGACCGTCGTGAAGGCGGATGGACTGGCGGCAGGCAAAGGCGTCGTCATCGCCAAGAGCAAAGAAGAAACCAGCACGATTGCGCTTGACATGCTCGCTCGCAAGTTCGTGGGCGAAGCCGGTGCGCAGGTTGTGCTGGAAGAGTGTCTGCGTGGAGAAGAATTACCCTTCCTGGTCTTGACGGACGGCACCACCGTCGTTCCGCTGGTGCCATCTCGCGACCACAAACGGATCGGAGAGAACGATACCGGTCCTAATACGGGAGGGATGGGGGCGTATTCCAGCGAGGATCTGCTTGGCAATACAATGCGCGACTGGATCATGAAGCACATTGCCAAGCCAGTTGTGGACGGTCTGCGCGCTGAGGGCGTTGTTTACAAAGGCGTCCTGTATATCGGATTGATGATGACGGCGCGTGGTCCGATGGTGCTTGAGTTCAATTGCCGCTTCGGCGATCCGGAGACTCAGGCTGTCCTCTTTCGTCTTGAGAGCGATCTGGTCGATATCTGTGAGTCCGTGGTTAAGGGTACACTGCCGGCAGACCCGTTGCGCTGGTCACCTGACCCGTCAGTATGCGTGGTGCTCGCCTCAGGTGGCTATCCGGGAAGCTTCACTAATGGCAAGCCCATTTCGGGACTCGATCAGGTGGAGAAACTTCCAGGTGTGAAGGTCTTTCACGCCGGCACTGCCCATTCTGGGAATCAGATCGTGAGCGCCGGGGGTAGGGTATTGGGAGTGACTGCAAGCGGTCCGAGTCTGGAAGCTGCGGCTGCCCGCGCCTACGAGGCAGTAGAGATCATTCGCTTCGAAGGCATGCAGTATCGGAGGGACATTGCAAGGGTGGCAATAGGCGACAGGCAATAGCGATTAAAGCATAGGCTGAGAACGAAACGAGACTCAGTTCACCTGCTTTAGCCTGTTGCCTATCACTTATCGCCAATTGCTGCTTTTTCTCACGCCACCGCGGCAGCCTGAGCCATCCGCATGAGGCAGACCACGGTCAGGTCATTTGGTTCGTTATGGCGGAAGCCAGCGATTGAGAACTGAGGGCCAAAGGACGAGGGCTGCTCGCTATGCTTCACGGCTCGTTCCAATAGATCGTGGCAGACATCTTGGGCCGAGGTGAATGCCTGGTCACGCAAAACCTGGCGCACGCGATCCATTCCAAATTCGCGGCGGCCGGAGGCGATCTCTACGAGCCCCTTTGAAACCAGCACAATCGAGGAGCCTGGGTGGGCTACCGACACTTGCGCATCGTGAGTGGCGTGCGAAAAGAGGCCCAGCGGGAGGCCAGTAGGATCAAGCTGGATTACCTCGCCACCGCTCTTAACGAACGCAGGTGTGTGGCCCGCGTTGACGTAATGGATGAGCCCAAACTGCTCGTCCAGGCAGCCCGCAAACGTCGGGGCTGGGCGGACCCCACCAGCGGCCTGCATCACGGTTCGATTCAGCTCGAGCACGAGCGCGGTTACTGCGTCCGAAACGTTGGTATCGGGGTGACTCAGTAGCTCCGGGGCAAGCTTGTGCAGCGTGTCCTGCGCAGCTGCCGCGATGTGCAACGCCTCGCCCCGTTTTCCTGCCACGTCTGACAGCAGGAAGACCACGCGCGTGGAGCTAATCGGAAGGAAGTCGTAGTAGTCCCCACCAATGCGCGATCCCCTGTACCGGGCTGAGACGCTCAGATTCGAGCGGTCTGGCAGGACCGAGGGCCGGGGCGTACGCAGATCGGATTTGGGCGATTGGCGCTCGAAAAATCGTTTCATCTGAAAACGGTGTGGGGACGGGATGACGAGAAAATACCATAATCCCAGCGGAAGGCAAGCGTGGATCAGCGCTGAGCGAATTGAGGGATGTTAATCCCAGGTGAGAAACGGCTATTTCTTCGATTTCTTGGAGTTCCCTTTGCCCTTCCCAGCGAGGAGCGCCATCCCCTCAATTTCGACCTTGGCGCCGGGCACGAGTAGACCGGCAACCACCACGATGGACATGGCGGGATAATGCTTACCCAGCTCTTCGCGATAGGCCTTGCCGATTTGTTTCTTGTTGGCGAGATAGGCATCGCTATCCGTAATGAACCAAGTGAGGCGGACCAAGTTCTCGGCCTTTCCTCCCGCGGCTTCGAGCGCCGAGAGTACGTTGGCAATGGCTTGGCGTGATTGTTGCGTAAAGTTGTCGGAGACCATTCGCTCAGTGATGGGATCCCATCCAACTTGGCCCGCGATGGACACGATCTTGCCTTGGCCAACGGTTGCGTTGGCATAGCCGCTGGGCTGCGGCCACTCCCTGGGATTTACCAG
>Ga0209156_10003119_pt1 | contig 12656 bp, 9 predicted proteins | sample GraSoiAngelo_124_FD_185881 | JGI IMG/M metagenome (GOLD analysis project Ga0209156, IMG submission 185881) | Grasslands soil microbial communities from the Angelo Coastal Reserve, California, USA - 14_0927_05_20cm (SPAdes) (version 2) | ecosystem: Environmental > Terrestrial > Soil > Grasslands ...
GAGCGTGTACGCGGAGTTGGCGTCCACCATGAGGTGGACGTCCGCTCCGAGGGCCTCGCGCACCGCGCGCACGTAGGGCACGTCCGAACCCGGAGCGATTTTGAGTTTGATCTTCTTGTAGCCCCGCTGCACGGCCGCGCGGGCCCGCTGCACCAGCGCCTCGGGACTCGCCTGTAGCCCCAGCGAGATCCCCGTCTCGATGCGCTCGCGGGTGCCGCCCAGCAGCGTCGCCAGCGGGCGTTCGCACAGGCGGGCGGCCAGCTCCCAGCAGCCCATTTCCACCGCGGCCTTCGCCATGCGGTGCCCGCGAAAGTCGCGCTCCAGGATGGCGTGCACGATCTCCGGGCGCTCGAGCTCCTGCTTCAGGACGCGGGGCGCGACCCACGAGGGGATCGCGAGCCACGCCGTGTCGATCGTCTCGTCCGAGTAATTGGGCTGCTCGCCGGCGACGCATTCCGACCAGCCGGTGACACCGTCGGAGGACGTCAACTCGAGCAGGCAGATGCGCCGCTCGGTGCAGAGCCCCGACGAGATCCGGAACGGCTCCTTGAGGGGGAGGCGGATCTCCCGCAGGGTGATCCGCTCGACGCGCAGCATCAGGGTGTTCGGGACAGGATGTAATAGCCGCGCGCCGCCTGGGCATCCCGATAAAAGGCGGCCACGTGGTAGCCCTGCTCGAGCGCCCAGGTGAACGCCACGCGGGTGGTGGTGCGCCACCGGCCGGCCAGGTCGAGCGAGGCGTCCTGCACTTTGTCGATCTCGAGCGGGATCTCGACCCGCAGGGGGGCCCGGGCCGGGGCGGCGCGGAAGTGCGGCGTGGTGGGGACGCCGTCGCCGTCGGAGGCATTCAAGACTCTGGCGGTGCTCGTCGCCTCGCGTCGCTCGGGCGTGTCCTGAGCACCGATATCCCACGCGACGATGAACCGATCGGTGCCGAGCCCCCGGTGGAGGTCGCTGTCGGTGTCGCTGCCGTACATGTCGATCACGTACTCCGTCACCCGCACGCCCAGCCGGTTGAAGTTGAAGTGCGCGTTGCGTGCGACGAGGGGGTCGAAGGTCCAGTAGACCGTGCCCACGCCGAGCTGCAGCAGCGCCTCACGCTGAAACTGCTTGAGCCGGCGGCCGATGCCGTGGTCGCGCAGCTCGGGGCGGACGGCCAGCATGTCGGACCAGTGGACCAGCCGTCCGTTCTCGACGCCGGTGATGCCGAAGACGAAGCCGACGAGCCGCTCCCGGGCGTCGAAGGCGCCCGCGCTCACGCCGCCCAGGCGCTGGCTGACCTTGAGGATAGCGGCCGGGACGCGCTCGCTGAAGTCGGCGCCCCACGTCTCGTGCTGCAGGGCGACGCAGGCGGCGAAGTCGTCGTGGGTGCGGAGATGGCGGATGTGCAGCCCGTCGGGCGGAGCGAGGCTCGGGGGGGCGGCCGGCGGCGCGGCGGGCTGGCGACGGGGCATTTAGGTATACCGCAAGGTATACAATCCGCCCATCCGCATCAACATCCGGGCGGCTTGCGCTGCACACGACTTTGTACACATTATAGCCCGCCCCTCACGCGAAGCGATCGCAAATGCATCGGACGGCCGTCGCCGTGCTGTGGCTCGTCGCCCTGTGTTCCAGCCGTCTGCCCGCTCAAGCCGGGCGCTCCAATACGACCGCTCCCGCCCCCGCTCCCGGCTCGCTCGCCGAGCGCGTGCAACAGGTCATCGATCGCCCCGAATACCGCCGCTCGAGCTTCGGCGTCGCGTTCTACGACCTGGACGCCAACACACCGGTGTTCACCCTCAATGCCGACAAGCTGTTCGTCCCCGGCTCCACGACCAAGCTGGTCACGGAAGGGACCGGCCTCGAGCTGCTCGGCCCCGACTACCGGTTCCATACCCGCATCTATCGCACCGGCCCGATCCGCAAGGACGGCACGCTCGCCGGCGACCTCGTGCTCGTGGCGAGCGGTGACCCCAACCTCTCCGGACGCATCCGTCCCGACGGCACGCTCGCCTTCGAGAACCAGGATCACGCCTACGACGGGAGTCCCGACACTCGCGCCGTGCCGGGCGATCCGCTGCTGGTGATCCACGAGCTGGCGGATCAGATCGCGGCGCGGCACATCACGCGCGTGACGGGGAGCGTCATCATCGACATCAGCCTGTTCGCCGAGGGCGACCGCGAGCTCGGCACCGGCGTCGTGATCTCGCCCGTCGCCGTGAACGACAACCTCGTGGACGTGACCGTCGCGCCCGGCGCCGCCCCGGGCGCCCCGGTCGTGGTGACGCCGTCGCCGGTCACGGCGTACGTGCGCTTTGTCAATCAGGCGACGACGGCGGCGTCCGACTCGCAGCCGGAGATCCGCTGGGCCTCGGACAGCGCCGGTCCCGACGGCTCGCGCACCGTGACCGTGACGGGGCGCATGCCCGCGGGCAAGCCGGCGTGGCTCTTCAGCTATGCCGTGCCGCAACCCAGCCGGTTCGCCGAGGTCGTGCTGGTGGAGGCGTTGCATGCGCGAGGCGTCCGTGTGGCGGTGAGCCCGGCGGGCGTGCGGCACGACTTCAAGGCGCTGGCGGCGGCCTACACGGGCGACAACCTGGTGGCCGAGCATGTGTCACCGCCCCTCACCGAGGAGGCGAAGGTGACGTTGAAGGTGAGCCAGAACCTCCACGCCTCGATGATGCCGTTCATCCTGGGCGGGGTGCTGGCGCACGACGGGACGGCGCGGGCGGGGTTCCGGCTCGAGCACGACTTGCTCGAGCGGGCGGGGCTCGACCTGAGCGGGGCGTCGCAGGGCGACGGGGCCGGCGGTGCGGCGCATTTCGCGCCCGAGTTCATGGTGCGCTTCCTCGCCTACATGGCGACGCGGCCGTATTTCCCGGCCTACCTCGCGGCGCTTCCGGTGCTGGGCCGCGACGGCACGCTCTGGAAGGTGCAGCCCAATTCACCGGCCGCGGGCCACGTCCAGGCCAAGACGGGCACGTACGTGGAGGTGGACCATCTGAACCGCGCGCTGATGGTGAACGGCAAGGGGCTCGCGGGCTACGTGACGACCGTCGGGGGCCGGCGCCTCGCGTTCGCCGTGTACGCGAACAACGTGCCGGTGTCGGCCGAGCAGGGTGCCATCGAGCGCACCATCGCGCAGGCGGTGGGTGAGATCGCGGCGGCGGCATACGACGCCGTGCCGTGAGCAGGAGGACCGGGTTTCGCTGTACGGGACCGTCAATCCGGAGGAGGTAGGCCGTGTCGCACGTCATGTCGAACACCGTCGCCCTGCTCGCGCTCGTCGCGGCACCGGCGATCGCGCAGCAGCAGGAGGAAGGCGACGTCGCGGGTATGGTCGTCGCCCAGGCTTCCCAGGGTCCCCTCGCGGACGTCCAGGTCAGCATCGCGGACCAGCCGGGGAAGAAGGCGACGACCGATGTGTCGGGTCGGTTTCGGCTCACCGGCGTAAGCGGCACTGAGGTCACGCTCACCGCGCGACTGATCGGGTATCGTCCGGTGACGCGGACGGTGCCGGTCGGCGCCACGGACGTCCGGCTGGCGCTCGCCGATCGGCCGATCGAGCTGGACCAGATCGTGGTCACGGGGACGGCGGGCGGGCAGCAACAGCGTGCGCTCGGCAATTCCGTCGCCACGATCAATGCCGACGCCGTGGTGGCGGCCGCACCCATCCCCGATGTGCAGAGCCTCATCAACGGCCGCGCGGCGGGCGTGGTGGTGATGCCCGGGACCGGGATGGTCGGGAGCGGCGCCAAAATCCGCGTGCGCGGCGTGTCCACGTTCTCCCTGTCTGGCGAACCCCTGATCTACGTGGACGGGGTGCGCGTGAATAACGAGACCGGCACCGGCATGTCCGTGCAGGCGTTCGGCTCGGGCGTCGTGTCGCGCCTCAACGACTTCGATCCGGCGGAGATCGAGAGCGTCGAGATTCTCAAAGGGCCGGCGGCCGCGACGCTGTACGGCACGGAGGCGGCGCGCGGCGTGATCAACATCATCACCAAAAAGGGCGCCACGAGCGGGACGCGCTACAGCTTCACCGTCCGGCAGGGGGGGAACTGGTTCATGGACCCGGAGGGCCGGGTTCCGACGAACTACTGGCGCGACACCCTTGGCGTCATCCGGTCGGTGAACGTCATCCAGACGGAGAATGCCCGCGGTACGCCGGTGTTCCGCACCGGCACGCTCAACGACTATGCGGCGAGCTTGAGCGGCGGCGCCGGGATCCTGCGCTATTTCGCGTCCGCCGGCTGGACGCGCGACCAGGGGGCCGAGCCGAACAACGCCCGGCGGCAGACCAGCGTGCGCTCGAATCTGCAGGTCACGCCCAGTCCCAAGGTCGACCTCGAAACGAGCGTCGGCTACATCTCGAGCAACACGACGCTGTCGTGCGAGGCGGGGTGCGGCGGCGCGACATGGGGCTCCTGGTTCTCGACTCCCAAGAATCTCCCGCAATACTGCGGCGAGGTTCCCGGGGCCGACCCTGTGACCTGCGGCTGGGCACGGGGCTTCCAGAGCTCGCCACCGGAGGCGGACCGCTCGATGCAGGACTGGCAGGACATCAATCGCTTCACGGGGAGCGTCGCGCTGAACTACCATCCGCTCAAATGGATGACGCACCGCGTCGTGGTCGGCACGGATTTCACGCAGGAGAAGAACCAAGAGCTGCTGCCGTACCTGACGAACGACACGCTGCGCTTTTTCTGGGGCCAGTTCGCCGACGGCTGGAAGTACCAGAACCGGCGGGACATCGTCTACAACACGTACGACTACCTCGGCACCCTGAAGTTCGACCTGACGCCGCGGCTCAATTCGGCGACGTCCTTCGGCATGCAGTACTACCAGAAACAGTTCTCTTGGATCAAAGCGGAGGGCGACTTCTTCCCGGCGCCCGGGCTGGAAGCCGTTTCCGCGGCCGCCACGAAGCCGGTGACCTCCGACTCGAGTCTCGCCAACAACACGGTCGGCTTCTACGCGCAGCAGCAGCTCGGCTGGCAGAATCGCCTGTTCCTGACCGCTGCGCTGCGGGTGGACAACAACAGCTCGTTCGGGAAAGACATCAAGTGGGTCACCTACCCGAAGGCGAGTCTGTCGTGGGTATTGAACGAGGAGCCGTTCTTTCAGCAGCACGCACCTGCGCTGATCAGCACGCTCAAGGTGCGCGGCGCGTACGGCGAGTCGGGGGTGCAGCCCGATATCTTCACGGCCCTGCGCACGCTCAACCCCGTGCCGGGCCCCAACGGCACGCCGGCGCTCACGCCGGGGGCCATCGGCAACCCGAACCTGGGCCCCGAGCGGGGCAAGGAAATCGAGCTCGGGTTCGATGCGGGGCTATGGTCCGATCGGGTGGGTGTCAACTTCACCTACTACAACACGCGCACGCTCGACGCGATCCTGCTCCGCGGCGTCGCGCCCTCGTCGGGCTTCGGGGGCACGAACCAGTACGTGAACGCCGGCGAGATCCGGAACAGGGGCCTCGAGACGCTCGTCAAAGCGCAGCTCGTCGGCGGGCGGAGCTACGGCTGGGACGTGAGCCTGAGCCTGTCCCATAACTCGGGGAAGGTGGTGAAGCTGAAGGGGACGGATACCACGATCGTGCTCGGGGACATCCAGCAGCGGATCGGCTACGCTCCCTGGTCGTGGTTCCGGGAGCGGGTGGTGAGCGCGGACTTCGACGCGGTAACGAAGCGAGCCATCAACGTGATGTGCGACGACGGCCGGGGCGGAGCGACGCCGTGCTTCAATGCCAACGGCCGGGTCGTCGCGCCACGCGTCTACCTGGGCCGCGCCGTCCCGTCCCTGGAAGGCTCGTTCGCGTCCAACGTCCGTTTCCTCGACCGCTTCCGTCTCACGATGATGATCGACTTCAAGAGCGGCTACAAGAAGCTCGACAACAACCTGCGGGCGCGCTGCCAGGTGTTCCGCACCTGCCTCGAGAACATGGAGCCGGAGAAGTACGATCCCAGGCTGATCGCGCAGATGCAGAGCAACGGCACGCTTCGGGACTTCGTGATCAACGACGCGAAGTTCGCCAAGCTGCGCGAGATCGCCCTGAGCTACGACGCGCCCGAGAGCTATGCCGCCCGCGTCGGCGCGCGCAGCATCTCGTTCAGCGTCGCCGCGCGCAACCTGCACACCTGGACCGGATACACGGGCGTCGATCCGGAGGACATGTTCCTGTCGGGCACACCGAATTTCCTGGAACAGTCCAATCTGCCCCAGCTCGCTTCCTTCGTCTTCACGACTCACGTGAGCTTCTGAGGAGCCCTGACGATGACACGGAATCCTCTCTTCCGGCTGGCCGCGGCGATTGCGCTGCCGGCGCTGCTGGCGTGCAATCAGCTCCTGGATGTGAACGCCACCGATCGCGTGCCGGCGGAGCTGTTCGACGACCCCGCGCAGGCGTCGCTGATGGTGAACAGCGCCGTCGGGGACTTCGAGTGCGCCATCGGCTCCTTCGTCGTGGTCGAGGCGATCATCTCGGACGAGTTCTCGGACGCGCAGCTCGGCGCCGCCGCCTGGCCCTACGACCGGCGCGACGCCAATACCCAGCCGGGAGGCATCTACGGCACGAGTCCCTGCACCAGCAACCAGAACCCCGGCGTCTACACCCCGATGTCCACCGCCCGCTGGAGCGCCGATCACGCGTTGACCAAGCTCCAGGCGTGGACCGATCAGCAGGTGCCCGGCCGCGGCGCGTTGATGGCCCGGTCGGCCCTGTACGCCGGGTTCAGCTACAGCCTGATGGGCATGGCGATGTGCCAGGCTGCCTTCGACCTGCAGGCGCCGATCGACCAGCCGGCCATGTTCGCGCTCGCCGAGGCCCGATTCACGACGGCGATGGGCGAGGCCACGACGGCCGGGCTGGCGAGCGTCGTCAACGCGGGCCTCGTCGGGCGCGCACGGGTGCGCCTGTTCCGGGGTGACCTGCCGGGCGCTGCCGCCGACGCCCAGCTCGTGCCCGCGGGCTTCGAGCTGGACGCGAGCGCCAGCTCGGACGACAACCGTCGCTTCAACCGCGTGAACGCGGTCACGACGTTCTTCGGGTTCTACACGGTCGACACGATGTCCCGGAGACTGAGGGTGGGGCCCACGGTGTTCGTGCCCGGTGGAGACAGCACGGGGTTCGTCCTGGACCCACGCTCCAAAGCCGACTCGACGCCCACCCGAGCGGCGGACGGCGTCCAGAAGATCTATCAGCCGGCCAAATACCCCAGCCGTGACACGCCGATCCCGATCGCGCACTACGAAGAAGCGCAGCTCATCGTCGCCGAAGCGCAGGGCGGCGCCAACGCGGTCACCATAATCAACGCGCTGCGCGACGCCCAGAGCCTGCCGCACTACACCGGCCCGACCGACGCCGCCTCGATCACACAGTTGATCGCGGATGAGCGGCGCCGCGTGTTGTTCGTCGAGGGATTCCGGAACTACGACATGCAGCGATTCAATCTGCCGCTCCTCCCGGCACCGGGTACGAACTATCCCTCCAAGGGAGGAACCTACGGCAACACGACGTGTCTGCCGCTTCCCGACATCGAGCGGTTCAACAACCCGAACGCGAGTGCGTCCCGATGAAGCGGTTCTTGGTTCTCGTGCTGGGAATCCTGAGCGCAGTCCCCCGCACGGCACAAACGCAGTCCCCGCCGCTCACGGGGTTCGACGCCTACGTCGAGCAGGCGCTGCGTGACTGGCGCGTGCCCGGGGTGGCGATAGCTGTGGTCCGGAACGACTCCGTGGTGTTCAGCAAGGGCTACGGGGTGCGCGAGCTGGGCAAGCCCGCCCGCGTCGACGGGCACACGTTGTTCGCCATCGGCTCCACCACCAAGGCGTTCACGGCGGCGGCGCTCGCCATGCTGGTCGATTCCGGCAAGGTCGCTTGGGACGATCCCGTCACCAAGTATCTCCCCTGGCTCGAGCTGTCGGATCCGTACGTCACGCGCGAGCTGACGGTGCGCGATCTGCTGACGCACCGCAGCGGCCTGCCGCGCGGCGACCTCGTGTGGTACGGATCGGGGCTCGACCGCTCGGAGGTGCTGCACCACCTCCGCTACCTGAAGCCCGGCTGGAGCTTCCGCTCGAAGTACGGCTATCAGAACATCATGTTCCTCGCGGCGGGTGAGGTGGTCGCCGCAGCGAGTGGGATGTCCTGGGGCGACTTCCTGAAGACGCGGATTTTCACGCCGCTCGGCATGAGCGGCACCAACACCAGCGTCACGGCCCTCTCAGGCGACGTCGCGACGCCCCACAAGAAGATCGACGACACCGTCCGGGTCATCCCCTGGCGCAACATCGACAACATCGCACCCGCGGGCTCGATCAACTCGAGCGTGGCGGACCTGGCCCAATGGCTGCGGCTGCAGCTCGCGGGCGGCACCTATGGCGGCCGCCGCCTGCTGAGCGACTCGGTGGTCGAGGAGATGCACTCGCCCCAGATGGTGATCCGCATCAGCAAGGATTCGCGCGACATCTTCCCCGACACGCACTTCCTCTCGTACGGGCTCGGCTGGCTGCTGCGCGATTACCACGGCAAGCAGTTCGTGGGCCACGGCGGCGCGATCGACGGCATGCGCGCCGAGATCGGGCTCGTACCGGAAGCACATGTGGGCGTGGTGGTGCTGTGCAACCTGGACGGCACCAGCTTCCCGTCGGCCATTCTGTACCGCGCGCTCGACGCGTACCTGGGCGCGCCGCCGCGCGACTGGAGCGCCGTGCTGCTCGCGGCCACACGCAAGGCCGAAGCGCGCGGCGACTCGACCGACAAGGCGTTCGAGGCGAAGCGGGTGCGCGACACGCATCCCTCGCTGCCGCTCGAGCGCTACGCCGGCAGCTACGTGGACAGCCTGTACGGCACGGTCGAGATCGCCGAGCAAGGAGATCACCTGGTGGCGCGATGGGGGCCCGCGTTCACCGGCGACTTGACCCACTGGCACTTCGACACCTTCAAGGCCACCTGGCGCGACCGCGGCCTGGGCGAGAGCTACCTGACCTTCAGCGTGGGTGACGAAGGCAAAGTCGCCTCCGTGGAGGTGCGGGAGGTGGGCGAGTTCAAGCGGTCGACGCCGCCGCCCGCGCGCCAGGCCGCGCGCTAGATGACCGCGCCGCCCTCTTTCCCACGCTCAAGCGTGGGCCCGGTGACGCACTGTGCCGAAGCACAGCACGCGTCAGCGTTGTGCCGTATCGGGCCCATCCTTCAGGATGGGATATTTCGACGCAGACTCCCCATCCTTCTCCTCGTCGCCGTCGCTTGCGCCCATCCCAGCGGGCTCGGGACCCCGCCGCCTGCCGCCGGCCCGTACGACGTCGTGATCGAGGGCGGCCGCGTGGTGGACGGGACGGGCAACCCATGGTTCTACGGCGACGTGGCCATCCAGGGCGACCGCATCGCCCGCATCGCGCCGGCCGGCCTCTTGGCGCAGGCGGGCGCGCGGCGCCGCATCGACGCGCGTGGGCTGGTGGTGGCCCCCGGGATCATCGACATCCAGGCCCAGTCGGACGCGGAGCTGCTGCGGGGCGACAGCCGGGTGATCAGCATGGTGACGCAGGGTGTGACCACCATGATCATGGGTGAGGGCGAGACGCCCGCGCCGGCGAACGACAAGATCATGGCGATGTACCGCGTGACGGACACCGCCGAGGCGCGGCTGTTCCGCTCGTTCGCGGGCGCGCAGGGGTTCGCGCGCTGGCTCGACGCGATGGCGCGGCACGGCGCATCGGTCAACTTCGGCTCGTTCCTCGGCGCGGGCACGGTACGCGCCTACGCCAAGGGGCAGGCCGAGGGACCGGCGAGCCCCGCGGAGCTCGACACGATGCGCGCAGTGGTGCGCCGGGCCATGGTAGACGGCGCGTTCGGCGTGGCGAGCGCGCTGATCTATCCGCCGGGAAGCTACGCCGCGACCTCCGAGCTGGTGGAGGAAGCGAAGGCGATGGCGCCGTACGGCGGCGTCTACATCACCCACATGCGCTCGGAGGGCGATCGGCTGCTCGAGGCGGTGGACGAGGCGCTCACGATCGGGCGCGAGGGCGGGGTGCCGGTCGAGATCTATCATCTCAAGGCCGCGGGGGTGAAGAACTGGCCCAAGGCGCGGCTGGTCGTGGCCAAGATCGATTCGGCGCGCGCGGCGGGGCAGGACGTGGCGGCCGACCAATACGCCTACACGGCGGGGGCGAACGGCTTCTCGTCGTGCATTCCGCCGGCGGCGCACGCCGACGGCAAGCTGCTCGAGCGGTTGCGCGACTCCGCCACGCGCGCCGCGCTCGCGGCCGAGATGGTGCGGCCCGACGCGGCGTGGGAGCCCCGAGGGCGTGGAGGTCGTGGGGTTCAAGCTCGACTCGCTCAAGCGGTACGAAGGACAGCGGTTGAGCCAGATCGCGCGTACCCTGGGGAAGACCTGGCCCGAGACGATCATCGACCTGACGCTCGCCGAAGACGATCGGCTCGGCCAGCTGCTGTTCATCGCGTCGGACTCGAACGTGACGCTGCAGTTCCGGCAGCCGTGGCTGAAATTCGGCACCGACGCGGCGGGCCTCGATCCCGACAGCATGAAAGGGCGGATGACCCACCCGCGCGCCTACGGGAACTATCCTCGCATCCTCGGTCGCTTCGTGCGCGAGCAGAAGGTGCTCACCCTGGAGGATGCGATCCGCAAGATGACCGGGGCCGTAGCGGAGCGGCTGTCGATCCGAGACCGCGGCATGCTGCACGAGGGGATGTACGCCGATGTCGTGCTGTTCGACCCGGCGACGATCATCGACCGCGCGACGTACGAGCAGCCGAATCAGCTCTCCGTGGGCGTGCGCGACGTGTTCGTGAACGGGGTCGAGGTGCTGCGGGACGGGGGGCACACGGGGGCGAAGCCCGGGCGGGTGGTGCGTGGGCCGGGCTTCCGGCGGTAGCCGACCAGCCTCCGTAGCGCGACGGACGCGCGTGGCGCGGGGCGACCGCATCGCGCGCGCCTACCAGCAGCTGCGCGAGCTGATCGTGTGGGGGCGCCTGGCGCCGGGGTCGCGGGTGATCGAGAGCGATATCGCGGAGCGGCTGGGCGTGAGCCGCACGCCGGTGCGGAGCGCGCTGCACCGGCTGCAGCAGGAGGGGTACATCGTGGGGGTCGGGCGCGGCAGCGAGCAGCGGCTCACGGTGGCGCCGCTCACCCAGGACGACGCGCGTGATCTGTTCGCGATCATCGGGGCGATCGAAGGGCTCGCGGCGCAGCATGCGGCAGGGCAGCCACGCCCCGGACGCGCCGCGCTCGTGGCCAAGCTGCGGCAGCTGAACCGCGCGCTCGAGCAGGCGGCCGAGGCGACGCGTCCCGATCCGCTCCGCATTTTCGATCTCGACACGAGCTTTCACCGCAGCTACGTGGAGGCGGGCGCGGGGCTGCGCCTGCTGGCGTTGCACGACGCGATCAAGCCGCAGGCGGAGCGGTACGTGCGCCTCTATACCAGCGCGCTGGTGGACGAGATCGCGCGATCGGTGGAGGAGCACGAGAAGATCGTGGAGCAGATCGAGGCCGGGAGCGCGGAGGGGGCCTGGCGGGCGGTGCAGCGCAACTGGCGCAACGCGGCCGCGCGGCTGAGCCGCGTGATCCACACGCTGGGGGAGCGGGGGAGCTGGTAGCGGATCGGGCTCGGCGTTCTCACCGATCCCGTGCGACCGATATCGACTCGCCGACCTCCGCCGGCCGAAACTGCTCCGCCGGCACGCCGCGCTCCTGGAGCGCCTTCGTCAGTTCCCGAACCGGCTCGTCCACTCCCTCCGGCGTCAATTGAAACGTGCCGTAATGCATCGCGAGACTGCGGCGCGCGCCGAGATCGAGGTGCGCCTGTACGGCTTCGGCCGGATTCATGTGGATGTCTTTCATGAACCAGCGCGGCTCATAGGCGCCGATGGGAAGGAGCGCCAGATCGATCGGGGAGAGCCGCGCGGCGATCTCGCGGAAATGCGGCCCATATCCGCTATCTCCCGCGAACAGGATGCGGCACCCGCTGGCCTCGATGAGGAATCCGCCCCACAGGGCGCGGTTGCGGTCGAACGGGCCGCGCGCGGAGAAATGCTGCGCGGGCGTCAGCGTGACCGGCAGCGACGCGGTGCTCGCGCGCTGCCACCAGTCGAGCTCCTCGACCTCGCGGATGCCGGCCGATCGGAGCAGCCGGCCGTTGCCGATCGGCGTCACCAGCCGCGGCTGAAAGCGCCGCCCGAGTGCGCGCAGCGTCCCGAGATCGCAGTGATCGTAGTGATTGTGACTCAGGAGCACGAGCGAGATGCGGGGCAAATCGTCGAATCGCACGCCTGGGGCCCGCACGCGACGGGGGCCCGCGAACGAGACCGGGCTGGCCCGCTCCGAGTACACCGGATCTGTCAGCAGGCTGGTGGTCCCGACTTGAATGAGAAACGTGGCGTGACCGACGCACGTGACGACCACGTCGTTCGGTCCGATGGTCGCCGGCCGCCGCGGCTCGACCGGGATGGTCGAGGGCCAGCGGGTGCGCCGCGTGAGCAACATGCGCGGCACCATCCAGAATGGCTGGCCATTGGCGCCGTTCGGATTGCGAAAGCGGCGGCCGTCGTAGTGATCGGTGTCGGGCCGCGTCGGCCATCACCCCTTGACGTAGGAGAGCTTCTCGGCGACCTGTCCGGCGCGTACGCGAAAGATGTCGACGCCCCGGACATGGCCGCG